>OIYG01000210.1_pt1 | contig 64404 bp, 68 predicted proteins | sample 1587861 | NCBI WGS metagenome assembly OIYG01 (sample SAMN03283272) | human gut metagenome | biome: human-associated habitat; material: feces | host: Homo sapiens | place: Peru | collected 2012
AATTATTACTGATGATTTATCTTATGGTCCAAGAGAAGATTGGATTGATAAAGCACAGACGAGTTTAGCAAAAAGAAAAATTAAAGAATTTAATAAAAAATAAAATTTGTTTCATTATTCATTAACAAAATAATAATTTTTGACAAAAATATTATATATAAAAAAAATGAGTTTATAGCGATCTCATTATCAAAAAACTAATACAAAAGGATAAATTAATCATTTTGTATCATTCGAGGAGGTGAAATTATGAGAAGATTAATGAAGAAATTCAATAGAAAATATGATATGTTATGTACTGCATAATTATCATAAATTAATTAGGTCATAGAAAAATCTATGACTTTCATAGGAGGTTTAATAAATGGAAAATATAAAGAGCAAAATTATCCCAGAAAATTTAAAAATAAATATAGATGAAATAATGGAACAACAATTATTTAATGCTAATAGATACTATGCAGAATCTAATCCCGAAATAAGCAATTTAATGCAAAAAGAACTTCATCAAAGACCAGAAGAATTTTTACATAGATTAAAGACAAGATGGAATTGGCATAATTCTTATTATGAATTATTATTAGAACCTGCTTTTGAGAAAATAGTTAAAGAAGATTCTATGGAATTATCACCGAAAGAAATAGATGATATAATAAAAATATATTCTACTTCTTGTTTGGTTGATGAAGCAACACTTGTAATGTCAGGTGCAATAAAAAAATATTTAGATTATAACTGTCAATGTATTAATGTTTCAGATGAAAATATCTCATTAAATAATGCCAATGTAATGTTAATTACTCCACCAATAGAAACTTTTTTTGCTCAATATCAAATTGACCATTTATTTTATATATATTTACTTAAAACTAAAGATGCTGATATTTATAAATTTAAAGAATATTTATTGAAAAAATATCATGCTGGGGATGAAAAAATATTTATGTCTAGATTTGCAAAAAAATTTAGTCATAATTTACAAATGTCAGAAAGAGAAATTTTAGAGGATATTAAGCATTATAAAATACCCGAATCATACAAAACACAACATTTCTATTTTACATTAGAGCATAGTGATAGAAAAGCTATTAGAGATATAATTATTTATGATAATTTAGATGAAAAATTAATTGCATCAAATTTAATTGGTGTTTCAGGATTTTTATTTAGAAGAAAAGTTCTAGAATATTTGAATAATAGTGGTATTTTAAAAAATAATGGTTATATATATGAATTTAATAATGATGTAATTATAAATTCATTAGAAATGTTAAAAAATGAAAGGAGACAAAAAATGGAAAAGAATGTTAGACCATATAAACAACGTGGTGATACTTGTGCTGTTGTTTGTATGATGATGGTATTAGAATATTATAAAGTTATAGAAAAAGCAAATTGGTATGATGAAAGAAGATTATATAGAATATATGGTTCTAAATATATGAGTGGTACTCCATTTTCTGCATTAGCATTTCATATGGCAAAAAATGATTTAGATACTACCATATATCATGAAAGCGATAATTTATTTGAAAATAAGCATAATGCTCTTAATAAAGAAGATTTTGAATCTGCAATGAAAGAATATAATGAATACTTGGGATTTGCAAAAAATAATGGAGCCAAAGTTTTAAATGGTATTTCAATAAATACTGATATATTAAAACAGAAATTACAAGAAGGTAATCTAGTTATATTAGCAGGTGAACTATCTGGCATTTATCATGCGATACTATTAACAGGTTATGATGATAAAGGATTTGTTGTATGCGATCCTTTATATAAAACTAAACAGACAAGAACTTTTGAAGAAATAGAGAATTTTATGAATACAAGTATTGGTAAATGGTTTATTGCAGTAAATGATAAAACTAAAGAGAAAGATAGACTAATATCAAATTTAGATAAATTTAGCGAAGAAGCTGTGGAACTTATGACAAAAAAAGATAATAGGAGCCTTCGTTATGGCAAAAAATAATTATTTGTTTTATAGCGATTATTTAAAGACTAGAAATACTGAAAATAAGTCAATTATGATTGCTAAAACCAAAAAATCATATTTGATAGGACCAATAATAGATCATAACTTTTATAAAGATTCGTTTTATAGAAGAATTAAATCAAATAGTATATATACAACAAAAATATATAAAAAGATGTTTAAGAAAAAATGTGATTCACTTATTAAAAAATATAAAAATGAACTAAAAAGTAATCAAATTATTGAATTAGATAAAAAAGGAAATATAATTTTACATTCAATTTTAAAAGTTCCAGGTGAAGATAATGAAAAAAAATAAACTAATATTAGATAGACAAGAAATAATAAATATTTTAGGTAAGGAATATAAAAATTTAGCAGATATATTTAGCGACAAGTTCGGTATTGTAAATGCTATGTTGGAACGTCACGAATTAGATAAATATAATCTACATATGTATCAATGTTTAAGTGCAAATACTGTTTCACTATTTGATTTAAGCAGAGAGGTTTCAAGTGGTGGCTTAGGTGTAAATGAAAGTCAAAAAATTGCTATGACTAGTTGTTTAGCAGAAGCATTAGAACGTTATTGTATGTCTTATATTCCGCAAAATGAAATTATAAAAGATAAAAAAGAAAACTTAAAAAAGGAATATATATTTGATAACTATTTCTTATATTCAGATAATCAATATAAAGAATTAGAATTATTTTTGAATCCAAATAGTGAAAATATTGAATGGACTAAAATTTATGATATTAATAATAAAGAAAATTTTAAATATTGGCCTGCTAGTTTAATTTATTTACCATTTGATTTAAATAAAACAGTTGCTGAGACTACATCAACAGGTATGGCTGCTGGTTTCACTTTAAATGAATGCTTTCAAAGCGGTTTATTAGAATTAATTGAAAGAGATGCATTAATGATTAACTTTATGCAACGATTAAATCCACCAGAGATTAATATAAAATCAATAAATGGAGATAATAAAAAGTTAATTAAAATGATTCAAAAAGAATATAATATTAAAATATATAAATTATATTCAGATATAAAAGTACCTATTTATTTATCAATTATATATAAAAACGAAAAAAACAATATACATTATGGAATAGGTGCTTGTGCTAGTTTAGATTCAGACTATGCTATTAATAAATCTTTAAAGGAATGCTTATTTACTTATTTCTATTCATTAAATATAATGGATGTTCGTCAAGATAATCCAAATAAAATTAAAACTTTATATGAACATTTTTTGTATTATCAAGGAGAGAATTTTAATCAATTATTATTTGATAGCAAAAAAATAAATTACGAAAAAGAAAAGATTTCATTTGATAAATTATTGAAAGAACTGAAAAAAGTAAATATAAATGTTTATTATAAAGAATTGACTACAGACGATATAAGAAAAACGGGCATTAAAGTTGTTAAGGTAATTGCACCTAGTTTAATCGACCTAAATAAAAGCCATTTATATCCAAGACTTGGAGCAACAAGGTTTTTCCTTGTACCAAAAAAATTGAATTTAGATTATAATAGTGAATTAATAAATATGCCACATCCGTTTCCATAGAAAAGAGGTAATGTTATGATTATGAATGAAAAAGATAAATTAGATATTTTAATATATAATATATGTAGCGATAGTTGTTCTAAACAAATTAAAATAGAAAAATTAAGTATGATTGCTAGTGAATATAACATAGCTATTGATGATTTATTTAAAAGATATAATTGGTTAAAAGATATGAAAATAGATCCTAATAAAATCCATTTAGAAGAAAATCACCAACAAATATACAAAATATTTGATGAATATAATAAGATGCTTAATGAAAATAATATTGAGTATTATTATACAAGTGGAATTCTTTCTTATTTATTAGTAGATAGAAATTTGGAAAGATACCATCATGACTTAGATGTTTTTGTTAATATGGATGACTTAACAAAGTTAGAGCAAGTTTGTAATGATTATAACTTCTCTTTTGAAAGAAAACTTGGAGATCGTGAAGATGGAACAAAAAGAATAATGTTAAAAATGTATTATAAAGATATAATAGATATACCAATAACCGTTTTTATGTATGTAAGAGAAAAAGATAATTCAATAATTCAAAAAGATTATTTTATAGATAAGAATGGTCAGAGTTATGTTGAATATATTTATAATTCGCCTTCTATTAGTGAATTAAGTTTTTCAAGTTGTCCTAAATTCCACAATGGAATTAAATATTATTCAATAACACCTGAAGCATTATTCTTGTGCAAATCAGAAAATAGACCAAAAGATATATATGACTGTGCAGTTTTTAAACATATAATAGATATTAATAAATTAAAAAAACTAGAAGAAAGTTTTAAAAATAATTTACCTAATGTAATAATGAATGCTGAAGATGATGAATATTTTAATTATATTTTTGAAAATAACACTATTAAAAAGGTGTTGGTAAAAAATGATAGATTATAGTTTATATTTATGCACTAATAGTGAAATGAATAATAATTATTTGTTAGAAGACTGTGTAGAACAGTCAATAAAAGGCGGCGTAAGTATCGTTCAAGTTAGAGAAAAAAATAAGTCTTATAATGAATTTTTAAAAATAGCAACTAGTATTAAAAAAATTACAGATACTTATAAAGTTCCATTAATTATTAATGATAATATTGAAATTGCAAAAAAAATAAATGCTGATGGTATTCATATTGGACAAAATGATATATCTTGTTCTCAAGCACGAAAATTAATTGGTGCTGAAAAGATAATTGGAGTAACGGTTGCTAATATTGAAGAAGCAACAAAAGCAATCAAAGATGGTGCAAATTATTTAGGTGTAGGAGCAATTTTTAAATCAACTACAAAAAGTGATGCAACAGTAGTAGGAATTGATGAATTAAAAAAAATATGTCAAATTTCTACAATTCCTGTAGTTGTAATTGGAGGCATTAATAAGGATACAATACCAAGATTAAAAGATATAAAAATAGATGGTTATGCAATGATAAGACCAATATTATCTACAGATGATATTACAAAAGCAGCAGAAAAATTAAGAAATTTAATACAGGATAATAAAAAAATATTAAATAAATAACAATTTAATATTTTTTTATTATCTCATCTATCGAACATTCAAATTTTTTAGCTAATTTATAAATGTAAGAAGTTGGAATTAATATTTTACCTAGTTCATATAAAGTATAAGATGACACTGAAACTTTTAATAAATTTGCTATACCTTTTTGAGTTAAGCCAAAACCCTTTCTTAACTCTTTTAAATTTTTTCCAACAATTTTAAAATTAATTTTATCAGAACTGTAAATATAATTATTATTTTTATTTAAACAAGTTATATAGTCTATACTAACTTTATAGTAATTACTTAATTCAAATAATTTTCTTAATGGAATAGTATTTGTCCCAAGTTCCCAACCTGTATAAGTTGATCTATTAACTTCAAGTATTTTAGCAAGTTCTTCTTGATTTAGATTATGTTCTATTCGTAAATTTCTAATTTTTTTGAATTTCATATTGCAACATCCCAATCATTTTAAGTATTTAATATTTGTCCTACCAACTATCCAGTCCATAGAAACCTTATATTTTTTACAAATTGTATATATTGTTATTGTATTAATTAGATAATTGCCTGTTTCATAGCCACTATATGTTGTTTGAGAAATATTACAATCGTCTGCAAGTTCTTGTTGTGAAAGGTTTAATTCTCTTCTCAATAACTTTAATCTTTTTCCTATCTCTACTTTATTACATTCAGATTTTTTGTATTTTGTATTTTTTCTTGTAAATCCAGAAATATAATCTAATGAATATTCATATATATTTGAAAACTTAACTAATTTATTAAATGGTATAGTATCACTAGCTGTTTCCCAACCAGAAACAGTTTGTTTACTTACCCCAAAAACATATCCTAATTCACTTTGCGTCATTTCTAATTCTTCTCTACAAAATTTTATATTATTATTATACATATTATCTCACCAAATTAATTTTCCCATTTAATTAAAATTTATTGGCAAAAGTATGGGACAATCGTTGAAAAAGATGATATAATATTAATAGCAGTACAAAAAAATTATTAGGAGGTGCAATGTGAAATACAATTTAAAAGATTTATTAAAAACAACTTTAATAATTCTTGGTTTAGTTATTATGTTTATATTTATATGTTTTAATTACAATCTTAGTATTAGTTATTGTAATGCAAATGACATTCCACTTGACTATGTACTTACTGTAAGTGGTGCAAATATTGTTTTTGCTATGACTTTAACATTATCTGTTTTTGAAAGTATAGGAATATATTATTTAGGCAAATTATCAAAAAGAATACCTTTTATTGCTTCATTATATAATTATTAATGTGTGGTGGTTAGTGTGAATAAAGATTTAATAGAAAGTATAGTTCTATTAATTATTGCAATAATATTAATTTTAATATATGGAATTTTTGTTATTATTGATGAAAGAAAAAAATGGAACAAAAGAGAGTTTTTTAAATATACCCTTTATTATGAAATAGATTATTTCTTATATATGGATATGGTTAAAAAAATGAAGAAAGTTCTTTTTAAGAAAAGATTAGAGTTAGTAGTTTTAAATATTCTAGTATTTTTTAGGAGGCTATTTGTATGGAACAGGAAATAATTGCTAAAATAGAAATTGCATTTTTTATAGTAATAGCATTATCTGGAATTGTAATATTAATATTTTGTTTAAGACGCAAGGATGAAAGAAATTTTGATTGGAAGTCATTTGAAAGAACTGTAAGAATGATGCACGAACAAACGGATGAAAATTTAGATATGCTTTCAAAAATGAATAAACAAAAAGATAAAATTGAAGAAAAAATTAGAAATAAGAAAAAAATATTAGGAATGAGTTTAATTAGTAAAAAGTAATAAAATTAAGGAGATTAGAAATGAATATTAAAAATGAAATTGATAATTTAAGAAAAGATAAATTAGGATTAAATAATTATGATACTAAATTGATTTTTAATACCATTATTGATGTATATAAGTCTAAAATAATTAATGAAAATAGAAATACTATTGGTTACACCATAGACCTTGTTATTGCTAATATGAATGGTTTTAATAGACTTGGTGATGCAGAAAAGATTAATCAAAAATGGGGAGATATTTTTTATATTGATTTAAATAATTCTGTATTTTGTAAAGAAGTAATTAATGAAGATGGCGATATAATTTGTAATGATAATTGTATTAATCTTAATAATATTACTGAATTAGAAAAATTAAATAATATATCATTTTCTTTAAAAGATTTAATTTTATTATGTAATGAAAACAACATTAATATAAAGTTATTTACAAAGGATGATTATTCTACAATGACTACCCTTGAAATGAAACTTTATGAAAATTTTGATCCGAATGAAGATAGTATAAATAAGTATTTATCTACAGTTGTTGTTGATAAATAGTAATATTAGTACACCTAAACTAAATCGAGCCAAAAGAAATTTCATAACTAATGGCTCGGTTGTTTTGATTAACTCTTTTGACGAGTTAATAACACACTACCAAGTTGGCAGAGCCAACTAGGAATAGTGTGCAAAGGGACAACCCTTTTGAAACCCGATTAAGCGACAAACTTACAAACTTCGTAAGTAATATTGTCGCCTTTTTTTTGTTTCACAAAAAAGAGTAAAAGCTATCCCCACTTTCATTAACATTGCTAACAAAACGTGCGTCGCTTTTACTTATGAAAATAACCCAATGACTAATCTTTTAGAAAAGTCATTAGGTTATTTTTTCTTTTGTTAACACAAAAGCATTGATTATAAAATTACTTTTCTCACTTTCATTAAAATTTACATTTTAACAAAACGTGTTCGTAATTTTATTTTCCATTTTTATTAATTTTTTCTAATAATACTCTTGTTTCTTTTTTTGCATTATATATTGCTAAATAAGTAATCATTTGATAAATAATAACAACTATAAAGAAACCTATAATAACAAATGAATTTCTTGATAATTCTTCTTTCCACATTTGTAGTCCTTGAATTAATAAATATATTAAACCAAAGAATACAGTAGATACTACTGTTGTATCATCAAATGATCTTTGTATTAGTTTTGAATCTTTTGTATCTGCATTTAGTCCTAATACACTCCATTTATTAATTAATAATAATACAACAACAAGTAAAAATGGACATATAACCCAATACAACGAATAACCATAATCATTTTTAAATACTAAAACTAAAAGTAAGCTAACGATTAAAAATAAGTTTAATAACACTATTGCAATTTTAATTGCATTCTTTTTTAAATCACTTCTTTGCATTTTTATTTCTCTCCTTTACTTTAATACTTTGAATTAATTTAATAATTTCTCTTGAAGAATTAATTTGATATTCAGTATCTTTAATTGTATTGTTTAATAATTCTATTTCTTGTTCTGTAATATCTTTTTTCTCTAAATTATTCTTACAAGATGACACTAACTTTTCAGCATTTTCAATACTACCTAAAACATTTATTTCAGCAACGTTAAGTTCTTCACCTTTTAAAGATGAGTAATAATCTTTAATAAAAGGATTAAGAGGACTTACTTCAATACCTAAACCAATCATATACATTAATTCATTATAATTAACATCAATATAATTACTTATCTTTCTTAAAGTCTTTGGATTAGGTAATTCTCTTTCACCTGATTCTATTTTAGATAATTCTGCATTACTTATGTTAGCAATTTTTGCAAGTTGTCTTTGAGAATAACCTGCTTTTTCTCTTTGCTCGGCAATAATTTCACCAATCTTTTTTTCTTGCATTTCTAACACCTCACACATTAATCTTACTATAAATGTTAACAAAAGTCAACAAAAATAATAAAAATGTTAATAAAAGTGTTGACAAGTTAGTAATTATGATATATATTGGTATTGTGTTAATTAAAGTTAACAAATTTAAAACAAATGTTAATTACATAGAAAGGAGGCAAAAATATTTGGCTAGGAAACGACTAGAAGTTCCACCAAGATTATGGAAAGATAAAAATATCAATCCAGAGGGTAAAAAAATATTCGCATATATTTACTCAAAAGGATATGATAGAAATATCTTACATCTAAATGTTGGTGAAATTCAACAAGAGTTATCAATAACAAATGTTGGATTAAAAAAGCATCTAGGAATACTTGAAAAATATAAATATCTTATATATAACGAGTATTCCAAAGGAATGTATATGATTCATTTACTAGGATAAATACCTAGTATAGTGATACAGTAAATGTTCGTAGATTTATGTTAGTATCACAATCTTATAGATAATATAAGATCATAATCCTTGAGCAGGATTTAAAATAAACGCTTACACAAGGATATTGTACTCTTTTTTCTTCAAGACTTGTAAACCTATACAAGTTTTTTTGTTGAAAAATTAAAGAAAGGAGCGATTAAATGAGATTATTAAGTAAAGAAGATATATTAAAAAATAAAGTAGATACAATAGAAAAATTTTATATATTAAGATATTTAAAAGATAATTTAAATACTGATAATTTTGATTTGTATTTGCTTAATAGAAATAAAATTAAAGTAATAGATAAATATAATGATATACTTTATTTTGAATACGATAAACAAAATAAAAAAGTTATTTATAATGATTATGATAAATCATACGAAATAGAGAGATAGGAAGATATATGAATAAAAGATTAAAATGTGAATATTCTATACTTCCTGATTTTATTATAAAAAATGAAAAATTAAATGCAACAGAAAAAATACTAATGTCTTTAATAATATCATTAAACTTAAATAATGAGTGCTATGCTAATAATGAGTATTTTTCTACTAGAATGAATGTGTCTAAAAGAACAATAACAAATGCTTTAAAAAAACTTAAAGATAATAACCTAGTAATTATTAAAGTAATTAATTATAAAAGAACTATATACCTATCAAACGAGGTAAGAAATAAATTGCTAGATGTATAGAAATAATCTTCTAGGGGTATAGCAAAATATTTCTAGGGGATGTAGAAGTATTTTTCTACCATAAAATAAATATTAAAATAAAATATAAAATATATATAAAAATATAAATTTAAAATAATTAAAATTAATTAAAAGAAAGGACTGATATATGATTGTAGATATAAACGAAATAATTATTTCTGGTGTAATTAATAACATTATAGATAACAATAATGAATATATTAAATTTGGTTTAACTACAACTAAATTTAATAAATCTAAAACTTATTCTAGTTTAAATATTAAAAGAGATCTTTATACAATATATAAGGATTTTTTTGTTAAAGGTAATAGAGTTTATGTTAAAGGTTATTTAAATTCTTATTCATCTAATAATAAAATACAAAGTTTTATAACAGTTAACGATATTTCAGATAATTATGATGATATAGCAAACGGTAGAAAAGCACCACATATTAGATATGATTCTGATGGTGTTATGGTTTGGAATGGTAAAAGATGTGAATCAATACCTCCAACTGAAGAAGAAAAAAGAAAAATGGAAGAATTATTAAAAGAATATAGAAATGAAGGTGTTAATAATGAAGAGATAGAAAGGTGCGTGATTGATATTGAACAAAAGTAATTTTTATAAAACATTACGCATAAGATTTGATGAGTGGAGGAATATTTATGTATGAAACTTTAGAATTTTATGACAGTAATGGCTATGATTTAAAAGAAGTTTTAAAAAGTTGTATATATAAGTATTATATTATTAATAAGAATTTAAAGATTAATTCTGAAAAAACATTTAAATCTGACAAAAAAAATAGTATAATTAACTTAACTAATGAAGTGAAAGTGTTGTCTAGCGAAAGGAGTTAAAATGTATAATAGATATACAATAGACAATACAATATTTAAAATAGCTATTTATATAAGATTATCAAGAGAAGATGGCGACGACATGGAATCAGAAAGCGTTACTAATCAAAGAAGTCTATTAAATGGCTATTTAAAAGCACAAAATTTAGTTGCAGTTGATATTTATATAGATGATGGTTATACGGGTACTAATTTTGAACGTCCAGATTTTAAAAGAATGTTAAATGACATTGAAAAAGGAAAAATTAATATGGTTATAACAAAGGACTTATCAAGATTAGGTCGTGATCATATTATGACGGGATATTATGTTGAAACATACTTTCCAGAAAATGATGTTAGATATATTGCCGTAAATGATGATATAGATACTTTTTATGAAACAAGTGGTTCTGATATGATGCCATTTAAATTAAGTATGAATGATATGTATGCAAAAGATATTTCAAAAAAAGTTCGTTCTAATTTACTTCAAATGAAAAAAGATGGTAAATTTTGTGGTAGTTCTGCTCCTTATGGATATATGAGAGACCCAAACAATAAACATCAGTTAATACCTGATCCAAATTCTGCTCCTGTTGTAAAAAGAATATTTGATTTATATGTAGCAGGTTATGGTAGTTCTGGGATTGCTGAAATACTAACAAGAGAAGAATTACCCACACCTATTATGTTTAAATATTCTGGTTCAAAATTAAATAAATTTGACCATCCTGAAATATGGAAACACACATCTATAAGTAATATTATTAAAAATAGAGTTTATATTGGAGATTTAATACAACACAAATTTCAAAAAGTTAATTATAAAATCAAAAAAAGAAAAAGTGTTCCAGAAAATGAATGGTGCATAAAAGAAAATGCTCACGAAGCAATTATTGATAAAAAAATTTTTGAAATAGCACAATCCATTAAAGATTCTTCTAATACTTATAATCCAGAACGTAGAAATGTAGAATATGTGTTATCTGACTTAGTTTATTGTAAAGACTGTGGTGCTAGAATGAGTATTAGTTATGATAAAAAAAGAGATAGAATTACAATGAATTGTAATAACTATCGTAAGTTTAGTAAATATGATATATGCTTTTCCCACTATATTAATTATACAAAACTAGAAAAAACTGTCTATGATAAATTAAGTAATATGGCAAATAAGTATATTGAGGATAAAGAAGAATTTGAAAGTATTATTAAAAGTGAGTATATTGACCCAAGACAAGATAAACTAAAAAAAATAGAAGAATTAAATTACAAAATAGAAGATTTAAAAAGAAAACAAGATTCTTTATATGATGATAAGTTTAACAATATAATAAGTGTAGAAACATACACTAGACTATTTAATATTACTGAAGAAGAAATTAAGACTGCAAATGAAAAATTAGAAATATTAAAAAATGAAATTTCAAGTATAGAAGAAGATTCAAATTGTTATGTAGAATATTTAGAAATTATTGATAAGTTTTTAAATATGGAAAATCCAACAAAAGAAATTATGAATAAATTAATTGATAAGATATACGTAACAAAAGACAAAAAGCTAGAAATTCATTATAGAATTAAAAAAAGTGAAGTATTAGTATAAGAAAAAATACGATTGCTTTTGAGCAATTTTTTATAAATATCAAGGGTATCACAAAAACAGGTCATACTGGTATACTGACCCTATCCCTTTTGTAGAGGCTGCAGAAATAGGTACTGAAAAGGTTATTAAAGACCACTCTACTATTGGTATTGTAGTTACTACTGATGGTACTATTGGAGATATTCCAAGAAGTGAATATGTTGAGGCAGAAGAAACTGTTGTAAATGAACTTAAGAGTATCGGTAAACCTTATATTGTTATATTAAATAGTGTACATCCTAATTTACCAGAGACTGAAAAGTTATGTGAAAAGTTAAAAGAAAGTTATGATGTACCCGTTATTCCTGTTAATGTTGAAGCAATGCAGGAAAGGGATATGTATAATATTTTAAAGGAAGCATTATATGAATTTCCTGTTGTACAGGTTAAGGTTAATATGCCAGAATGGGTTGCTATATTAAATCCTGACCACTACTTAAAAATGCACTATATCGAAAAGATTAAGGAATGTGTTGTAGAGGTTAATAAGATTAAAGATGTAGATAATATTACTAGCCATTTTAGTGAGGATGAATATATATCTAGAGCATATTTATCTAATGTAGATACTGGTACTGGCGAGATTACAATTAATTTAGAGTCTCCTAGTGAATTATATAATAAAGTGCTTAACGAAATTATTGGGGTAGATATTACTTCGAAAGCAAATTTACTTTCTATTTTCCAGGAATTTAATGTCGCAAAGCATGAATATGACCAAATTAAAGGGGCACTTAAAATGGTAAAACAAACAGGTTATGGAATTGCTACTCCAACTTTGGAAGATATGAAACTTGAGACACCTGAGGTTATTAAACAAGGTAGTAGATATGGTGTTAAATTAAAAGCAAAAGCACCTTCAATACATATGATTAAGGTGGATGTAGAAAGTAGTTTTGAACCAATAATTGGTAGTGAACTTCAAAGTAAAGAACTAATTGAACACTTAACTAAAGACAATAATAATGATATTTGGAAGAGCGAAATTTTTGGAAGAAGTTTAGATGTTATTGTTCAAGAAGGTATACAAGCAAAACTATCTATGATGCCTGATACTGTTAGATATAAATTAGAGCAAACATTAACTAAGGTTATAAATAAAGGTGCTAATAATATGATTGCTATTGTTTTATAAGATTATATAAGTACTATAACAACACGTAAAAGTAGATTTATTCTATTTTTATTTGAATAATGTTGTGGTACTTTTTTTATTTATTTGTTATAATTGATTTGGTGATGGAATAGAATGATTAAATATAAAAATTTATATGTACTAGAATTTTTTGATGATAAGATAGATAATAAAAATAATTTAAACAGTTATAATTTATGTAATAATTTTTTAAATGTTGAAGTTAGAATTATTACTTTTTGTACTTTTGATAAGAGGGGAGAGTTTTGTTTAAAAGATAAAATAAGAGTTAGGGTATCATATAACTATAAGAATTATACTAAATATAATGTTAATGATGAGGTTATTATAAGAATTAACGATGATAATATGCTTGATTTAAGTAATACTAAAATTGGTGGTAATACTCTTATTATAGGTAAGGGTATAATAGATAAGATTAATAATGATATTATAGATATTAAACCCACTGGAGTATATGTACATAATTCTTCATATAAATATTTTAATGAAAAAGATATAAATATTAAAGATTATTTTACAAGTTATAATGATTTATATAGATTATTTGATGTTAATAGTAATGATAGTGTTAATATAGATAGATATAATAAGTATACTAACTATTATGATGGTATATTTAGTATTAGTTATAATTATTGGTATCTTACTTTAGAAAATTATGATTTAAACACGAAGAAAGAAAATGAATTTTATAATAGTTCTAATAAGTTATCTGCAGTTTTGGCATCGAGTTCTTTTATAAAGAAGATAAATAGTTTATTAAAAAAGAATAAGATATCTTCATGTAATTCATATATAAGATATAAAAATACTGAGTTTGATATGTTAATTGTAGATAAAAATACTGAGGATAGTGTTATATATGAAGATAATGTAGTTAAGGGGATTATTGAACTTAAGACTGCTGGATTATTTTTTAATAGCAAAGATAGAGAAGTTTTGTTAAATTCTTTTATCAAAAGATATGTTAAATATAATAAAAATTTTTTATATATATCATTACATGAAAGATATTATCCAAATGACACAAATAGAGTTAATTATTATAAAGAATATATTGATTGTGAAAAGAAATATACTGATGCTTATTCTCTATTTGTTACTTTATCTAATTCTTCGAATAAATTTATTATACCTAGAAAGTATATTAGTATTTTAGATGTAGTTAACTTGATTGATAGTTTTTAAGCAATTCTTAATTACATATATGTTAATTATAATAAATTAATTTGGAAAAATACTTTAAAACTCTTGATTTTATTGTGATTTCATGATATCTTTAATATGTAAGTATAGATAAGATGCTTACAATAAATTATTTAGATATTAGATGGAGGTAATAAGAAATGACAAAAGCTGAATTAGTACAATTTATAGCAGAAAATGCTGATTTAACAAAAGCTGATGCTACTAGAGCATTAGACGCAGTAGTGGAAGGAATCACTAACGGTCTTAAAAAAGAAGGAAAAGTTACATTAGTTGGATTTGGTACTTTCACTGCTAAAAAGAGAGAAGCAAGAGAAGGAAGAAATCCTCAAACTGGAGAAACTGTTAAAATTGCTGCTCGTGTAGTTCCTGGATTTAAAGCTGGAAACAAATTAAAAGACGCATTAAACTAATATGAAAACACTTTATAACGAAGTGTTTTTATTTTACTCTTTTTAATACTTTACTATTTTTACCTATTGCATAGTAATAACTTCCGTTTTTAGTAGCGTACGCTTCAGTGATATCACAATGTATTTTATCTTTTATTTCAAGCAACATATTTATTTTTGATTCAATATCTTTGTCGCTTGTACTTCCGTATACCCCTAAAACTACTGAGTTTGGAAGGTAATTATATAGTTCATCCCAGTTTCTTATGTCTTTTTTAGAATATGGATTTTGAGTAACATATGTTAATGCAGTAATGCTTGTTAAATCTATTGGATGTGATGTTGGAGTAAATAGTACTAATGGTCTATCTCCTTGTACTATAAGTCTTCCTTTGATTAATAGATTGTGGCATTCTTCTTTATCTAAATATGGGGTAATTCTAGACATTCTATTGTTAGTTGTTATACTATCATATTTACCTTTTCCTATTTCTACTGTACTAGGTTCATTTGCTAGTTGTATATCAAATGCAGATAAAAAAGCTATGTAATTGTTACTTATTAGTTTTCTTTCGTTTATCCATTCAGTAAATTCTTGTATAAATAGTTCACTTTTTATGTCTGGATTCTTGATATTTTTTGATGTAATAAATTCTTTGATTAATAAAACTATATATTGTTCCATAATTACCTCCCTTTCAACGATTTAATATTTTAGCATATCTTATATTATTTGTAAAGAGATTTTTATGGCTATTTTGTATTAAAAAAATATAGATAGATAATTGTTCTCCTATATTTTTATTTTATTTCTCTATATACTGCAGTTACTTTTCCTAGTATCATTTCATTTGAAATTATATTTACGTTTATTGTTTGATATTTAGGATTTAATGCTTGTAGGATTAATCCTTTGGGATAGCGATATAATCTACGTACTGATAAGATACCACTTTTTATGGCAATTACTATATCATCACCATTGTTATATTCTTTTTCTTTTTTAAAGTATATTTTATCTCCCTTAGCGTATACTGGTGACATTGAATCATCAAGTTGTTTTATTGATAATTCACTAGTAGTATTTACTGGTTCGTAAGTGGCGTTTTTATATGAATTAATAATCTTTTCACTTTGTGAAGTTAAGTTTTTGTCGTTTCTTAAGTTAGATATATATTCTTTGATAAATTTTTTTTCAAACATATCTTTTTCTTTTTTACTCATGGGAATTTCTTCGAATAATTCAGGTGATACGTTAAAAATTCTACAAATTTCAAAAAAGATATCATATGGTATGTTTAAGCTTCCTGTTTCATATTTATGTAATGTTTGTCTATTTTTTGTATGATTTAAGGCTTTTGATAAGTCTTCGAATGAATAATTATACTTTTGTCTAGATTCTTTTAATATTTGACACACAAAGGGCTTTAATTCTTCACTTACTAAATCCTGTTTTGTTGTTCTCATAATTTACTTCCTTTCTTAATCTATTTCATTAACACTGTAGATTAGTGATGTTCCTAAAAGTGATATTATTAATTTTAGTATGTATCTTATTACTATTAATTCTATTAAGTTAATAAATGGAATTTTAAATAGATAAGATATTAAACAGAATATTGTTGAGTCTATTAATTCTAATATTATTGATGTTAAGGTATTTGATAACCATATTTTATTTTTTATTATTCTAATATTATGATATACTACTGATGTTAAATATGCACTTAGTATTAATGACGCTACTGCTGATAGGTATGTTCTACTATTTAAATTAAATACTTCATTATAACTTACACTTAGTTTTTTATTAATATTACTTACTTGTAATAGAGAGGATGTTTCAAGCAATATATATGTTATTATACTGGTAAATGTAATTAATAACAAGATGTTTTTTATTTCTTCGGGTCCTTTTTTTTGTATTAATATTTTGGTAATTAATATAATTATTGAACTTATTATGAAAGAATAGTTTATATTCAAGTTAAATATCATTATTTCTTTATTAGAGAATATGCCTACTAATAAAGTTAGTATTATTAATAACATGTATAGTCCTTCATATTTGTTTTTCTTATATGAATAATAGATTACTAGAAATAGTATAATTAACTCTATAAATAATAAAAGTATGTTCATATTTTCACCTTCTTATTATCTATTTGTTTTGATATGATGTATGAATATATTGCTGTTAGTAAAATCTTTATTAAATAATTTGATAATATTAGTAGTATTATATTTGATAATTTAATTTTAAATAGGTATGCAAATAGATTAAATATTACAGAATCTACCATTAATATTGTAAGAGATGAAATAATAATATTATTTTGTATATTTAATTTAAGTTCTTTAATACTATTATATACTAGGTATGTAAGTAGTTGTAAGATAGCTAAAAGAATAGGGTATATTAATAGTATTTTATAGTTATCTATTATCATATATTTTATATTTATAGATACTACATCTGTTACTACAGGGATATATAAAGAACCAAATAACAGTAATACTCCTACTAATAAGTTGTATTTAAAGATGTTTTTTACTATTTTTATGAATTCTTCTTTTGTAGTTTTTTCTATTATTAGATATGTTAATGTTAGAAATAATGTTTCTATTACTATGTTTGCACTTAAATTTATAGATGCTAGTTTTATTATTTTAAAAGACATTAAATATCCTAAGATACTATATATTAAATATATATATCTATAATTTTTTTTGTCTAACATATAAAGTGAGATATACATAAAGAATATACTTAACACTATTAATAATATAAATATTAATAAGTTCATGTTCACACCTTCTTACTCTTAAATATATTGTATCAAATTTCTTGGGAAAAGTCTATTAATATACAATAAAAGAGTAATTTTTTTATCAATAATCAATTTTGTTTAATGCTATTTATATTTAGAATAAAAAATTTAGTTTTCCTTTTTATTTTTAATTATTTATTCTTAGTTTATGATATAATATATTATCAAGGAAGTGAATTATTATGGGAAATAGGGATGAATTACTTGTTAAATATGCAATATTGGGATTAAAAGATGGTATAGACAAAGATATATGTGGTTATGTTATATCTAAGTGTTATGTTATGGAAGAGGATGCTATTTTTGATAATGATAGAGATATGGTTTATAGTGTGTTTTTTCCATATGTAGATTTTTCTTATGAAAGAAGAAGGTTGGAAGTAGATTACTATGATATTAATAGTCCACTTCATGTTGTTAGCAAACTATTTGATAGTTATGATGATGCTGTTATAGAAAAGAAATTAAATAATTTTTTACTAAAGAATAAGATATTACTTAATAATTATTTTAATGAAGATAGTGATGAATCAGATATTAATAATATTGTTTATAATAATTTTAAGAAATGTGATTCTTATGAGAAATATATATTAGATAATACTAAAGATATGAAAGTATCTTATAATAATAAATCTTTATGTTTAAAGAAAAAAAGCACTAACTAATGTTGTTGATGCTTTTTATTTATTAACATATCATAGAATGCTTCAAGTCTTGTATCTAGTCCCGTTTCATTATATTGTTCATCAAAACTAAAATATATTATTGGTATTTCTTCGTCATTAGATATTTTATTCATAATAGAAATCGCATTTATTTCTGGAGTGCAACCAAAACTTTTTATATGAACTATGCCGTCATATTTTTCTTTAGAAAGTTTTTTTGTTAGATAAACACTTTCTGTACCATCTGCCCCTAAATGATATTTTATATATTTTTTGCATTTTCTAATATGATTATGTAATGTAAACTTCTTAGTTAATAAAAGATATGTAAGACAAGTTTTTCTATATACTGATATTTTTTTGTCTATTAATTTTTGTTCTATAAAACTACTACTATAGGGTTCCATTAGAGAGAATAATTCTCCAATTAAACCTACTTTTAGATAGTTTTTAGGTTTTTCTATATCAATATTTTTTAGTATTTTATAATATTTAATGTTTATTTTTAAGATTTTATATGTGTTTAAGGGGGTTAATAACTCTTTAAGATATGTAGCATGTATTTTTTTAAATGTGCCTTTTTCTTTTTCAAATGCCATATTTAAACGAAGGTAATTTTCAAATTTATCTAATAATAAAATCATTAGAAAGGCATTAAATAAGTAGTATATAAAATTTAGATAATTTATTTTATTGTTATATTTTTTTGCAAATTTATATACTTTTTTTAAAGATAAGTGATTATTATTCATTAAATTTACAAATTCAAACTCATATCCTAGGTCTTTTAAGATTTGTTCTTGAAGTGGAGCGTAGTAACCATATCTACATCCTCCCCCTGATTGTACTAATATATTTGCACCATTATTTAGTGATTCAATGAAGTTACCTAGATTATATTTAAATGGTGAACAGACTAAAGAAGGTGAATATTTACTACCAAGATTTATAGTTTCTTTAGTTATTTTTTTAGGTATTAGAACTTCTTGTTTAGTTAATTTTTTTAGTAAATAATTAAATACTACATAATATGAACCTATATGTGGAAATGATATTTTATTCATTACTTTTCCTTTCTTTTAGCATATCTATAAAGCTTTCTAATCTTGTTTCTATTCCTATCATTGAATTATTATTATCTATTATTAGATTTAGATTTGGTTTATTTATCTTTCTTATTGCGAGTTCATTTACTAAACTATCTATTCCACATGGAAAGGATGATATAAATATTATACCGTCATATATTTCTTTGTAGTAATTTACTGCTCCTAATAATTCTTTTTGATATAGAAAATATAATTCTTTAGATAAATCATTAGCGTATTCTAGACTTATTTTATGTAGTAATTTATCTGCGTATATTAACTCAATTTCGTTATCATATAGATATTTTATTATGTCGTTAGATAAATATTTATCATATAGTATGTATGGATGGGATACTAGTAATATTTTAATTTTGTTACTGTTAATTTTTTTTAGTTCTTTAGTGTGATTTATATAGTTATTTTGTTTATCTTTCTTTTTTGCAAGTATGTAACTATATATTATTTTAAAGATATTTTTTGTTAGTTTTAAACCCATTTTTAAAAATCCAAAGAATTCATATTTAAATTTGGTTACATCAATGTTATAGTCAAGTATATTTATATCAAATAAGTTTTTTACTACATCGTATGTTCCATTAAATTTTACACATACTTTTTTACCTTTACCATAGTTATCTATTCTTGGTATTAAGATATAGTCACATTTATCTACTAGAGATGCTACATGACCAAGATATATTTTAGATGCTAGGCAAGATTCATCTACTGAATATGATTCTCCAAGGGACACTATATATGAAGTAGTTTCTTTACTTAGTATGATGTGACAATTTAGGTTTTCAAAAAATGTTTTCCATAATATGTAATATCTATAATATAAGAATGCTCGTGGTATACCTATTTTAATTTTCTTTGACATTAATTATTCACCCGTTTAAAGTATATGTAATGTTTAAAAAAAAAGAACTATTCTTCATCTAGTTCTTCTTCATCTACAATTGTTAAATCTGATAAATCATCATCTTCATAGTCGTCATCTAAATCGTCTAAATCATCTGGTTCTGTGTCTCTTTCTTCTTCATTTTCTATTTCTTCTAGAGACTCATATTCATCAATTTCATCATCTTTTTCTTCATAGATATCATCCATATCTATTTTTACTTTATGATTTTGCTTTAAATCCCAGTTTCCATCACTAAGCAAGATAAAATCTTTTGATGTTGTTAGAGATTCAAAAAAATCTGCGATTTTATCTTGATATTCTGCTTCGCTTAATCCTAGTAAGTTACATACTTCTCTAAATAAGTCTGCAGTATTTTTAGTTGTCTTATTTTCTTCTAAATATAATTTTGCTATTTTTGTATAAGACATTAATTCTAATTCTTCTTTTGTCATTTTACTTAATTTCATAATTTTCCTCCTACGAAACTCTTGGTATTATTCCTATTAAATCAAGAGAGTTATTTATTACTATATTAATTGCTAATAGTAAATTTAAATTTTCTAATGTGTATGAATTATCTTCAGTTATTATATCATAATTTAGTAAATATTCATTAGTAAGACTTGATAATTCATATATATAATTTGCAATATTATATGGTTTATACTTCAATGTCGAAGTTTTTACTACTTCTCTAAAATCACATAATTTATTTAAGATATCATATGTAAGATCATTATTAATATTATTATATTTTTCTACTTTAGATATTTTATTTGGATATGTAGATAATATTTCATATATTTTTTTATATGTGTTTTCTATAAAGTTATAATTGTTTAGACTTGTATTACTTAATGTTATATTATATCTTATTTCATTTATATCTTCTTTATTATTATCTATATTATTTAAAATATCTATGCTTCTTATTTCTAATTTACTTATATCATACTCTAATAATTTTAATACAGGTCTTATAATACTAGCATATTCATTATTATAACATATATCTATTACTCCATCATAGTATTTATTAAATTTATCTATATAATATGTAAGTAATATTAAGAAATTTGAATATGTACCATCATTATTTACTAGTACTTTGTCTTTAGTATCTTTTAATATTGTAGTTTTTAGATATAGTTTATCTTCATCAAAATACGTGTATCCTGTCTTATTTAGTTTATTTAGTACACCATCTATTATTTCATTATTATTTATATTATCTATACATATGTAGTTATTAAAGTTAATTCTGTAGGCATCTAGATGCTTTTTTAATTTGTCTATGATTATTGAAGTGCTTTCTTTTTTAAAGTATTCTATATTTTCATATTGTTTTCTAGTGTTATATAGTTTATATATATATGATGCTATTTCATACGATAGAGTATTACTATTAGTATAATTATTTATACATAGTGTTTTATATTCTTCTTGAACACTAAGTGCAATACTATCTATTTCATTTTGTGTATCTATTATATATAATTCTTTTGTTACTATACTGTTACTATTTTTTAATAGTCTTGCAAAATTATCTATATATATTATACTGTAAAAGTCTTCTTTAGATAAATTAATAATACTTGATAACTTAATACTTAGGTTTATTTTTTTGTTGTTACATATATTGTTTTTACCATAGTTTATATTTTCTTCGATTATTTCTTTTAGTTCTTGTAATAGAAAGTGTTTATCTATTGTTAGTTTCATTATGCCAGGATATAATATTTCTATGTTTTCTATCATATCTGTTTTTATATTGTTTTTTATTATGTTTGCTATTTCTTCAGGTTTCTTATGAAGTGTTTTTACTAAAGTTATAGCAACATTTGTTTCGTATGTATAATTATTTATATCTTTTGTAATAGTAAAATCTTCGATAGATACATTTAATGATGTTTGTATAGAATCTTTTATTATTATTTTAAGTTTATCTTTTATACGCATTAAATTCCTCCAATAGTAACTTTATATTCATAAATATTATCATTATCACTTACTTTATATTTTATATATATTTTTTCTGGTATTTCATTATTATAAATAATACTCATATCTATTGTTTCTATTGGTATATCTAAACATAAGTTATTTTCTTTTAAATAGTATGAAGATAATTTTGTTTTACCTTTATTAAATAGCATACCATGTTTAAAGATATCATTTTCTCTAGTTAATAGTAATGTATCATGTTTTATATATATAGTGTGTGTGATATTGTCTTTATTATATGTTATTTTATTTTTATTAATTATACAATATTCATTTATTGGATTAGTACTTTTTTCTGTTATATTTTTTATATTTCCTTGTATTTTCTTTTTTATTTTTTTCACCACCAAACATTTCGGTAGTAATTATATCACACTTTCTAGAAAAATAAAACTTATATTTAATATTTTTTTGTAAATAATACAAATAGAAATTATTTTTGGTATTTAAAGGTGGGAAATATATGAAGATTTTAAAGAAGTTTTTGATATTCTTGTTACTTAGCATTTGTTTTTTTATATTGTTCCATGTAGGATTATTTGTATATTGCAAGTTAACTCCTAAAATGGATATTAATAAAGCACAGTCTTATTATTTATATGATAATAAGGGTAATTTAATATTTGATAATAATGATGAATGGGCAAGTTTAGATAATATTAGTAGTAATTTAATTAATGCCACAATATATACTGAAGATAAATATTTTTATAAACATGTGGGATTTGATTATTTAAGGATAAGTAAGGCTATTGTTAATAATATCATAACAAGAAGTAAAAGTGAAGGTGCTTCTACAATTACGCAACAGTATGCAAGAAATTTATTTTTGAATTTTGATAAGACATGGAAGAGAAAAATTGATGAGGCATTATTGGCTTTTGAACTGGAGACACATTATAGTAAGAATGAGATACTTGAGGGATATTTAAATACTATAAATTATGGGGGAGTGTTTGGTATTGAGAATGCTAGTAAATATTATTTTAATAAGTCTTCGAAGGATTTAAGTTTAGCAGAGGCTTCAATGCTTGCAGGAATTCCACAGTCTCCAAGTAACAATAATCCTCTCAAAAATATGGATAAGGCAAAGAAGAGACAATATGTTGTTTTACTTTGTATGAAGAATAATGGTGTTATTAGTGATGATGAACTTAATGAGGCCTATAATACAGAATTGGTTTTTGAAAATGAAAAAAAGGACAATGAAGTAAAGTCTTTGTTATATTATAGAGATGCTGTTATTAGTGAACTTAACGGTATTAGTCAGGTACCTAATTCTCTTATTGAAACAGGAGGATTAAAGATATATACTACTTTGGATATTTTGGCACAGAAAGAGTTAGAAAAAAGTTTTAATACTTATATGAGTGATAAGGATATTGAGGGTGCTGGGGTAATGATTGAACCTAGTACTGGGGATGTTCTTGCGTTAATTGGGGGAAAGAATTATAATGTTAGTCAGTTTAATAGAGCGACAAATTCTAGAAGACAGGTTGGTTCTACTATGAAGCCTCTTTTATATTATTCTGCTTTAGAAAGTGGGTTTACTTCATCTTCAACTTTTACAAGTGAACAAACTACATTTACTTTTTCTAATAATAAAACATATAGTCCTAAAAATTATAATGATACTTATGCTAATGGACCTATTACTATGGGTGCTGCCATTGCTTACTCAGACAATATTTATGCTGTTAAAACACATTTATTTCTTGGAGAACAAAGTTTAGTAAATATGGCTAATAGACTTGGTATAAATGAAGATATACAACCAGTAGCATCTTTGGCACTTGGTACTGAGGAGATTAACTTGATTGAAATGGTTAGCGCGTATGCTTCTTTTGCTAATTTGGGATATAAGGTTAAGGGGCATTTTATAGATAGAATAGAGGATAGCAAGGGAAATATAATATATAAATACAAACATGATGAAGAACTTATATTAAATCCTAGTTTGGTATTTATTTTAAATGAGATGCTTACTTATACATATGATAAAGATTTTATAAGTTATAATTATCCTACAGTTATTAGTTTGCTTCCTAAGATTACTAATAGATATTCTATAAAGACAGGTACTACTAATACTGATATGTGGATTATGGGCTATAACAAAAATGTAGTTTTGGGTATTTGGACTGGGTTTGATGATAATAGGGATATTGATAGTTCGTATGGCGGGGTGCATAAAAATATATGGATTGATACAATGGAAGGTTATTTGAAAGATAAGGATAATAAGTGGTATTCTATTCCTAGTAATGTTGTTGGGGTACTTGTTAATCCTATTACTGGGGAAGTTGCTAATCAAAATACGGAGAAGAGTAAGTTATTTTATTATTTAAAGGGAACAGAACCTACTTATAACTTGAATAAAGATATGGAAAGTGTTTTTAAACAGGATGAGATATCTAGTACATTAGAAAATGAGGAATAAAAAAACTATTAGTTTATAACTTTTTAGACAGGTTATAAATTAGTAGTTATTTTTTATCATCATCTAAATCTTCAAATAACAACTTTATATGAATACCAAGCACCTTTGAAATATGATATAAAGTATTTAACGAAAAGGTTTTAAATGTTTCATTTTCTATATCACATATAAAATTTTCGCTAAAGCAACATTTTTCTGCAAGTTGTTTTTGTGTCCAACCATTTAATTTTCTATATTTTCTAATATTTTTTCCTACCCAATAATATATATAGTTGTTGTCTTCTTTTGATATTTTTACCATAAAAATCAACTCCTATAATTATTATCTTATATTTTTTTTACAATATACCACTACGAATAGGTGTGGTTTTGTGATATAATTATATTAGAGAGGAGGTTGTTTATGAATTATTCTTTATTCAATTTTATTTTTGTAATATTACTTTATTTAAAAGAGTAATGTTTGATGAATTCATTTTTTAAGAAAGCGGTGTTTTATGTTTAGAAAAAGAAGCAAATGTTTATTTGCAAGTGCAGTTATTGCAACATTATATACTATTTATTATACTGTTTTATATTATCATAATTTTGAAATATTTATTGAGCTTTTGAAAACTACTTATAAATATTATGGCTTTACAGATTTTATGGTGAGTAATTTGGTAGTAATTATATTTACGATGTTTATTTATTTAGGAACAATTTTTAACTGGATTAGTTTTTTTACTAGAAAACATAAACTTGGTTTTTTAGGGTCATGGATGTATATTTTTGCACCTATATCTATTTTAGGATTTTCTATATATTTTAAGGAATATGGTAACTTAGTGGTAGGTGTTTCATTGCTATTATATATAACTAAATTCATTGCATGTATACCACTTATTATTGTATCTTTTATAGGTAGTACTAATCAAAAGAAAATAAGAAATGAGATGTATAAAAATGAATAATTTTTGCAAATTTTGTGGAAATCAAATGGATAGTAATACATCCATTTGTTCCAAATGTGGTAAATTAAATGAAGTTTCTACTTCGATAATTAGTAATAATAAAAACGAAAAGAAAAAGAAAAAAAATGTTATTACTATAGTTATTGTTTTTATTATAATTTTGACTTTATGTTTTTTTAATTATCAAAAATTACCTAAATACTCTTGGAATGACGAAAACATTATACCGAAGCCAACTTCGATTTATGGAGAAATAACTGAAAATAGTGAAGATTGTTTTAGTATTGATGTTTTTAAGACAAAAGAAAGCGACTTTTATGATTATATTGAAAGTTGCAAAAAAAATGGATTTAATATTGACATTGAATCTACTTCTAATAGTTATAAATCATTTAATAGTGATGGATATGAATTAAATATTTATTTAAATAGTGACAATGAAATGTCTATAGACTTAAAGTCTCCAATGAAAACAAAAGTAATAGATTGGGAAAAAAGTAATATGTTAAAATCAATACCTATTCCCAAGTCAAATATTGGAAATATTTATTGGGAAAATAGTAATGGTTTTGTTGTTTATGTTTCTAATATGACTGTTGAAGATTATAGTTCTTATGTTAATGAATGTAGTGAGTTTGGATTTAACATTAATTATAGTAAAAGCGAGAATAATTATAACGCGGAAAATGATAAAGGTGATAAATTGAAGGTAAGTTATGAGGGAGGAAATATCATTTTCATAAGACTTGATAAAAATAAAAAAAGTGATACTTCTAAGAAAGATAATGACCAAGATAGTAACAAAAAAAATAATAATAATAATAGTGTTACTCCTGAATTTAAATCTCTTATGGATTCTTACGAAAATTTCTTTAAGGAGTATTATGAATTTATAGATAAATATGCTAATAGTGGGTATGATTCTAGTTTTTTAAATGAATATAATAATTTATTAACAAAATATAACGATTATTTACAAAAACTATCAAGTTATAACCAAGATAACTTATCTACTGCAGATTACTCTTATTATTTGGAAGTATGGAGTAGAATTCTTAGTATGGCGAATAATTAATTTTTATAATATGATAATATATAATGTGATTTTGTTAAAAAATCATTATTAAAAAAATACTACTGGATTTTTAATAGTAAATTTAGTAGTATTTTATATTATAAATTAATAGTTTTTTTATTTTAAAATTTTAATTGACATTTCATAGTCGTTAGCGTTATCTTTTTCCTCAAGAGTTATTTTGTATCCACTGTTTTCTAATAATGGTATTAGGTTTCTTATCATATTTACTGCTGGTATAACGTCTACTTTTACCGCAGGTTGTATGCTTTGTTCGTTATTAATTGGTCCTGTTGGTATATTAAATTCTGGAAGTGGATTTGGTTGTGATACTGAATCTTGTGGTGTTGGTTCTGGCATTACAGGACTTGTTGGCATACTAAATTCAGGAAGTGGTGAAACTTGTGGTTGTTGTACCATTTCTTGTTGAGGCACAACTTCGGGTTGTGGCATTGATGGAACTGGTGGAATATTAAATTCTGGAACTGGATTTGGTTGTGGTACTGGTTCTTGAGGTGTAAGTTCAGGCATTACAGGACTTGTTGGCATACTAAATTCAGGAAGCGGTGAAACTTGTGGTTGTTGGACCATTTCTTGTTGAGGCACAACTTCAGGTTGTGGTATTGTTGGTCCTGTTGGTGCACTAAACTCTGGAACTGTTGTAGATATATTATTAGTATTATTTTCTACAGGAACTTCAAAATTTAGTGGTTGTTCTTCTAATGATGGGAAAAATGCAGAAGGTGAGGGTTCTACAACTTTATTACCTATAATTGCAGATGGCTCACTAGTTGCATACATTTCTTGTTTAGGTTGTTCCTTTAATAAATTGTTATATTGGTTAAAATTAAATTGATTATTATTATCCATAGTTTTATTCTCCTTTTTATTCTTTTTTTCTTCTTGTTCTTCTAGAAAATCTATTTTATTTAATTCTTTTAATTTTACTTTATCTTGATTTTCTAACTCTTTATCTTTTAGTGATTCTTGTTCTTGTTTTTCTTCTTGTTTTATTAAATCATTAAAACTTACTTCTTTTTTATTTGCTATTTCTTCAAGTGATTTTACTGTTAGTCTTTCTTTTAATATTCTTTCTAAAAGTAATGATTGGTCTTCTTTAGGTACTTTTGTTAAAATTTTTGCGTGTCCTAAAGATATTTTTTTTCTTAATAGGGAGTCTTCTACTAAAGGGGTTAGTTTTAATAATTCTAGTTTGTTTTTTATATCTTTTTCAGTTGTATTTAGTTTACTAGATAATTTTTTTATTGTCATTTTATCTAATAATTTACTATATATTTTTGCTTCTTCTAGGGAAGTTAATGAATTTTCATTTTCTAATAAGGACAATATTATTGCATCTTCTTTTGATAAATCTAATACTACTGATGGTACATCTTTAATATATAATTTTTTTGCAACTCTATACCTTTTTTCACCATCAATTAGTTCATAGTCATTATTATCTTTTCTTAGTGTTAATGGTTTTATAAATCCATATTTTTTTATAGAAAATGATAAGTTATCTAAGTCTTTTTTATCAATATATACTCTTGGCTGATATGAGTTTGATTTAATTTTATCTATGTTTATATATTTGATATTTATATATTCATTCATAATCAACCTCTTTTCTATTCTATATATATGATACTATAAAATTAATTCTTTTTCAAGAAATTAATAGTAAATATTTTAAAATATATGATAAATAGTAAAGATAGAAAAAAATCTTATGTTTGTTATTTTACATAAGATTATATATCTTTCTTTTTTATTTCATTATATCTTCTTGGATATATAGGGTTAGTTTTAGATTCTTTTTTATACATTATAAGTGTTCTTAAACTGTTTTCTTTTGGTAGATAGAATTTAATTTCTTTTTCTTTTGTTATAGATAGTTTTTTATAGTAATTATCAATATTTGCTATTTCTTTATCAATATTTGATTTCATTGCTATATAGTGACCATTTACTTTTACTAAAGGAATAGAATATTCAAGTAAATGTTTTATGGGGGCAACTGCACGAGATGTCACTATATCAAATATTTCTCTATTAGTTTTTGAATAATCTTCTGCACGAGCATTTATTATTATCAAGTTGTTTAGATTTAATTTTTCTTTTACTATGTTCAAGAAATTACACTTCTTTTTATTTGATTCTACTAGAGTTACTTTGAGATTTGGGAAGACTATTTTAAGTACTAATCCAGGAAAACCAGCTCCTGTACCTATATCACATATACTTTCATCATCTAATTTAATAACTTTATATAGTGTTAGACTATCATAAAAATGCTTTAAATATACATCTTCGAGGATAGTAATTCCTGTCAAGTTATATTTTTTATTTTCTTCGATTAATATTTTATAATATGTTTCTAGTTGTTCTTCCATGGTTGGTGTTAGAGTAATTCCTAGTTTTATTACTTCTTTATTAAATTCTTCTTTATTCATTATAATACTTCCTTAAATATACCATTAAAATAGATATGTCTGAGGGATTTACACCACTTATTCTTAGTGCTTGTCCTATAGAAGTTGGTCTAATTTTTTGTAATTTTTGTCTTGCTTCAGTTGCTAAATTAGGTACTTTATCATAATCTATATCAAATGGTATTTGTTTTAATTCATTTTTTAGCATTTTACTTGCTTCTTTTTCTACTTTTATTATATATCCTTCATATTTTATTGATATTTCTACTTGTTCAATGACATCTTTTGGATAGTCAATTTTTATGATATCTAATTTTGTTAGTATATTAATTGTTATTTCATTTCTTTTTAATAAATCATATAATTTAATACCATCTTTTAGTAATGGAGTAGGGATTGTTTCTAACTTTTCATTTATCTCATTTGTTGGAGTTATTTTTGTTTCTTTTAGATAGTTAGTTAATTTTTCAATTTGATGTTTCTTTTCTAAAAACTTATTGTATCTTTCTTCATTGATAAGTCCAACTTTATAGCCATAATCTCTTAGTCTTATATCTGCATTGTCGTCTCTTAATAACAATCTATATTCTGCACGAGATGTTAACATCCTATAAGGTTCTGTTGTTCCTTTTGTTACTAAATCATCAATTAGTACTCCAATATATGCTTCATTTCTTTTTAATATTAGTGGTTCTTTATTTCTTAATTTTAGTGAAGCATTTATACCTGCGATTAATCCTTGTGCTGCTGCTTCTTCATAACCACTTGTTCCGTTTATTTGACCTGCTGTAAATAAATTTTCTAATATCTTTGTTTCTAAAGATAGTTTTATTTGAGTAGGATAGATAGCATCGTATTCAATCGCATAAGCGTATCTTAAAATTTCAGCGTTTTCTAATCCTGGTAGTGAATGAACCATTAGTTCTTGTATGTCTTTTGGCATACTAGTGGAAAATCCTTGAATATATATATCGTCATAATATTTACTTTCTGGTTCTAAAAATAATTGATGTCTTTCTTTATCTTTAAATTTAACTAATTTATCTTCAATTGATGGGCAATATCTCGGTCCTATTCCTGTAATATCATCTAATCCACCATACATACTTGATTTATTTAGATTATCTAATATAATTTTATGGGTTAGGGGAGTTGTGTATATTAAATAACAAGGTTCTTGGTTGTTAACGTCATAAATAGGTTTGATATCATGAGAGAAAGTATATGGTGTTTCATCTCCGTATTCTATTTTGGTTTTGGTAAAGTCTATGGTATCTCTTTTTATTCTTGGAGGTGTTCCTGTTTTTAATCTTAATATGTCAAAGCCATAACTTTTAAGTTTATTTGATAAGTGCATAGATGGTCTTTCTCCATGTGGGCCACTTCTTGTTCTTGTACTTCCTATTAATATATCTGATTTTAAATATGTTCCTGTAGTTAATATTACAATATCACTTTCTATTTTTGTAGTGTCTTCTAAAACTACACCTTTTACTTTTTTATCTTCTACAATTAAATCTTCTACTAAGGCAATTTTTATTTCTAGATTCTTTGTATTTTCTAGGGTATGCACCATTTCTTTAGGATATGTTACTTTATCTGCTTGTGCTCTTAGGCTTCTTACTGCTGGTCCTTTTGACGAATTAAGCATTTTCATTTGAATTAAAGTTTTATCTGCATTTATACCCATTTCACCACCTAAGGCATCTATTTCTCTTACTATTATACCTTTGGCAGATCCTCCAATTGAGGGATTACAAGGCATTGTAGCAATATTATCATAATTTCCTGTTATAAGTAGAGTTTTATGTCCTAATCTTGCACTTGCAAGGGCTGCTTCACATCCTGCGTGTCCTGCACCTACTACTATTATTTCGTATTTCATATTTTCACTTCTTTTCTATTTACCTAGACAAAATCTACTAAATAATTCATCTAATAGTTCATCTGTATATGTTTCTCCAATTATTTCTCCAAGTTTTTCCCATGACTCTTTTAATTCTAATTCTACTATATCAATTGGGTCATCATTTTCTATGTTTGTTATAGCATTATTTATGTTATTTAATGATTCTTTTAATAATGCTATATCTCTTGCATTTGAAAAATATGTAAAGTCTTTTGAAACTAATTTATCTAGGTTAAATAATTCTTTTATTTTATTTATAATTAGGGTAGCATTTCTATTTAATAGACTTACTTTTATTACTTCTTCATTAATATTTGTTAAATCTATTTTTGTATCTAAGTCAATTTTGTTTAGTACTACGATATGTGGTTTATTTTTTATTTTGTTATATAATTCAATATCTTCTTTAGAAAGCGTTTCATTATTGTTTAATAGGAATATTATTAAATCTGCTTTGTCTATTATTTCATAAGATTTTTCTACTCCAATTTGTTCTACAATATTATCTGTTTTTCTTATTCCTGCAGTATCTATTATATTTAGCATTATTCCATTTATAGTTATTGTTCCTTCTACAATATCTCTTGTTGTTCCTTCTATATCTGTTACTATTGCTTTATTTTCTTCTAGTAGGCTATTTAATAAACTGCTTTTTCCTACGTTTGGTCTTCCTATTATTCCTACATTTATTCCTTCATTAATTATTTTTCCATCGTTTGATTCTTTAATTATATTAATTAGTTTGTTTTTTATGTTATTTATTTCTGGAAGTATTTTTTCATTCGTTAATACTTCGATATCTTCATATTCTGGATAGTCTATATTTACTTCGATATTTGATATAATTTGTATTAAATCGTTTCTTAATTTCTTTATTAGTGATGAATTTTTACCGTTTAGTTCGTTTATAGACATTTTCCTAGATGCTTCAGTTTTAGAAGATATTAGGTTCATTATTCCATCTGCTTCTACTAAATCAATTCTTCCATTTAAAAATGCTCTTTTGGTAAATTCTCCTGGTTCAGCAAGTCTTGCACCGTTTATTAATGTTAATTCTAATACTTTATTTGTTGTTGATATTCCGCCATGACAGTTTATTTCTACGATATTTTCTTTTGTATATGTTTTTGGTTCTTTCATTATGCTTACTAATACTTCATCTATTATTTCATCTTTATCTACTATGTATCCATAATGAATTGTATGTGATGACACTTTTGTTAAATCTTTACCTTTAAATATTTTATTTACTATATTTATGCTATCTTCACCACTTAATCTAATTATTGAAATTGCTCCTACACCTAAAGCAGTAGATATTGCTACTATTGTATCGTCCATATTATATGCCTCCCTTTTTTCGTTTATATTTTATCATATTAGAAGAAAAAAAGAAAGAATTATTTAATTTCTTCTTTTAATTTTATTACTACACATCTATTAGGTTCTTCTCCAACGCTTTCAGTATATACATATTTGTCATCTGCAAGAACACTATGTACTATTCTTCTTTCATAAGAATTCATGCTATCCATAGTTACTTCTATTTTTGTTTTTGCTACTTCTCTTGCTGTTTTTTTGGCAAGATATTCTATGTTCTTAACTCTTTTTTCTTTATAGTTTTCTACATCTAGAATTACTTTTATTTTTTCATCTAATTCACTAGATAACATTTGCCTTATTACTGTTTGTAGTGCTCCAATAGTTCTTCCATTTTTTCCTATTAATATTGCATTATTGTTTGAAAATATTTTAATATTAATTGTTTTATCTCTTCTTCTTATTTCAAATTTTGCATCTATTGGCATTAATTTTAATATTTCACTTAGTGTTTCTTTTATGTAATTTTGTATATCATTTAATGTTGTTACTTCAAGGGATGCTGATTTTTTTAAAAGTCCAGATTTAACTTCACTATTTAATATTATTAAATCTTCTTCATTAACATTTAGTTCTGTTAAGGCTTTTTCTTTTAGTTCTTCTAGAGTTTTTCCTTCAAATAAATATTTTTTCATTACTACTTCTTCCTTTCAACTATGATGTTTTGGATTATTGTAAATAAACTTGATGCTATCCAATATAATCCTAATGCTGTTGGTAATGAGAAAGATGCAATTGCTATTAATGCAAGCATAAAGTATAATGTAAATTTCATTTGTCCACCCTGAGCAGATAAAGATTGATCTTTAAGTGTTTTTCTAAATGAGAAGTATGTTGTACCTAAAATTAATACTAGAAGTAGAATATACCAATAATTTCCTAATTCTATTCCTTTTAATACTGTTGTTCCCATTTGGAAAACTAGAAATTTATTTTCGAATATTGCTGGTGTTCTATTAATTGCTTCTAGAAAAGCAAATAGAAGTGGTAGTTGAATTATTGCAAGTAAACATCCTGATACTGGATTAATTTTATATTTTTGATATATCATCATCATTTCTTGTGCTTTTCTTTGTTGGTCTTCAGTTGTATCTTTTCCAGAATACTTTTTTTCTAATTTTTCTAGTTCAGGTTGTGCTTTTTTCATCATTTCTGATTGTACTGCTGTTTTTTTAGTTACTGGTATTAAGGCACATCTTATTAATAAACATGTTATTATTATTGCAAGACCATTACTATTTACTAACGCTCCTATTTTTAGAATTACCCATGCTAATGGTTTTACAAATAAACTTGTCCATAATCCTTCATATGTTGTTATTGGTGTAAAATTTTTACATTCAGGTAATTTGGAAATATCAACATTGTTTTCTTCATAGATTTTTAACATTTTTTCATCTGTTGGTTTACAAATTATATTTTCTGTTACAGATTGTCCTGTTTCTTCGTTTTTTACAATTTGTTTGTCTTCGTTTTTTAAGTTTTTTGTACATCCAGTTAATAGAAATACACTCATTAATATTATTAATAATTTTTTATTTTTCATTTTGTTCTCCAATCTTTTTAAATAAGTTTATTAATTCTTGTTCTTTTTCTTTGTAGTCAAGATTTAATATCTCTTTTCTTATTATTATAACATAATTATAACCATCTTGTATATAGTTTTTATTATTATCTATAATATTTTTTATTTGTCTTTTGTTTTTATTTCTAGTAACGGCATTTCCTATTTTTTTTGGTATTGAAATTCCATATAGTGTTTTATCATTTTTAGTATAAAATAGGGAATAGTACTTATTTTTTAACTTATTATTTTTATTTATTACTTTTGTAAAATCATTACTTTTTTTTATTATTTCTTTCTTTTTCATAAGTCACTTCCATCCTTATTATATATATAAGCATAGTTTTAGTCAAGATATATAGACAAAAAAAACCACATATTGTGGATTTATTTTAAGCACATAATTTTTTTCTTTTTTTTGCTCTTCTTTTATTTAAAACCTTACCTTCGATACGTGCAAAAAATCCATGTTTCTTTGCTCTTCTTCTTTTATTTGGTTGATAAGTTCTTTTCATATATATAACACCTCCAAAGTTAAATGCTACTTTATTATATATGTTTAATTTTAATATGTCAATATTTTTTTGAGTTTTTACTTTATTTTTTTTTATTATTTTGTTATAATTATCTTAATAGAATAGAGGGATTGTTATGTTTAAGGAAATAACTGCAATTAGTAAAAATTACGCAATTGTTAAGATTTCTAAAGGAATTAATGAGGATATACTTAATTTAAATGCTATATTTGAAGAACGTAATAAAAAGATACTAGGAGAAATTGAAGAAATTATTGATGATACTGTTAAGATAAGCTTTTTAGGAGAGTTTATTGACGGAAAATTTTATAGTGGTATTATTAGAAAACCTAGTTTAACTTCCAATGTTAGATTAATTAATACAGATGAGTTAAATGAACTTGTTGGGGTTAATGATAAATATTCGATGATGCTTGGTTTATCTCCTTTATATAATAATTATCCTATTAGAATTAATATAGATAGAATGTTTAGTAACCATAGTGCTATTTTTGGAAATACTGGTTCTGGTAAAACTTTTGGTGTTGCAAGACTTGTACAAAATTTATTTACTATGAAAGATAAAATACCTTTTAATAGTAATTTCTTTATTTTTAATAATACAAGTGAATATGATAATGCTTTTAATAGTATAAATAAGTATAATCCTAATTTTAATTATAAACTATATTCTACAAGTGAAGAAAACGGTAATAATTTAATTAAACTTCCTTTATGGTTGTTAAATGTTGATGATTATGCAAATTTACTTGATGCAACACAGTATTCACAACTTACTGTTATTGAGAAAATGTTAAGTTTAGTATCTGTTTTTGCTAGAAATGATGAAATGTCTCATAAATATAAGAATCATTTAATTGCTAAGGCTATATTATCAGTAATGTATTCAAATCAAATGCCAGCAAGAATGAGAGATCAAATTTTTACAATTGTAGAAGATTGCCATACTCCTGAACTTAATTTAGATTATGAAATACCTGGGGTAGGATATACAAGACAATTTAGAAAATGTTTTGAACTTGATAGTCAAGGACAGTTTGTCGAAAGAATATTAATAGTGGAGTATATAGAAAAATTTATTGATAATGATACTAAATGGAATGAAGATTATGTGCCAACTTATTTTACTTTGGATGACTTAGAGATTGCACTTAACTTTGCATTAATTAGTGAAGGACTTTTACTTAATGAAAAGTCTTATGCTGAAGGAATTGCTTTGAAGGTTAAACTTCATACTCTTAATAATAGTTCTAATGCTAAATTTTTTAGCTATCCAAGTTATTGTAATACTGCTCAATTTATTTCTAATATTATACTTATAGATAATAATAAGCGTGCTCAAATAATTAATTTTGTACTTGAGGATATAGATGATAGATTTGCTAAGGCTATTGTTAAGGTTTATTCTAGAATTTTATTTAGATTTACTAAATCAATGGTAAATAGAGGTTCTATGCCTATACATATAATGTTAGAAGAAGCACATAGATATGTTCAAAAAGATTTAGATAATGAAATACTCGGATATAATATATTTGAGAGAATTGCTAAAGAAGGAAGAAAGTTTGGATTAGTTTTAGACCTTATTACTCAAAGACCTACAGAGTTATCAGAAACAGTAATATCTCAATGTAGTAATTTCTTAATTTTTAAGATTAATCATCCTACTGATTTGGATTATATTAGAAAAATGGTTCCTAATATAAGTGCAGATGTTATTGAAAAACAAAAGTCTTTGCAATCAGGTACTTGTGTTGCTTTTGGACCGATGATGAAGATTCCTATGATTGTAAAAATGGAACTTCCTAATCCAGAACCACAAAGTGCTAATGCTGCTATTTATAAAAATTGGATGATAGAATGGAATAGTAATTAAGTTTACTATTTTATTTTTTTAAATGGTTATCAACAAGAGACTGTGGATAACTTTTGAGTTTTCCACAGACTTTTCCACAGGTTATCCACAGGTTATCCACAGGTTAAACACTTATAAAATAAGGAAAAAATTGACTTTTCCACAGGTAACACCAAAAAATCAACAAAATTTGCTTTCTGTGGAAAACTTTTTCCACAGGTTAGTAAACTGTGGAAACTGTGGATAACTATAACAAGTCCTTAGAAAATAAGGGTTAAATAATAAAAGTTTTCCACAGGTTGCTGTGGATAAGTGCCTTTTTATAACTAATTTGTTATGTAAAAATGAAGAATAAAAATTTTAGTTAATTTCTTGTTAATTAATATAGACAAATTCTTTTTTTGTGCTAAAATAAATGTATGTAGTTAGGAGGAGTATATTTATGGATACAAATTTGTTATGGAAAAACTTTTTAGAAAAAATGAAAGAACAAATTTCTTCATTATCATATACAACATGGTTTAAAGATACTAGATTATATAGTATTGAAGACTCCACTGCTACTATTATTGTTCCTTATGGGTTACATAAAAAGCATATAATGGAAAATTATAAAGAAGAAATGGAAAGTATATTTAACGAAATTACTGGAACTAATTTTAACTTAGTTTTTAAAGAAGAAGCTGAAGTTAATAGTGATAATAATAAAATTAGTAATGTAATAGACGTTAATGATAGTGTTTCTTTAGGAGTTCCAAGACAAAGTTTAGATGAAGCAAATTTAAAACCAGAATATACTTTTGATACATTTATTGTAGGGGATTCAAATAGATTTGCCTTTACTGCAGCAAGAGCAGTTGCAGAGCAACCTGGAAAAGCTTATAATCCTTTGTTTTTATATAGTAAAAGTGGCCTTGGAAAAACTCACTTGATGCAATCTATTGGTAATTATATACTTAAAAATTCAAATAAAAGAGTTTTATATGTTTCTAGTGATAATTTTGTTAATGACTATATTAATGCTGTTAGAACTGAAGGGAAAAATAATGTTGAAAAGATTGATGATTTTAAAAATAAGTATAGAAATATTGATGTTTTAATTATTGATGATATACAATTTTTAGGAAATGCTACAAAAGGACAAGAAGAATTTTTCCATACTTTTAATGAATTATATAATTCTAATAAACAAATTATTATTGCATCCGATAGGTCCGTTGATGATTTAAAAATGCTTGAAAATAGACTTCTTACTCGTTTTAATTGGGGACTTACTGCAAATATTACACCACCTGATTTTGACCTTAGAATAAGTATAATAAAAAGGAAAATTGCACATCAAGAAAGTGCTGAAGATGTACCCAAAGATGTTATTGAGTATATTGCAAATAATTATGATTCTGATATAAGACAATTAGAAGGCGCAATAACTAGAGTATTTGCATATGCTACAATGTTTAATCATGGAGTGGTAACTTTAAATATTGCGATTGACTCACTAAAAGACCAATTAAGTGATAAAAGTGTCTATAAAAATGATATACATAGGATACAAAGAGTAGTATGTGATTATTATAAAATAAATATTGATGATTTAAAAGGTAAAAAAAGAAGTAAGGATGTTAATTATCCAAGACAAATTGCAATTTATTTATGTAGAGAGTTAACTACTGAGTCTTACCCTAAAATTGGAACGTATTTTGGAGGAAGAGATCATTCAACGGTCATAAATGCATATCAAAAAATTGAAACAGATTTGAAAAATAATGATCAACTTGCAGTTGTAATTGCAGAACTTAAGAAAAATTTATAAATTTAGGCTGTGGATAACCTGTGGATAACTTTTGAGTTTTCCACAGGGGCTGTGGAAAAAAATAACCTTATTTTACAAGGGATTAGGTGAGTTTTCCACAGTTTCCACAGTATAATAATAATAATAATATATATATAATAATAAATTAAATAAAAAAATATGGAAAGAAGGAAGAAAAATGAAATTTGTTATTAAAAGAGATATTCTATTAGAAAATTTAAATCATACTTCTAAAGCAATATCATCAAGAAATTTAATTCCTATTTTGTCTGGAATTAAATTTGAATTAAATGAAAAGGGATTATATTTGTATGCTAGTGATACAGACATTTCTATTAAGTCTTTTATACCTAAAGAAAAAATAGTATCTGTTGTTGAATATGGTAGTATTGTAATTGGAGGTAAGTATATTGTTGAAATAGTTAGAAAACTTCCTGATACTGATATTACAATTGAAGTATTAGACGGATATAAAATGCTTATTAGTACAAGTAATACAGAATTTAACCTTAATGGTATTAATCCAAATGAATTTCCAAATTTGGATATGGAAGTTACAAAAGAACCTATTATTATGAAAACTTCTTTATTTAAGAATATTATTAATCAAACTTTTTTTGCGACTTCTCAAAATGAATCTAGGCCTATTTTAACTGGTATTAATTTTAAAATTGTTGGTAATAGTCTAGAAGTTATTGCAACAGATAGTTATAGATTGTCTAAAAAGCATATTGATTTAGATGTTAACTTAAATGAAGAAGTGAATATTGTTATACCAGGTAAAAATTTGTTGGAATTATCGAAAATTTTAACAGATGATGATGATAATTTAGAAATGCATATTTTTAATAATAAGATTTTATTTGTTTATAATGATATTATGTTTTTATCTAGATTACTTAGTGGTACATATCCTGCTACTTCTTCTATTATACCAACAGAATTTAGTACTGTAGTAAAATGTAAATATTATGATTTGTATAATATGATTGATAGAGCATCATTACTTACTAGTGATAGGGAAAAAAATACTATTAAGTTAGAATTATCTAAAAATGAATTAAAAATCAGTTCAAACTCTCCAGAAATTGGATATGTTGAAGAAAAAATCAGTGTAGAAAATGATAGTGATTTATCTATTTCATTTAGTTCTAAATATATGGCTGAAGCTATTAGAAGTTTTAATCAAGATGAAGTATCTTTATGTCTTAATAATGATAGTAGCCCTATTGTAGTTAAATCTAGTGGTGATGAGTCTTTAGTACAATTAGTTTTACCTATAAAAACTTATTAAAATTATTTTTTAGAATCAGAAAAGATGGATTTTATGCTTAAAATCTGTTTTTTTTGCTGTTTTTCGACAAAAAACGACATGGATCGACAAATATATGTGTTTTAATATTTTACTCGAAAGGGGGCAAAAAAATGACCAATGAATACATTATTAATTCAATGACTTTAATGTTAAAGTATATTGATGAGACAAAAACTCTTGTGTATGAAGACGATAGAGAAATTATTGTTGATTTAAATATTTTTGATATTGTATCAGGTAGTTGTTATTTTTATGGAAGTACTTATAGTGGTAGAATATTATATAGTAAGTCAGTTTTAAAAACTAATATTAAAGTTCCTATATTTATTGATTATTTAAATGATATAATTTTATTTCCTACTAAATCTTATAAAAATAAAGATTGTATTTGGATTATTTATAATAATGTAAAAAAATTTGAAAAATATAAATATGGTTCTAAAATATGTTTTAAAAACAATAAAGAATTTTTTACACCAACATCTTATGAAATTATAGATAGACAAATTTATAATTGTTTAAGATTAGAAAAAGAAAATAGATTTAAGAAAAATATAAGTATATAAGTTTTTAGTTTTTGTTAAGGAATGAAAAAGTGCTTATTTTCTTTGGAAATTTTACTCTTTTTCTTCCTTTTTTTTGTAAAAAGTGGTATAATTTATGTATAGGGATACATTATTTGAAATTAGGTGAAAAAAATGGGTATAAAAATGCTGTTTAAATGGAATTAATAAAAATTAACTTAACAAATTTTAGAAATTATGATAAGTTAGAATTGAATTTTGATAAAAAAAATACTATCTTTATAGGAGATAATGCCCAAGGTAAAACAAACATACTTGAAAGTATTTATTTTCTTAGTCTTACAAAATCATTTTTGAATGTTAAAGATTGTAATTTAATTAAATTTAATACTTTATATACTAAAATTAGTGGTGTTGTAAGTGATAGAGAAAAAGATACTAAGTTAGAGGTTTTAGTAAATAACAAAGAAAAAAAAGTAAAAATAGATAATACTGAAATTATTAAATTAAGTAATTATATTTCTAAATTTAATGTTGTAATTTTTAGTCCTGATAATGTTAGACTATTGAAAGAATCACCTAATTATCGAAGAAAGTATCTTAATATTCAAATAAGTCAACTTTATAATAAGTATTTGATTATACTTAGTGAATTTAATAAGATTTTAAAGCAAAGAAATGAATATTTAAAAACAGTTTTAAGTAGAAATAAAATTGATGATATTTATTTAGATATTTTAAATAGAAAGTATGCTACACTTGCTGTTGAAGTTTATTTGTACAGAAATAATTTAATAAATAAGATAAATGAACAAATAGATAATATTTATTTTAATATTACTGGATTTGATGGTTTAAAATTAAAATTTATTTCTAATATTGATTATTATAATGATAAAAGTGAAATGATAGAACATTTTTATGAAAAATTAGGTAAGAATTTAAAAAAAGATTTAATTTACAAAATGACTTTATTAGGTCCTCAAAGAGATGACTTTTGTTTTTTACTTCAAGGTAATAATTTATTGCAATTTGGTTCTCAAGGACAAATTAGATGTGCTATTTTGGCACTTAAATTTTGTGAAGTAAATATCTTTAGTGAAGTACTTGAAACAAAGCCAGTTGTTTTATTAGATGATATTTTTAGTGAATTAGATATTAAAAAACGTAATAATGTTATTGATTTCTTAAATAAAGATTATCAAACAATTATAACTACTACGGATTTAAGCAATGTTAGCAATGAAATATTAAAAAATTCAAATATATATATGGTTGAAAATGGAAATATTATTATGCAAGATGAAGGGAATGATATGAATGAATAATGAAAGTAATAACCATTATGATGCTTCCGATATACAGGTTTTGGAAGGATTAGAGGCTGTAAGAAAAAGACCTGGAATGTATATAGGTACTACTGATGTTAAAGGATTGCATCATTTAGTATGGGAGATTGTAGATAATTCAATTGACGAAGCATTAGCAGGTTATTGTAAAAATATTGATGTTATTATAAATGAAGATAACTCTATTACTGTTAAAGATGATGGAAGAGGTATTCCAGTAGATATACATCCTAAAACTAAATTGTCTACTGTAGAGACAGTTTATACTGTGCTTCATGCTGGTGGAAAATTTGGTGGTGGAGGATATAAAGTAAGTGGAGGATTACATGGTGTTGGTGCATCCGTTGTTAATGCTCTTAGTAAATGGGTTGAAGTAAAAGTATATAAGAATTCTAAAATATATTATATAAGATTTGAAAATGGTGGACATACTGTTGAACCACTTAAAGTTATTGGAAATTGTGAGGAGAATAGGACAGGTACTGTTGTAACTTTTAAACCTGATCCTGAAATATTTGATACTGATATTTATGATTATGAAACTCTTAAGGTAAGAATTCGTGAACTTGCATTTTTAAATAAAGGGTTATGTATAACTTTAAGAGATGATAGAGATGAAGAGGATACAACTGGAGAAAAATTTTTGTATGAAGGCGGAATCAGTGAATATGTTAAATTTATTAATCATGGTAAAACACCTATTCACGATGATATAATACATTTATCAGGTGAAGAAGAAGGTGTATTCTTTGAAGTTGCAATGCAATATAATACAAGTTATAATGACAATATTTATTCCTTTGTTAATAATATTAATACACATGATGGTGGAACACATGAAGAAGGTGTACGTAGAGCACTTACTCGTGTAATAAATAATTATGCAAGAAAGAATAATATTTTAAAGGAAAAAGATGATTCTTTAACTGGCGATGATGTTAAGGAAGGTTTAACTATGATTATTTCTTGTAAACATCCTAATCCTCAATTTGAAGGACAAACAAAAGGTAGATTAGGTAATTCAGAAGTTAGAAAACTTGCTGATAGTGTATTTTCACAAGGATTTGAAAGATTTTTATTAGAACATCCTGAAGACGCAAAAATTATTGTTAATAAGGCATTATTAGCGTGTAGAGCAAGAAATGCTGCTAGAAAAGCAAGAGAAATAACAAGAAAAAGTGATTTAGTATCTACTAATACATGGGGAAAACTTACAGATTGTAAGAGTAAAGATCCTGAAGTGTCAGAAATATTTATAGTCGAGGGAGACAGTGCTGGTGGGTCTGCTAAAAAAGGTAGAGATTCTATGACACAAGCAATATTACCACTTAGAGGTAAAATATTGAATGTAGAAAAAGCAAGACTTGATAAAGCATTATCAAATGAAGAAATAAGAACTATTATTACTGCTTTTGGAACAGGAATTGGTGAAGAATTTGATTTATCAAAATTAAGGTATCATAAAATAATTATAATGACCGATGCTGATGTTGATGGATCACATATTAGAGTTTTATTATTAACTTTATTTTATAGATTTTTTAAGCCAATTGTTGAAGCGGGACACGTATATGCAGCACAACCTCCTTTATTTAGAATAATGCATGGTAAAACAAGAAAATATGTATTAGATGAAAAAGAAAAAGACGCTTATTTATCATCTCTTCCTGAAAATGTTAGAAATCGTGCTGAAATTGCGCGAATGAAAGGTCTTGGTGAAATGGATGCTGCTGAACTTAATGAAACAACTATGGATATAAATAAACGCATTTTAAGAAAAATTACTGTTGATGATTGTGTTGCAGCAGATAAAATCTTTGAAAAATTAATGGGTGATGAAGTAGAACCTAGACGTTTATTTATTGAGGAAAATGCTAGATTTGTTGAAAATCTTGATATTTAAAGGAGGCAACTATGGATAATGAATTAAATAATGAAATAAATAATACTGACAATAATATAAGTAATGATATAAATGATTCTTTAGTTAAAGATAATGAAATAAATGATGAGGAAGTAGATAATTTTGGTGGTACTTTTCATGAAAGAGATAGTTTAGCAGAAAATAATATTGTAGAAGAGGTTAAAAGGTCATTTTTAGACTATTCTATGAGCGTAATTACCTCTCGTGCTATTCCGGACTTAAGAGATGGTTTAAAGCCTGTACACAGACGTATTTTGTGGAGTATGTTTAATTCTGGATACACACCAGATAAACCACATAGAAAATCTGCAAAAACAGTTGGTGAGGTTATGGGTAATTATCATCCTCATGGTGATTCATCAATTTACGAAGCAATGGTAAGAATGGCACAAGATTTTAACCAAAGATATATTTTGATTGATGGACATGGAAATTTTGGTAATATTGAGGGAGACGGCGCTGCTGCAATGCGTTATACTGAGTCAAGATTATCAAAACTATCTTTAGAACTTCTTAGAGATATAAGAAAAGATACTGTAGACATGGGGAAAAATTTTGATGAAACTTTAGATGAACCTGTCGTTTTACCTAGTAGATTTCCAAATATCTTAGTTAATGGTACAATGGGTATTGCTGTTGGTATGGCAACAAATATTCCACCTCATAATTTAGGTGAAGTAATTGATGGTTGTGTTGCTTATATTGATAATCCTGATATTGATACTTTAGGTTTGATGCAATACATTAAGGGACCTGATTTTCCTACTGGTGGGATTATATTAGGAAATTCAGGTATTAAAAAAGCTTATGATACAGGGCGCGGTTCAATTACTATAAGAAGTAGGGCAACTATTGAGGAACATAATAATCATAGTCAAATTATTATTACTGAAGTTCCTTATGGTGTAAATACTATGGAACTTAAAAATAAGGTTGCAGAATTAGTTAGGGATAAAATTATAGAAGGTATATCTGATTACCATACTGATTTAAAAGATGGTGTAAAAATTACTATAACTCTTAAACGTGAAGCAAATGCTCAAGTGGTTTTAAATAATTTATATAAACATACTAATTTTCAAATAAGTTATGGTATTATTTTCTTAATGATAGATAATGGTACTCCAAGAACATTAGGATTAAAGGATATAATTTCAAAATATATAGACTATCAAAGAGAAGTTATTATTAGAAGAACTAAATTTGATTTAAATAAAGACGAAAAGAGAGTTCATATATTAGAAGGTTATAAAATTGCACAAGATAATATTGATGAAGTAATTAGTATTATTAAAAATGCGGAAAGTGATATTGTTGCAAAAGAGCAATTAATGGCTAGATTTGGATTTAGTGAGATACAAACAGATGCTATATTAGAATTGAAATTACGTAGATTAACTGGTTTAGAAAGAGAAAAAATTGAGGCTGAATTGGCAATGTTATTAAAAGAAATAGAAGAACTTAAATCAATTCTAGCTGATGGTCAAAAGGTTTTAAATATAATTAAAGAAGAATTACTTGAAATAAAAGGTAAATTTGCTGATGAAAGAAGAACTTCTATTGATATGACTGCTATTGATTATATTGAGGACGAATCTTTAATTCCAGTAGAGGATATAGTTATTACTTTAACAAATAAGGGATATATCAAGAGATTAAAGGCTGATACTTATAGAACGCAAAATAGAGGCGGTATGGGTATTAAAGGTATGTCTACAAATGAAGAGGATTTCGTTGAGCATATAATTAATTCTACTACGCATGATTATATATTTATGTTTACAAATAAGGGAAAGGTATACCGTATAAAAGGTTACGAAATACCTGAATATAGTAGACAATCTAAAGGTTTACCTGTGATTAATCTTCTAAACTTAGAAAAAGATGAAAAAATAACATCTTTATTAAAAGTTTTAAAAGATGATGATAATAAATATTTAATATTTGCTACTAAGAGTGGTTTAATAAAACGTACTGATATTACAGAATTTGATAATATTAGAACTAATGGAAAGAAATTTATTACTTTAAAAGGTGATGACGAGTTAGTTTCTGTTAAGAAAACTACTGGAGAAAACGACATTTTAATGGCTTCTTCTAAAGGAAGAGTTGTTAGATTTAATGAAAATTGTATTAGAGTTATGGGACGTTCTGCAGCTGGTGTTAGAGGTATTAATTTAGGTGATGGACATTTGGTTGGTATGGAGATTGCCGTTCCAAATATTGATGTTTTAGTTGTTACTGAAAAGGGATATGGAAAGAAAACTCCTATCGATGAGTATAGAATTACTAATCGTGGTGGTAAAGGTGTAAAAACATTAAATATAACTGAGAAAAATGGTAATTTAGTATCTTTAAAAACTGTTACAGATGTTAATGATTTGATGATTATAACTAATATAGGTATTGTTATTAGGTTGTCTATTGAAAAAATTTCTTCGATGAGTAGAGTTACACAAGGAGTTAAACTTATCAATTTGAAAAATGAACAATTTGTAAGTTCTACAGCAATTATTAACAAAAGTGAAGAAGAATTTAAAGATTTAGAGGAAGAAAATTAATAAAAAGTTGATGAAAACGTGAAAAAAAGCGTTTTCATTTTTATTTTCCCTTGTAATTACATACGCATACATTTGTTTGCATGTTGATAACTTTTTTTGAATATAAAAATAAATTGTAAATTTATTTTATGTTCCACGTGGAACATAAAATGTTATAATGATTTATGTTTGTTTTATATTTATAATGTTTAGAAGTTTCTTATCTATTTATATATTTTTATTCTGTTGATAAACGTAATATAATTAGTACTATTTTGAAATACATAATCTGTTGATAGAATAATTTTATTATTTATGATATGTAAGTAATATATATTTATATAAATTATATGAAGTATTTTTTGATATTAATTACAATATTGAATATTTTTTATAATTTTATGTTCCACGTGGAACATGAAATAGATTATATATTATTGTATGTTAAAATGATTTTTTTAGATTGATAAATTCGTTATTTATATAATATTGAGTACATATTCAGATTATTTTTTAAGTTAAACTAAAACTTTTTTTTATTAAATTTTGTTTATGTTCCACGTGGAACATAAACAATGGATGTTTATATACAAATATTAAAGCAGTATAATATTTATAGATTATATTTTTTAATAATTCTTATAGTTTATTGCTTATTATTTTGTGTATAACAGTTTTATTTGAATACATTAATAATGATATTTTTAAGTTTTTTATGTCATGTTCCACGTGGAACATGACATAAAAATAAATTTTAATTAATTGTATTTAAGTGATTTTTAAAAAAGAGTTATATTTATTTGTTTAAATTAATATTAATATTAATATTAATATCATGATTAATAGAGTGTTATTTTATAATAAATTTTTATTATTTTTATAAATCGTTGTTTTAATATTATTTTATAAATAACTGTTAATAATCTTATTTACGAAAAAATTACATCATTTAATTTTTATTTGTCATATTCATGTTCCACGTGGAACATGAATATAGATATATATGATATTATTTTTAATTAGTATTTATTTAATATATGTTTAATTATTATTATTTTGTTGTATATTTTTGTATTGATGATTTTTTATGTTCCACGTGGAACATAAAAAAATACTTTAGTTAAGTTTGATTTTGTTAATAAATGTATTTAACAAATTTATAACTTATATTTTTCGTTAAATTGTTATTATATATTATTTATCATTACTTTTTTGTATATATATTAAATATTAGTTATTTACTATGTTTGAGTATATTGTATTGATTTGGAAAATACTTATTTAACTGTTTTGTAATAACAATTTAAAAAGATGTGCATATATTTTATTTCATGTTCCACGTGGAACATGAAATAGATTATATATTATTGTATGTTAAAATGATTTTTATATTGATAAAATTGTTATTTATATAATATAGAGTACATATTTAGATTATTTTTTAAGTTAAACTAAAATTTTTTTGTTGTATTATTTTATTGAATTTCATTTATGTTCCACGTGGAACATAAATGATGGATGTTTATATACAAATATTAAAGCAGTATAATATTTGTAGATTATAATTTTTAATAATTCTTATAGTTTATTGCTTATTATTTTGTGTATAACATTTTTATTTAAATATATTAATAATGATATTTTTTTGTCATGTTCCACGTGGGACATGACATATGAATATATATTATGATATTATTTCTAAATAGTATTTATTTAATATGTGTTCAATTATTATTATTTTGTTATATACTCAAATTTGTTGTTATATATTTTATAGGCGTTTTTCTATGTTCCACGTGGAACATAGAAAAAATACTTTAATTAAGTTTAATTTTGTTAATAAATATATTTTAACAAATTTATAAATTTTATATATTGTTTATCATTATTTTATATATATGTTCCACGTGGAACATGAAATAATAATTTATATAAAATGTTGATTATTTATAAAATATATTGTATTATTAATATGCAACATTAATGTTAGAACCAGGTCAGGAATGGAAATTAGCAGCCTTAATAACCTCTTAATGTGTGCATTTTTTTTATTTATAATTATTATGTTCCACGTGGAACATGGAAAGAGTAGTAGATTTATGAATATTGAATTTTTTAAAAAAACAATTGAACTTGCTGAAAAAGCCTTTTTTGAAAATGAAGTTCCTGTTGGTGCAGTAGTTGTTAAAGATAATAAAATTATTGGTTGTGGATATAATAAAAAAGAGCAAACTAAAGATCCTACAATGCATGCCGAATTTATTGCAATTCGCGAGGCATGCAATTTTATTGGTGATTGGAGACTAGATGATTGTGATTTATATGTAACATTAAAACCGTGTATGATGTGTTGTGGATTAGTTGTTGAAACACGTATTAGAAATGTATATTATATTTTAGATAAATGCGAACAATCGTATGATAATAAACACCATATTTTACAAGACTTTACGTTAAAAAAGTACTATTTAAATTTATTACAAAATTTTTTTAAGAAATTGAGAAATAAATGATTTTTTGTGCTATAATAGTAGTATGTGGGAGGTGTTTATGCGTTATTTAGCTTTATATAGAAAATATAGACCCGAAAATTTTGATGATGTTGTTGGTCAAAGTAAAGTAGTAAATGTTATTAAAAATGAAATATCTAATAATAGAATTTCACATGCTTACTTATTTTCAGGACCTCGTGGTACTGGAAAAACTACAACTGCAAAAATTATTGCAAAAATGGTTAATTGTGAAAACTTAGTTGATGGCGAGTGCTGTAATAAATGTTCTAATTGTATGAATTTTAAAAATAATAATGATATTGTAGAAATTGATGCTGCATCTAATAACGGTGTTGATGAGATTAGAGAATTAAGAGATAAAATTAACTTAGTTCCAAGTAATAGCAAATATAAAGTTTATATAATTGATGAGGTACATATGCTTACAACACAGGCATTTAACGCTCTATTAAAAACTTTGGAAGAACCACCTGCGCATGTCATATTTATTTTGGCTACCACAGAGTTACATAAGGTTCCTTTAACTGTTTCTTCGAGATGTCAAAAATTTCAGTTTTCTAAAATATCAAATGATGAAATTGTATTACGACTTAAAACCATATTAGAAAAAGAGAATATGGTTATTGATGATGATGTCTTAAGTGAAATTGCAAGATTGTCTGATGGTGGTATGAGAGATGCTATTAATATGTTAGATCAATTAATTGCTTATAAAGGTGCTGACATAAAATTAGATGATGTTTATGAGATTGGAGGTTATGTTTCTTACATTGATTTATATAATTTTATAAACTATATTTATAATAATGATATATCTAATATTGTTAATTTTATAGAGAATATTGATAATAAAGGTAAGAGTATTTCTAAATTTATTGAAGAATTAATTGTTTTTCTTAAGGATATTTTATTAAAGAAAAATGCAAATATTGACTGTGAAATTAAAGAGAAAGAGTCAAAAATAGTAGAACTTTCTTCAATTATAGATGAGAGTTGTATTTATGATATGATATATATATATAATGATACTATTAACAATATAAAGAACTCTAATAATTCAGTAATTTTATTTGTAATAAGTACTTTAAAAATAATAGATAGAGATTTTAAGAAAAAGAATGATGATGCTGATTTAATTAAACATAATAGCATTCATAATCGTGGTGATTATAATAAAAATAGCGACGTTAGTTTTAAACAGGAGAATTTAGAACAGGTAAGTAGTGATGTTGATGCTGATTTTAACAAATGTTTGGTTACTAAAGAAATTGAAGATAAAGTTAACATTAGAATTAACAATACATTTGTTTATGCTAATAAAAATGAATTGAATGAAATGAAAAAAATATGGATTAAAATTAATGACTATTTGTTAGATAAAAACTATTCTTTAAATTGTGGAATATTAAAGGATTGTTCTGTTGTGGCAGTTGGTGATAAATACGTAATTTTAACTTCAAAATATGAAACTACTGTTAATAAAATTAACTTAAAAATGGAAAATATAGAAAAAACATTAAGTTCTATATTTAATAAAAATTACTATATTGTTGCATTAACAGAGGATAGATGGAATAAAGAAAAAAAACAATATGCTATAAATATTAAAAATGGTAAGAAATATATATTTGCTGAATATAACAAAAGTAATCTAACTGATGAGAAGAAGAATCCTGTTGATGAACTTATAGATATTGTTGGGGAAGATTTGGTTGAAATAAAAAAGAGAGGATGATTGAATATGAATATGCAAGCTTTAATGAAACAAGCACAAAAAATGCAAAAAGAGTTATTACAAACTCAAAGTGAATTAGAAAATAATAAATATGAAGGTAATTCTTCATTTGTTAATGTTGTTGTTAATGGAAAAAAAGAAGTTTTATCTATAAAAATAAATGCTGATGAAGATATAAAAAAAGACGAAATGGATTTATTAGAAGACATGGTACTTGTTGCAGTTAATGATGCTTTAAAGAAAGCAGAAAATGATAAAGAAAAGAAACTTAGCAAGTATGGCAATAGTTTAACTGGATTGATGTAATATGTATCCTGATAGTATTAAAAATTTAATTGATAGTTTAAAAAAACTTCCTGGTATTGGAGAAAAGAGTGCTGAAAGGCTTGCATTTTCTATTATAAACTTTGATAAAGATTCACTAACTTTTTTTGCTGACTCTTTATTAGCTGTTAGAGACAAAATTAGAAGATGTAGTGTATGCAATTATGTTTCTGATGGTGACTTGTGTAAAATTTGTTCTAATGAAAATAGAAATAAAAATATAGTTTTTGTTGTAGAAAAAGCAAAAGATGTTATTTCATTTGAAAAACTAGGAGTTTATAAAGGAGTATACCACGTTCTAGATGGTTTGATCTCACCACTTGATGGTATAAATCCTGAAGATATAAATTTAAAAAGTTTAATTGACAGAATAGATAATGAAAATATTACTGAAGTTATTTTAGCATTAAAACCAAGTATTGAAGGGGAAACTACTACACAATATATAAAAAGAATTTTAAGTAATAAAAGTGTTAAAATAAGTAAAATTGCTACAGGTATACCTATTGGTACTGATATGGAATATATAGATTCTTTAACATTAGAAATGTCTTTGGAAGAAAGAAAGTTAATTTCATAAAGAATAAAAGTTTATCATACTTTTATTATGAGGTATGATATGAAATTTATTAAAAAGATTATAAAGAGATTAATTTTTTCTTTCTTTCTATTGTATGGATATAATAATATTTTAATGCCTATTAATATGGAGATACCTATTAATATTTATACTGTTTTACTTATTACTATTTTTGGTATTCCCATTTTAGTTATGTTTGTTTTGATAAAAATTATATTCTTTATTTAGGAGTGATTAATATGCTTGATAAATATAAAGATAGTCAAAATGTTGTTTATAGTTTATTAAAAAATGCTATAAATAACGATAAGTTATCACATGCTTATTTGTTTGATGTAAATAATAATCCTTATGCTATGGATATTATTTTGTCTTTTGTTAAGGAAATTTTCTGTTTAAATAAAAATAGTGAAGAACAAGATATTATTTGTAAAAGAATTGACGATGGTAATTTTCTTGAACTTAAAATTATTAATCCAGATGGCTTAGTTATAAAAAAAGAACAATTAAGCGATTTACAAGAAGAGTATAGTATGTCTTCTATTGAGTCTGATAGGAGAATATATATAATTAATAATTGTGAAAGAATGAATTTACAAGCGGCTAATTCTATTTTAAAATTTTTAGAAGAACCTTTACCTAATATAATTGCCATTTTGGTTACTAATAATATTAATAATGTTTTAAAGACTATAATATCTAGATGTCAAGTTTTATTTTTAAAAAAAGAAAATATTGTTTTCACAGATAATAGTTTTAGAAATTTTGCGTCAATAATTACAAACGGAAGTTCTATTGATGATTTTGTTAATAATGAAAAAAATAAGTTGTTATTTGATAATACTATAAGTTTTATTGAATATTTGGAAAATAATAAGAGTTATACAATTGTATATATTAAAACAAAAATGTATGATATTTTTAAAGATAGAATTGATAATTTGTTTGCTGTTGATATTATGATTAATTTTTATTATGACTTATTAAGATTTAAGGTAAGTGGACAAGCTTATATATTTAATGAATATGATTATTTGATAAATAAATTTTCTTATATGAATGTTGATAAGATAATTTTACGTTTAGAAACTTTACTTGATGTGAAAAAAATGTTATTATCAAATGTAAATATAAATTTAGTTTTAGATTATTTAATAATACAATTTGAAAGGAGTTGCTCTTAAAATGATAGTTGGTGTTAAGTTTAATGATAAAGGAAAAAAATATTATTTTGATGGTGGTGATATTCCATTAAAAGAGAATTATACTGTTATTGTTGAAACTGAGAAGGGATTGCAATTTGGTACTATTGTTAGTGTTAATGATAATTATAATGATAAAAATATAAAAAAAATAATTAGGAAATCTAATAAGAGGGATTATTTACAACATCTTAATAATATAAAGGATGCAAAATATGCTTTAGAAAAATGTAGGGAATTAGTATTAAAGAATAAAATGAATATGACTGTTATGGATGCTAATTATACTTTTGACCGTAGTCAGTTGATTTTTAGATTTATTGCAGATGAAAGAATTGATTTTAGACAATTAGCAAAAGATTTAGGTTCTATATTTAAAACAAGAATTGAATTAAGGCAGGTTGGAATTAGAGATAAAGCAAAAGAAATTGGTGGATTTGGTCCGTGTGGAAGAAAGATGTGTTGTTGTTCTTTTTTAAATGAGTTTGATAGTGTATCTATTAATATGGCAAAAAATCAAAATATATCGTTAAGTCCTCAAAAAATAAATGGTACTTGTGGAAGATTACTTTGTTGTTTAAAATATGAGGATTCTAATTATACTGAGTGTAAAAAAGGATTACCTGAGTTAGGTAAGAGAATTAAAAATGATGATGTAGAAGGAAGAGTAGTTGGGGTTGATATATTAAATAGAACATACAAGGTTTTAACAGATTTAAATGAAATTATTGAAATAGAATTGGATAAATAAAATGGAAGTAAAAAATAGATTATTGAATTTTAAAGATATGTATATATATCAAAATGATGAATGGTTTAATTTTTCAATGGACTCTGTATTGCTTGCCAATTTTGTTAGTATAAATTTAAGCGATAAGAAAATAATTGATTTTTGTACTGGGAATGCTCCTATTCCTATGTTACTTAGTTATAAAACAAAAGCAAATATTATTGGAGTGGAATTACAAGAAGAAATATATAAATTGGCAATAAAATCTGTTTATGAAAATAGTCTTGATAATAGAATTAATATTATTAATGAGGATGTTAAAAATTTAAAAAATGTATTTGAATTTGAAAGTTTTGACGTTGTTACATGTAATCCGCCTTTTTTTAAAACAAAAAATATTCTTTTACAAAATAAAAATTTAATAAAAAATAAAGCAAGACATGAAACTACAATTAGTTTAGAAGATGTTGTAAAAAATGCTAGTTATTTACTTAAAAATGGTAAGAGATTTGCTATGGTTCATAGACCTGATAGATTTGTTGAAATAATGGATTTATTAAGAAAGTATAATTTTGAACCCAAAAGAGTTAAGTTGTGTTATCCTAAAAAAGGAAGAGATGCCAATGTTTTACTAATAGAAAGTATTAAGAATGGAAAACCAGGTTTATTTTTTGAGGAACCATTATATGTACATAATGATGATGGTAGTTATACTTTAGAAGTTAAAAAAATGTTTGAGGAGTGAGAAGTATGTGGCAAAATAGTTATGATAATAGTTCAACTTTGTATTTAATTCCTACACCGATAGGTAATTTAGAAGATATGACAATTAGATCTATTAATATATTAAAATTAGTAGATGTGATTTTTTGTGAAGATACAAGAGTAACACTTTTGTTACTTAATCATTTTGAAATAAAGAAAAAAGTAATTGCTTTACATGAACATAATGAGGAAACTGCTAAAGAAAAAGTTTTGGAATATTTGAAAAATGGTAGTAGTGTTGCTATAGTAACTGATAGGGGAACACCGATAATTAGTGATCCAGGATATAAAACTGTTAAATATGTTTCTAGTCTTGGATATAATGTTGTTGCTTTACCTGGTGCAAATGCTTTTGTTCCAGCATTAATTGTATCTGGTATTGAACCTGCACCATTTGTTTTTTATGGTTTTTTGAACAGTAAGGATAGTAAAAGAAAGCAAGAGTTAGAAAAGTTAAAATTTTGTAGATACACTATGATATTTTATGAAGCACCACATAGAATAAAAAGAACAATGGAAGAAATGTATGAAACATTTGGTGATAGAGAAGTTAGTTTATCTAGGGAGATATCTAAAAAATATGAAAGTGTATATAGAGGGGTGATATCTAACCTTTTACCAACACTGGATGATATTAAGGGGGAGTTTGTTATTGTTGTTTCACCATTTAAAGAGGAAAATGTTATAGTGGAAGAGGTTAGTTTAAAAGATAATGTTTCTTTATATGTTGAAAATGGTATGGATGTTATGGATGCAATTAAAAGAGTTGCTAAGGAGCGTAATATTGCGAAAAATGAAGTGTATAAGGAATATCATAGGAGGTAATATTTGATGAAGTTAATTGTGGGACTTGGTAATCCTGGTAATGAATATGTAAATACTAGACATAATATAGGATATAGTTTGTTGGACTATATATGTTCTAATAAAAAAATATTATTTAATAACGAAAAATTTGATGCTTTGTATGCGGAATATAATACTTGTAATGATAAAATTATTATGATTAAGCCTACTACTTATATGAATTTATCGGGTAAAGCTGTGAAAAAATATATGGATTTTTATAAGATTGATAGTAATGATATTCTTGTTGTTCAAGATGATTTAGACATGGAACTTGGTAAAATTAAATTTGTATACAATAGTTCTTCTGGTGGACATAATGGTATTAAGGACATTGAAAAATTTATTAATACAAAAGAGTATTTGAGACTTAAAATAGGGATATCTAAAGATAAAGGCAAAGATACTAAAGATTATGTGTTAGGTAAATTTGATGATAATGAATTAATTATACTTAATGAGTGTTACAAAAAATTAGTTAATTTATTAGATGATTTTGATGTTATGAATAGAAATCAGTTAATGTGTAAATATAATAATAAGTAAAGATACAATTTAGTATCTTTTTGGCGGTTATCGAGGTGGTTATATGAATATATTTGATAATATGTTTAAAATTAATGACAAATACAATTATAGTGTTAGTGGGTTAACTAAGGAATTGAATGCATTATACATATATAATAATTTTATTAAACAAAATAAGAATATTATTGTTGTAGTTAATTCTATTTTTGAGGGAAATGATTTATATAATAGAATTTTAAATTATACAAAGAATGTACTTTTTTTTCCAATGGATGATTTTATTACTAGTGAAGCAATTGCTATTAGCCCTGAATTCAAAACAGAGAGAATAAATACTATAAATAAGTTGTTAAATGATAATAGATATATAGTTATTACAAACTTAATGGGATATTTAAGATATTTACCTAAAAAAAACGTTTGGAAAGATAAAATAATATCTATTAGTAAAGATATTGATATTAATAGAGATAAATTAATAGAAGATTTACATAATATAGGATATGAAAAAGAAACAATTGTTACTGAGACAGGTAAGTATGCAGTAAGAGGATATGTTATTGATGTTTTCCCTATAGGAAATGAAAATCCAATTAGAATAGAATTTTGGGGAGATACTGTAGATTCTATAAAATATTTTGATGTAGATACGCAACTTACTAATTTAGAGATAAATAATATTAATATTTATCCTTATACTGAGTTTTTAATTGATAATATGAATGATGATGTTATAAGAAAACAAAAATATTTAAAGTATTATTCTAATGATATTACTAATATATGTGGCTATTTAGATGATTATATATGTTTTTGGTATGATTATAACCAAATTATGACTAGTTATAAGTTACTTATGGAAACTATATTTGAGTATGATAATAGTAATAAAAGTAGTATTAAAACAAATTATATGTATGATATTAAAGATATATTTGTTAAGAATGAAGTATATTTAATGAATATAGATAATATTTTAAGTGATATAAAGTTGGATTTTAGGGAAAATTATGTTTCGTATAATATAGATAATTTTGAGGGTAATTTAGAATTGTTTAAGAAAGAATTGGAGAAGTTTTTAATAAAGAAGAAGACTATTATTTTATGTATAGATAATCAAAGTACTTTAAAAAATATTGTTAATTATATGGATATTGATAAGTTAATTGTTACTAATATAAATGATATAGTTTTAAATAGTGTTAATATTATTAATTATTCTATAGGTAATGGATATATATTTAATGATTATGTTGTTATATCTAATAATGATATTTTTAAGGTAAGCAAAAAGAGTAATTATAAGAGTAAATTTAAACTTTCTAGTAGGTTATCTAGTATTTCAAATATAAATAAGGGTGATTATATCGTTCATGAAATGCATGGTATAGGGATATACGATTCAATTGTCACTTTGACTAAGAATGGGTTAAAGAAAGATTATATTAAACTTATTTATGCAGATGGAGATGTATTATATGTTCCTGTAGAAAAGATTGATAGAATTAGTAAATTCGTTGGTAAAGAAGCAAGTAATATGAAACTTAATAAGTTAAATACTGATGAATGGACTAAAAAGAAAAATAAGGTTAAGAGTAGATTAAACGATATAGCAGGAGATTTAATAAAAGTAAGTGCAGAAAGAGAAATGATGAAAGGTTTTGCATTTAGCGAAGATGATGAAAACCAAGTTTTGTTTGATAGTGAATTTGAATATACAGAAACTACTGACCAGTTAAAAGCAATTAACTCTATAAAGAATGAAATGGAAAGAAGTAAACCAATGGATATGCTTTTATGTGGTGATGTAGGGTATGGTAAGACTGAAGTTGCATTTAGGGCAATGTTTAAGGCAGTAAATGATGGTAAGCAAGTTGCTTATTTATGTCCTACTACTATACTTTCTAGTCAACAATATAAGAGTGCTTTAAGTAGATTTAAAAATTTTCCTATAAATATTGCGCTTCTTAATAGATTTGTTCCTTATGAAAAACAAAAGTGCATTATTCAAGATGTTAATGATGGTAAAATAGATATTTTATTTGGTACACATAGAATTTTAAATGATGCGATTAAATTTAAAGATTTGGGACTTTTAGTTATTGATGAGGAACAAAGATTTGGAGTTACTCATAAAGAAAAGATTAAGAAACTTAAGTCTAATATAGATGTTCTTACTTTATCTGCTACACCAATACCTAGAACTTTGCAGATGAGTATGTCTGGTATTAGAAGTCTTAGTTTAATTGAAACTCCACCATTAGAAAGATTACCTATTCAAACTTATGTTTTGCCTGAGAATGATAGTGTAGTAAAGGATGCTATATATAAAGAACTATCTAGGAATGGACAAATATTTATTCTATATAACCGAGTAGAAACTATACAAAATAAACTTGATGAATTACAGAAACTTGTTCCTGAGGCTAGTATAAAAATAGCACACGGTCAAATGAGTAGAACTGAGTTAGAGGATGTAATGTTTGAGTTTATTAATCATGAGTTTGATATTTTACTTTGTACTACAATAATAGAAACTGGAATAGATATTGCAAATGTAAATACTTTAATTATTTTTGATTCTGATAGATTTGGACTTTCTCAGTTATATCAAATTCGTGGTAGAATAGGTAGAAGTGATAGGGTTGGTTATGCATATTTGATGTATGATAATAAGAAGGAACTTAATGATATAGCTGTTAAAAGATTATCTACGATAAAAGAATTTACTGAACTTGGTAGTGGATTTAAGATTGCTATGAGGGATTTATCTATACGTGGTGCAGGTGATATTTTAGGTAGTGAACAATCTGGATATATAGATTCTATTGGTATTGATCTTTATTTAAAGATGTTAAAAGAGGCTGTTGATAAACTTAAAGGTAATTATGTTAATGATAAAGAAAATGATTCTAATAAACCTATTATTGAAGTTGAAACTCATATTAGTAATGATTATGTAAGTGATGATGATTTAAAAATTGAGATACATAAAAAAATTAATGAGATAGATGGAATTAATAAGTTAATTGATGTTAAGAGTGAGTTAGAAGACAGATTTGGTAAGATTAGTAAAGAAATGGAACTATATATGTATGAAGAATGGTTAGAGAAACTTGCGGATAGATTGGAAATTAAAACCATTAAACAAACCAATACATTAATTGAACTTGAAATGTCTAGTGATATGTCTAAAAGGATAGATGGAGAGAAACTATTTTATACTGCATATGAGATTTCTAGTAATTTTAAGTTGAAACTTATTGAAGGAAAAATACATATTATTTTAAATCTTGTTAATTTAGAGAAACATAATGTATTTTATTTAATAGATTTATTTAATAAGATAATCGACGATAATAATATCTAAAAGAAAAAGTTAGTCATTTGTTATAATGTGCTAACTTCTTTTTGCTTTTTTTCGTATGCTTCTTTACATTTCTTTATTAATTCAATAGCTTCTGTTTTATTATGATAATTTAGAACTTCAACTTTTATATTTTGTAATACTTTGTAATTTTCAAAGAAATTTTTTATTTCATTTAAGGTAAATTCATTTAAATCAGTAATTTCATTTATATCTTGATTTCTTGGATCTACATCTACAACAGATATTATTTTATAATCGTCATATCCATTGTCTATCATATGTAAATATCCAATTATTCTTGATGGGACAATACATCCTGGAAATGTTTGTTCGTTTGATATAACTAATATATCTAATGGGTCACCGTCTGGAGACAAAGTGTTTCTTATATATCCATATTCTGCGGGATAAGTCATAGCTGAATATAAGACTCTATCTAATTTGATATCTTTTGTTTTTTCGTCTATTTCAAACTTATTTTTTGTTTTCATTGGAATTTCTATTATGGCATTTTCTACGTGTTTCATTTTTATCACCACTTTAAGTATAAATAAAAAAGAATAAATAGTCAATTAGAATGAATAAATTTTACATTAATTAACAAAATAATATTGAAAGGTAGGTATTATATGAAAACAACAGGTGTAGTTAGAAAAATTGATGAACTTGGAAGAATTGTTATTCCAAAGGAAATAAGAAAAAATCTAAGAATTAAAAGTGGTGATAATTTAGAAATATTTTTAGAGGGAGATAATATATTACTTAAGAAATACTCACAAATAGAGACGTTAGAAAATGTTACAGAGAATTATGTAGAGAGTTTTAATCAGGTTATGAAACATAATATTATTGTCACTGATAGAGATAAAGTAGTTGCAATAAGTGGTAGCTTAAAAAAGAAGTATTTGGGAAAACCTATTAGTGAATTTACAAATAGATCAATAGAGAGACGTGATAGTTTTGTAGAGAGACAAAAGAAGAGTGTTAGTTTTATTGAAAATGAAGATGAGATATGTTATTATTCTTTTAGTTCAATAGTTAATAATGGTGATGCAATAGGGGCGGTTATTATTTTATCTACTGAAATACCTATTACTGATAGTGAAGAAAAGATGGCTGTTATTTTATCTAGAATACTTAGTAAACATTTTATTGATTAGTTGTACTTAAAAGATTATAATTATTTGATCTTTTTTTGCTTTTCTTGACTTTTTATTACTTATTATATATAATAATATGCAATTTTGGAGGGGGATTATGGTATTTAATAAGAGAAATGATTTTGATATGTTTTTGAAGAAAGAATATATTAGAGAGATTGGTAGTGGGTCACAAGGAATATGTTATTATAATTTTAAAACTAAGGATGTATATAAGATTTTTTATCAATATTTTGATGATGATGAGGATTTTTATATAGAATATACAAACGAAGAATTTATGAGATTTAGTAATATTATAAATGATACATATATTTTTGCTAATGATGTTATTATTATTGAAGATAAGATTGTGGGATATGTAACTAATTATGTTATGGGTAAATTAATTTCTTCGATTAATCCTTTATATGTTAATTTAGATAAATTATCTTTATGTACTAATAAAGTATTTAATGACAATGAAAAACTAGCATTAAATGGTGTTAGAACTCATGATGTTTTATATAATATTATGTATGGTAGAAATGGATTTAAGATTATAGATTTTGTAGAATATAGTTTTAGTAATGCAAGTTATGAGAAAATAAAAAGAAGTAATGATAGAAATTTTAATGAAGGGGTTATGAAATTTTTAGTGGATGGTTATTTTGATGAATTTGTGTTAAGTAACGAAGTATTAAAAAATATGTATTTAGATAATGATACTAACGTAAATGAATTTATTGTAACATTTAAAAAAATTTTAAGTGAGTATATGTCATGTAATGTTGATAAATTATGTAATGCAAAGAAATGTTTAAATAAGAAACTTATTAATAAAGATTATGAAAGAAGTTATAATTTAAGATAATTTAGGTTGATTATGATTTTAAATTGTGATATAATCTAATAAAAAGAAAAGATTATGAAGAAAAAGAGTAATAATTTAGTAGTTTATAGAGAGTCTATGATTGGTGGAAATAGATAATGAAATTTTATTATAGATGGTTTTTGGAATTGTTTAATGGATAAGATTAAAACGAATAAGCACGTTATAGCTATTAAGATATAATTAATGTTATATAAAATAAGGTGGTACCACGATTATTCGTCCTTTGGTTTCATCTTATTTTTTTTAGGAGTGATAGATTATGAGAAAATTTGAGATTATTAGTAAGAGACAATTTGATAGTGATTTTAATGGTTATAATATTGAATATAATGATATTATGTTACCTAAAAGAAACACTAAATATTCAGCTGGATATGATTTTTATATTCCTTTTGATATAGTGATTAAGCCTAATCAAGTTGTTAAGATTCCTACGGGTATTAAAGTACTTCTTAATAATGACGAATTTTTGGGTATGTATATACGCAGTAGTTTGGGATTTAAGTATAATTTACGGATGTGTAATCAAGTTGGAATTATAGATTGTGATTACTATAATAATATTAGTAATGAGGGGCATATATTTGTTAAGATTAAGAATGAGGGACAAGAAGATGTTGTTTTAAAAAAGAATGATAGATATGTTCAAGGAATTATACAAAAATATTATATAGTAGATGATGAAGATAATGAATACTACGATAAAAGAATAGGTGGGTTTGGTAGTACAAATAAAGGAGAAGATAATAATGAAAGATAAATTTTATATTAGTACAGCAATAGCATATGCATCAAGTAAACCGCATATTGGTAATACTTATGAAATAGTTTTAGCAGATGTCATTGCAAGATACAAAAGATTATGTGGATATGATGTTTATTTTCAAACTGGTACAGATGAACATGGTGAGAAAATAGAATTAAAAGCAAAGGAAGCTGGAATTAATCCACAAGAATATGTTGATGAGAAAAGTGATGAAATTAAAAGAATATGGGATGTAATGAATACAAGTTATGATAGATTTGTTAGAACAACTGATCCAAAACACAAAGAAATAGTACAAGAAATATTTAAGAAATTATATGAACAGAAAGATATTTATTTAGGTACTTATACTGGGCTTTATTGTACTCCTTGTGAATCATTTTGGACTGAGAGTCAGCTTGTTGATGGAAAGTGTCCTGATTGTGGTAGAGAGGTAAGAGAGGCAAGTGAGGAAGCTTATTTCTTCAAGATGAGTAAATATTCTAAATGGTTAGAAGATTATATTAATAATAATCCTTCGTTTATTGAACCTGAATCTAGAAAGAATGAAATAATGAATAACTTTATTAAACCTGGATTACAAGATTTATGTGTATCTAGAACAAGTTTTAAATGGGGAGTTCCTGTTTCGTTTAATGAAGGTCATGTTGTGTATGTTTGGATTGATGCTTTATCTAACTATATTACTTTTTTGGGCTATAATCCTAATGGTGAATCTAGTGATGAATTTAAAAAATATTGGCCTTGTGATATACATTTAATAGGTAAAGATATATTAAGATTTCATACTATTTATTGGCCTATTATGCTTCATGCTTTAGGACTTGAACTTCCTAAAAAGGTATTTGGACATCCTTGGTTATTGTTTGGTAGTGACAAAATGAGTAAGAGCAAAGGAAATATTGTTTATGCAGATGATTTAGTTGATAAGTATGGTGTTGATGCAGTTAGATTTTATATGATTCATGAGATTCCTTTTGGGCAAGATGGTAGTTATACTGAAGATTTACTTATTGATACTATAAATTCTAATTTAGCAAATGTTTTAGGAAATTTAGTTAATAGAACTATCGGTATGTCTAATAAATATTTTGATGGTATTGTTGTGAATAAGAATGTTAGTGAAGATATTGATAATGACTTTATAAATGATATATTAAGTGTTAAAGATAAAGTTGAAGAGAATATTAATAAATATCGTGTTGCGGATTCTTTAGAAAATATAATTGATGGGTACCGTAGATGTAATAAATATATTGATGATACAATGCCTTGGGTATTAGTAAAAGATGATACAAAGAAGGATAGATTAAGTACAGTTTTATATAATTTGGTGGAAGCAATTAGAATTATTACTGTTTTATTACAACCTTATTTACCTGATACTTCAAAAAATATATTTAAACAAATAAATACTGATAAGGTAAGTTATGATTCAATAAGTGAATTTGGTAGTTATATTAGTGGTACTAAGTTAAATATTCCTGAAATATTATTTAAGCGTATTGAACAAGAAAAGTAATTTAAGATATAAAAAGATTTACATTGTTAATGGTGTGAAGTTGTAAGATAAAAGTAGACACAAAAAAGATGTGTTTACTTTTTCTTTGGTATAATTTAATAAAGGAGATGAAAAATTATGGGTAGACCTAAAGGTGGCAAAAATAATTATCATTCAAAAGAAGAAAAAATTAAAATAGTAAAGGAAATGTTAAATTCTAATCTTAGCCCTCTTGATATAGAAAGAAAATATAATATTTCTCATTCTTTGGCAGGAAAATGGAGAAAAGATTATTTAGAAAAAGGAGAAGATTCTCTAATGAATCAAAAGAAACCAGGAAATCCATTAATGAAATATTCAGCTAAGAAAAATTTAACAGAACTTGAAAAATTAGAATATGAAAATATGAAATTAAGAATTGAAAACGAACGATTAAAAAAAGGATACCTAGTGAAAGGAGATGGTTTAGTTGTAGTATTCAAGAAATAAAACAAAAAGAATTTGAAATAATTGAAATATTAAGTAAAGAATTTTCAATTAAATCATTATGTGAAGTAATGAACACATCCAGAAGTGGATATTATAAATGGTTAAAAACAAAAGATGTGTTAAATAGATATGAGATAAATCGAAAAGATTTAGAACCATTAATTCAAGATATTCACAAAAGAAAACCAAGTTATGGTTATCATAGAATAAATGCTATTATTCGTAGAGAAACAGGTTGGGTTGTATCGGATAATTTAGTTCATAAAGTATGTAAGATATTAAAAATAAGAAGTAAAGCTAAACATTATTCTACTTATAAAAAGCCTGGTGAGGAGTCAATTAAATACCCTAATCTTATAAATAACGATTGGCATACTACAAGGCCATTAGAAAAAATAACGTCTGATACAACAATGATTTGGTTTAAAAAGCAAAGATATGATTGGACATATTATGTAGATGCATTTGATGATTCAATAATAGGTTCTGATGTTAAACCTTTTTATCATGGGGTTAGTATATCTAATCACAAATTAGCTTTAAATGACATGCTTAATAACAAAATAAAAAGAGGATATAAAAGCCAAGAAACTATTTTTCACTCAGATCAAGGCACAATATATTCCTCAGTGGCATTTAATAATGCACATAAAGATTATA
>OIYG01000211.1_pt1 | contig 64309 bp, 65 predicted proteins | sample 1587861 | NCBI WGS metagenome assembly OIYG01 (sample SAMN03283272) | human gut metagenome | biome: human-associated habitat; material: feces | host: Homo sapiens | place: Peru | collected 2012
TAAAAAAAGATGGAACAATAACATTAACAAAACAAGGAAATGGTTCAACAACAACAGTAGGATGGACAGATAATGGCAATGATACATTTACAAAAGGAGATGTTACACTAAAAGTAGGAGACAAAGTAACATATAATACAGGAGAAGAAAAAAGTACAACAGTAGACAAAGAAAAAAGTGGATACTCAAGTGATCAAACATTCAAAACAGAAAAAAATTTAGGTTGGAGAGTATTAGGATTAAGTGAAAATGGAGAACTAGAATTAATAAGTGATAATCCAACAAGTAGCCACTTATGGTTGTATGGAGACACAGGATATTTAAATGCAGAAGATATATTAAATGATATGTGTTATAAATTATATGGACAAGGAGAACATGCAACAGGAGCAAGAAGTTTAAATGTAGATGATATAAATAAATTAGCAAACTATGACCCAACAACAGATGACGGATATGGAGATATATGGACATATAGATTTCCGACAAGTGGAAATTATATGCAATATAAAAGAACAAAATCAGATGGAACATTAGTAAAAGATTGGATTGATATAAAAGACGTAAGTTATCAAACATTTATAGTGCCAGGAGAAGAAGAAATAAGTGCAAATAATAGAAATGACACAGGAAGAAGTTTTGAATATACTTTTTATACTTATACTGTAGCAGACAAAGTGAAACAAACAACAAGTGATGGAAAGAATATGTCATATATAATATCAAAAGGAACAGGAAGTAGTTATGGTGTATCTCAATGGCTCGCTTCTCGTTGTGTAATATGTAGCACTGGCATTGCTGCCTTCTGTGTGCGCCGTGTGGAAAGCCTCGTGCAGTCCAGCGCCGTGTATAACTCTTTAGGTGATACTTTTAGAAACAACGGCTGGTTTGTTCGTCCTGTAGTTACTTTAAAATCTGATATCCAATTAAATGGAAATAGCAATGATGGTTGGACAATAAATTAAGAGTATAAATATAAAAAGCGGAATTTATTCCGCTTTTTATATTTCAATAAGTTCTAAATAATTTTTTTATTGCATAGACATTATGTATAAAAGCTGGAGGTAATATGAGAAGATTGTTTAGAAGAAATAGAGAAAGAAAATCAAAAATAGGAATTATAATAACAAACCATATAATCAACAATAAAAAAGACTATTTGATTTCAATTCTAATATTTTTAATAGGATTAATAATTGGAATTATGTTTATAAATAATATTGATGATGACAGGTTTACTAAAATTAATGAATATATAAAATCATTAGTAAGTAATATGCAAACAGTAGAAAATATAGATTATATGAATTTGCTAAGAGAGTCAATGTTATCTAATTTTATATTAATATTAATAATTTGGATTTCATCTTCAACAATAATAGGTATACCAATAGTATATGGAACTTTAAGCTTTAGAGGATTTGTTTTAGGGTATACTATTAGTAGTATAATAACAACATTAGGAATGAAATACGGCATGATGTTTGGAATTTCAAGTTTGCTATTGCATAACATAATATTTGTTCCAGTACTTCTGGCAACATGTGTTAGTGGAATGAAATTATATAAATCTATAATAAAAAACAGAGAAAAATCTAATATAAAAACAGAGTTTTTTAGGCACACAATATTTTGCGTATTAATGTTATTATTACTTGTAATATCAACAGTTATAGAAGTATATATTTCTACAAATTTAGCTAAATTTATAGTTAAATATATAAAAATCTAAAAAAATCGAAAAAACCTATTTACAATTTAAATTTTATTTGATATAACTTATATGGTTTATGTAAATTCTTTTATAAACTTTATAAAAATAAATTGGAGGAACAGATATGGAAAAACAAATCAAAAACTTTTTAGAATTTTTAGAAAACGAGAAGAAAGTATCAAAAAATACTTTACAATCTTACGAAAGAGATATACTTCAATTTGAAAGTTATTTAAATGAAGAAAAATTAAATTATGCAAAAATTACTGATGAAGATATAAAAGAATATTTAAACCATCTACAAGGAATTGGTAAAAAAACATCTAGTATATCTAGAAGCTTAGCATCAATTAGATCTTTTTATCAATATGAAACAAGAGTAAAAAAAGTTAAAATAAATCCAACTGAAGGAGTTCAAGCTCCAAAAGTTGAAAAGCATGCACCATGCATCTTATCTTCACAAGAAGTAGAATTACTTTTAGACCAACCAAAAGATGTTGATTTAAAAGGAACAAGGGATAAGGCAATGTTAGAGTTTGCTTATGCAACAGGTATGAGAGTTACAGAAATGATTTCTTTAAATGTAGAAGATGTAAATATAGATGCTGCTACAGTAGTATGTAAAACAGGTACAAAGCAAAGAACAATTCCACTAGGTTCATTATCTTTAAAAGCATTAAAAGAATATATTGAAGATGCAAGACCAATTTTAGTAAGAGATGACGAAGAAAAAGCTTTATTTGTAAATATAAATGGAAGAAGACTAACAAGACAAGGATTCTGGAAAATAGTAAAATACTATAAAGAACAAGCACATATAACAAAAGATATAACACCACATGTTTTAAGACACTCATTTGCAACACATTTATTACAAAATGGTGCAGATTTAAAATCAATACAAACAATGCTTGGTCATTCAGATATATCTTCAACACAAGTGTATATGCAATTCCAAGATGATAGCATTAAAAATATTTATCGTAAGGCTCATCCTAGAGCGTAGATTTATAAAATAATAATATTATGGGCGCTGTAATTGCGCTCTATTTTTAAATAAATGGAGAAATAATATGCCTAAATTTTTTGTGAATTCAGAACAAATAAATAATAATGAAATAAAAATTATTGGTAATGATGTTAATCATATAAAAAATGTATTAAGATTGAGTATTAATGATAAAATAAAAATATGTGATAAAGATGAACATGTTAATTATAATTGCAGAATATCTAATATTGATAATGAATATGTAATTACACAAATAATAGATGAAGAGAAAAGCAATGTAGAGGCAAAAACACAAATACATGTGTTTCAAGGGTTACCCAAAGGAGATAAACTGGAATTCATAGTAGAAAAACTAACTGAAATAGGAGTAAAAGAACTAACACCAGTGGCAATGAAAAGATCCGTAGTTAAATTACAAGAAAAAGATAAACAAAAAAAGATGGTTAGATGGAACAAAATTGCGGAAGTTGCTGCAAAACAATCAGGCAGAGATGAGATTCTAAAAATAAATGATGTAATAAATTATAAAAATATATTTAATTATTTAAAAGATTATGATATAGTATTACTAGCTTATGAAAAAGAAGAAAAATTAACATTAAAAAAAGCTTTATCAAAACTTGATAAAACAAAAGAAAATAAGGTAGCAGTTTTAATAGGACCAGAAGGTGGTTTTGATGATATAGAAATAGAACAAGCTAAACAAAATTCACTTGTTAATATTATAACTCTTGGAAAAAGAATTTTAAGAACAGAAACAGCACCATTAGTTATATCAAGTAATATATTATACGAATTGGAGGATTAAAGTTGCTTAGTAAATCAAAAAAAGAACAAAAGATACGAGAAGAAAATATTAAAAAATTAGATGAACAGATAAGAGAAAGTAAGAAAATACCTAAAGAATATAAAAAGAAAATGAGAAAGCAAACAATACTAAATGTTGTAACAGTGTTATGCATGGTGATATATTTAGTAAGTATTAACATATTATCATTATATTTAGAAACAGAAACATACTTAAAAACAATAAAAATACTTAGTGTTATTTTAGCAGGAATATCAATTGTTTATTTTGAACTTAGCTATAGAAAAGATAATGAAAAATTGTTTTTATATGGAACAGAAGTATTAATAATTAGTATGATTACATTATTCTCAACATATGCATACTTTATATATTTTGATACATATAACAAAATACTTGGAATTATAGCAGGAGTATTTGTATTATATTATTTGATAAAAACATTAATTATAAGGTCAAGAATGAAAAAACAATATTATAAAGAACAAAACGATATTAAAGAAATTATAAAAAAATAATCGGAGGCAATAAACATGATTAGAAGTATGACAGGGTATGGAAGAGGAAAATATAGCATAGAGGGTAGAGAATATACAATAGAAGTAAAAGCGGTAAATAACAGATATTGTGATATTTCAGTTAAATTACCACGAAGCATAAGTTATTTAGAGGAAAAGATAAAACAAGAAGTTTCAAATGTTGTATCAAGAGGAAAGGTAGATGTATTCGTTACATTCTATAATAACAGTACAAAAGGGAAAAAGATAACATTTAATAATGAATTAGCATCAATATATATTGATGAACTTAGAAAAATGGCTAATGAAAATAACATCAACCAAGAAATACAAGTAACAGAAATATCAAAATTTCCAGATGTACTTACAATAGAAAATGAAGAAGATGAAGAACTTATATGGAATGAATTACAAATTCCATTAAAAGAAGCATTAGATGGATTTATTGCTATGAAGCAAGCCGAAGGCGAGAAATTATATGAAGATATATTAAGAAGAATAGAAAAAATAAATGGTATTGTTGAAATAATTTCTGAAAATTCTACTAGACTTATAAAAGAATATATAGTAAAATTAGAAGAAAGAATAAAAGAACTAATGGACACAGAAAATATCGATGAAAACAGATTGGCAATGGAAACTGTAATATATGCAGATAAGTCTTCTGTAGAAGAGGAAATAACAAGATTAAAAAGTCATATAAGTCAGTTCAAGAAAATGCTAAATGAAAATGTGTCTGGAAAGAAAATAGATTTCTTAATTCAAGAAATGAACAGAGAAACTAATACTATAGGTTCAAAATCAGCATCAATAGATATAACAAATATGGTTATAGATATAAAAACTGAAATTGAAGATATTAGGGAACAGGTTCAAAACATAGAATAAATTCTAATCTTTTAGAATTACTTATATTAATTAATTGGAGGGATTTAAAAATGATGGTAAAACCAAGTGTACAAGAATTATTAAAGAAAGTAGATAATAGATACAGACTAGTAGTAGTTGTTTCTAAAAGAGCAAGACAACTAGCTGCTGGAGATTTATCTATGACAAAAGTAAATGAAAAATCACCAGTTACTCTAGCAGCAAACGAAGTAGCAGAAGGGACAGTAAAACCATGTTAGTAATCTTATCAGGTGTATCTGGTGCGGGAAAAGATACAATAAAAAAAGAACTAATAAAAAGAAGAAAAAATATAGTAACACTTCCATCTTTTACAGATAGACCAAAAAGAAATGGTGATGTAGAAGGAAAAACATATAACTTTGTTACAACAGAAGAATTCGAAAAAATGATAGAAAATAATGAGTTGTATGAATACAATGTACATCATAACCATTTTTATGGAACATCAAAAAAAGCATTAAACGATATAATAGATGATGGTAATATTATTGTAAAAGATATTGATGTTAATGGGACAGAAAATTTGAAAAAAATATTAAAAGATGATGTAAAAGTAGTAACAATATTTTTAAGAGTTCCAAAAGAAGAATTAAGAATAAGACTACAAAACAGAATAGACAAGCCATCAGCAAAAGAGATAACATTAAGACTAAATAGATTTGACTATGAGGAATCAAGAATAGACTTATATGATTATGTAATAAAAAATGATAATTTAGAAAAATCTGTACAAATAATAATGACAATAATAGACAATGAATATAATTTAAATAAATAAAGACAGAGATAAATTCTGTCTTTACTTGTTAATTATAAAATGTATTACATAAATAAATTAATAGTTTTAAATTAAAAAATACATAAGATTAAAATGATATATGCTATTATAGCTCAGTTGGTAGAGCAACAGATTCGTAACCTGTAGGTCGGCGGTTCGATTCCGCCTAATAGCTCCATTTGAAATCAACTTACGGATTTAATTGTTCGTAAGTTTTTATTTTATGCAAAAAAGAGGAAAAAATTATCAAAATAATTTAATCCTCTTTTTATATTTTTCTTACTTTGGGAGTAATGTTCTTGTCTAGCCAGCACTGAATTTGTACTCCCGTACAAATTCTATTATGGGAATTTCCATACCCTTTAATAACAATCTTTATTTTATATTTAACTTTCTTCTTTGATGAATTAATATGTACGCTAATGTTAATTGTGCTAACATAAAGAAGGCAGATAGTCCAAACATATATCTTAAACCAATAGCATACATGATTCCACATAAAAATGTACCAATTGCTTCTCCTAATGAACCAACCATATATCTTAAATTAGTATATGCTAATTGTTTATCAAGTTCGATACTATTAATATAAGGTGCATCTGTAACATTTTCATATGCCGTTGAAACTAGTAAAGACCAAGACATTGCACATATTAAAACCACAATATTATTTGATAAAAATGCTAAAGTATAGCCTAAAAATCTTATTCCAAACTTTATAGTTATTGTAATGTAATCGTTTTTGGGAGTAAGAAATTTAAGAGCTACTATTCCTATTATATCAGCAAGTATTCCTATAATTAAAAAATACTTTGTTGCTGCACTATCTGTAAAATTTAAATAATTAGTTAGGGTTAGCATTTTTAATCCCAGTGCAGTAGAATATGCCACTTGTCCTATTAAATAATATATAATATAAGTTGTTCTAAATTTATTTGTAAAAATATATTTAATTATATTTTCATTCGAAGTTTTTGTCTCAACACTTTCTAGTTTAACATTAAATAGAATTATTAATGATATAACGGAAAATATAATTGAAATTAATAAACATAAATTATAATTAAATACTATTCCTAATATTGTTTTTCCAATTACAAATCCACCTATTAAAACTCCTAAATCTCGACCGGTATATTCTACTAACTTTCTCTTACTATATAAAGTATTACTTTTCTTAATCGTAACAATTAATGGATAAATACTAATAATTATTAATCGTTCTATGATTATATCAATAATAATAGATAAATTAATAAATGAACCTAAATTTGTATTATTTATAAAAAATAATATAACTAAATTTATTATTTTAATTAGTAAAGCAATTGTTATAAAATTTTTTATCTTATTTAATTTTATATATTTTGAAAAAATTAATATACCAATTACACAGGATAATGTTCCAAAACTTAAAATTCTACTTATTTGTGTTGGGTCAAGTCCATTATCTTGCATCCATAATTGTCTAAAATTATTCCATAATCCAATTGATATACTAAATAATAATAGTATAATTAATATTTTATTTTCTGTTTTTTTCCATATCTTACTCATTTATTACTCCTTTGATATTCCTTATTATTTTAAATTATATTCCTTTATTAATTGCATATCTCTGTTATAAACCCATATATATTTTATCATTGATATAAATGGATTAAATTTTTGGTTTGCTAACTGAATAGATTTATCCAATGTATCGCTTGTACAAAGTGTAGCGTGAGGCATATATTTTCTTTCTCTTCTTTTTTCTAACATATAATTATTTAATTCCATTAAAATTTCTTTATTATATGGTTCAATATATAATGTTTCATTATTACAAGTATTCAAATTTTTAAATTCTATATTAAAAGCGCCAATTTTTTCTACTATTACATCTAATTTATCAATAAATTCTTTTTCATTTTTACAATTATATAAATCAATAGTTATATGTGGCAACCAATTTCTTTCTCTATCTATAATCCTATTATTTTTTTAATAATCTTTAATACTTTAAATATAATATTTAGATTCAGTATCAAATCCATATTGTAATACATAATCGTAAATAAAATACCTCCTGTAAAATTAACTAACAAAATTATACTATAAATTACAAAAAATTCCCATACTTCCTTGAAAAAATATGGGAATTACTATATAATGTTTTAGAAAGAGAGTGTTATAGTTCGTAAGCTGTTGCTTAACCGCTCCATAAAAAATAGTAATTTATTACTATTTTTTAAAATTGAGTTTGGAGGAATAATAATGCCAGAACCAATTGAAGTTACAAATATGAGAAAAAATAGTGACAATAGAGAATATGTATTAGAAGCAGTTTCAAAGCAAGGAAGTTTATTAGACTTTGCAGATGAAATGTTTAAGGATGATAAAGAAATTGTTTTAGCAGCAGTACATAATAACCCAGAAGCTTTAGAATTTGCTAGTGATAGATTAAAAGGTGATAGAGAAGTAGTATATGATTCTGTTAGCAAAGTAGGATGGACATATTGCTATGTAAAAGAAAATTTGCTTGATGATAAAGAATTATTATTGGCAGGACTGAAAATAAACGGGCAAATACTGTATTATGCAAATACAGAAATGAGAGATGATAAAGAAGTAGTGCTTGAAGCTGTTAAGAATAAAGGAATAATAGTAAAATATGCAAGTGCTAGATTAAAATCAGATAAAGATATTGCAATAGCAGCACTTACACAAAACAAGAAATGCTATGAATTTTTAAATGATGATATAAGACAAGATGAAGATATTTTACAAATAATGCAATAAGAATCAAAATTTTTAAGATTTTGGTTCTTTTTTATATAATAATAAATTTGAAAAAATTACTAATATATGTTACAATATATAACGTGTTACAAAGGAGTGAAATTATGAGTTTTTTTGATAAATTAAAAAATGGTTTAAATAAAACAAAAAATAATATAGATGAAAAAATAAATGAAGTATTTAGTAACTTTAGAAAAGTTGATGAAGACTTACTAGAAGAGTTAGAAGAAGCACTGATAATGTCAGATATAGGAATGGATACTTCATTAGAAATTATAGATAACTTAAGAAAAAAAATAAAACTTGAAAATTTAAAAGAAGCAGAAGATGTAAAAAAAGCACTAAGAGAATTAATGAAAGAAATACTTGATAAACAAGATGTTTCATTAAAAATGGATTCAAAACCATCAGTAATCTTAGTAATAGGGGTAAATGGGGTAGGAAAAACCACTTCAATAGGCAAAATTGCAAATAGATTAAAAAAAGAAAACAAAAAAATAGTACTTGCAGCAGCAGATACATTCAGAGCAGCAGCAGTTGAACAATTAGAAATATGGGCAAATAGATCTGGATGTGACATAGTAAAAAAACAAGAAGGTGTTGACCCTGCTTCAGTAGTATATGATGCTATAAAAATCACAAAAGAAAAAAATGCAGATGTCTTGATTTGCGATACAGCAGGAAGATTGCATAATAAGAAATACTTAATGGATGAACTAAGTAAGATACAAAGAGTTATAGAAAAAGAATTACCAGATGCTAATAAAGAAGTATTGTTAGTAATAGATGCAACAACAGGGCAAAATGCAATATCACAAGTAAAAGCTTTTAAAGAAGTTGCACCTATAACAGGATTAGTGCTAACAAAACTAGATGGAACAGCTAAAGGTGGAGTAGTAATAGGTATTGTAAATGAAAATAAAATACCAGTAAAATTCATAGGTGTTGGCGAAGCAATAGATGATATGGAAATCTTCAATAGTGATGATTTTGTCAATGCAATAATTTAAGGAGAAAAAAATGAAAGAAAAGAAAAAATCAAAACTAAAATTTGCAATAGTAATTTTATTTACTGTAGTAATTGCTATAGGAATGTGGATGTCTTATAGAGCAAATTATTTACAAACATTAGAAATAGGCGAAAGATATGTAGAAGTATTTAAAACTAACATGGATTATAAATATAAAATAATGGCTTTTAATTTTATATTATTTTTTGTAATTATATTTATAGAAAATTTAATAATAAAAAAAGGATTAAAACCTTTCTTTAAAGATGAGAATAAAGAAATGCCTAAATTACCTAACAAATCATTAGCATATGTATTTGCAGGGATAATAAGTTTGTTATTATCAGCATTGTTTACAGATAAAATAATTTTATTTATAAACTCAATATATACAGGCACAACAGATCCAATATTTAACTTGGACTTAGGTTTTTATTTCTTCCAAAAACCATTTATTAAGTTAGCAATATATTATTTGATAGGAATATTTATATTTGTAACTTTATATATGGCAGTATATTATATAGCAGTATTTAATATCTATTTAAGTGGAATAGATAAAGAAATTTTAAAGAAAAGCAACTTTATAAAACAATTAAAACTTAATGCTTTTTTTATTGTACTTTCAATAGCAGGATTAGTGTTCTTAAGTACATATAATATAGTATCAAATCAATTTATAACTTTAAAAGATGGACTAAATACTAAATTAATAGGAGCAGGTTTAACAGATGTAACTATAAAATTATGGGGCTATAGAATATTAGTTCCGATTATTATAGTATCTGGAATATTAATATTAAAAAGCATAAATACAGGAGTACTAAGAAAAATAATATCATCAGTTTTAATAGTTCCAATATATTTAGTTGGAATGTTTATAATAATGATTTTATTTAGTGTTTTATTTGTTAATAACAATAAATTAGATAAGGAAAAACAATATATAGCAAATAATATAGATTACACAAAAATGGCATATAATTTAAATATTTCAGAGGAGGATATTCCTTCTGAAACTATAACTAAAAAGGACATAAATGAAAATTCAAATATAATAAATAATATAACTCTTGTAAGTGAAAAAACAACATTAAAAAATCTAGAAGCATTGCAAACAAATTCAGGTTACTATACATATAGAACAACAAAATTACAAAAATATATTATAGATGGACAAGACACAGCTGTATATGTTTCACCAAGAGAAGTTGTTTCAAGTTCAGACACAAATACATATAGCAATAAAACATATGAATATACACACGGTTATGGAAGTATTCTTTCTTATTCAAGTAAAGTATCTGAAAATGGAAACGTTTCATATGTACAAAAAAGCTTTGATTCATCAGATAAAAAGGTAGCAGTATCAGAACCAAGAATATATTTTGGAACAGAAACTAATAATACTATAATCACAAATACTAATGGAAAAACAGAGTTTGATTATCCTATAAATTCAACAACAAGTGCTGAATACACATATAGTGGAAATGCTGGAATAAAACTTAATTTTGTTGATAGATTAATATTGAGTGTAATGAAGAAGGATGTAAATATAGCATTTTCAAAGGGATTAAATGATAATAGTAAAATCTTAATGAATAGAAATGTTATAAAAAGAGCAAAAGCAATAATGCCATATCTTATGTATGATGAAAATCCATATTTGGTTATAACTGATGAAGGAAAACAAGTTTGGGTATTAGATGCATATACAGTATCTAATGAATATCCATATTCACAAAAAAGCATAATAAAATCAGAAGATGCAAAGAAGGAAATAAATTATATAAGAAATTCTGTAAAAGTATTAATAGATGCTTATGATGGAACAGTTAGTTTTTATATAACAGACGCATCAGACCCAATTATGATGGTATACAATAAAGCATATCCGGGATTATTTGAATCAGCAGAAAATATACCAACAGACATATCATCTCATTTTGTATATTCAAGTTATTTGTATTCTGTACAATCAAAAATATTAGAACATTATCACAATATAACTGAAGATGTTTTATATAGAGGAGATGACGTGTGGGATTACCCAATATATACAGCAACAAAAGTAGCAAGTGCAGAAAGTAAAATAACACCATATTATACAATGGTAAAAACACAAGACAACAAAAATGAAATAGGATTAGTTATTCCATACACATTATATGGAAAACAAAATATAGTATCATATTTAGTTGGAACTATTGGAGAAAATGGACAAATGAATTTAACATTGTATAGATATGAACAAGGTAGCAATGTAATTGGACCAAAACAACTAGAAAAAGTTATAGAAGAAAATGAAGATATATCTAATGAAATTAAAAGTGTGAATGTTACAGGAACAAAAATAACAAAAGACATTATTATAGTTCCAATAAACAATTCATTACTATATGTAGAGCCAGTTTATCAACAACAATTAAATGAAAAAAATGCAATACCATTATTAAAGAAAATAGTTGTTGCATCTGGCAATAAAGTAGCAGTTGGAGATAATTTAGAAGAAGCATTAAACAAACTAGTATCACAATCAGCAACCAATATAAAAGTAGAAAACACAGATACAAAAAATGATTTGATAAACACAATAATAGAATCAAACAATAATCTAAAAGACTCAACAAAAGCAAATAATTATGAAATGATAGGAAAAGATATAGATAAATTACAAGGATTAATAGACCAATTAGAAGAAATGCAACAAAAAGAAAAAAAGTTAAATAACACAATGAATAATACTACTATAGACAATACTATAACATCTGGAAATGATATAGCAAAATAATAAAAAGAGGCGGAATTTATTCCGCTTTTTTATATAATAGAAATTGTTTTATAAATATTGAAAAAAATCATAAAAAAATGTAAATTGTATTTACATTTTGTAATATTTTGTATACAATAATAAATGATTAACAAAAGAGAGAATGAAAGGAGCATTATAAATGAAGATATTAATGCTAACATGGGAATATCCACCAAGAGTTGTAGGAGGAATAGCAAGAGTAGTACATGACTTATCTAAAAGATTAATTAAAGATGGACATGAAGTTACAGTTGTTACATACAAAGAAGGTGATGTTCCATATTTTGAGGATGATAATGGTGTTAAAGTATATAGAGTAGATAATTATATGATAAATCCTAATAACTTTATAGACTGGATTATGCAATTGAATTTTAATCTTATATCAAAAGCAAGTGAAATAATTGCAAAAGAAGGCAAATTTGACGTAATTCATGCACATGATTGGCTAGTTGCATATGCTGCAAAGTCATTAAAAAATTCATACGACATACCAATTGTTGCAACAATACATGCCACAGAAGCAGGAAGAAATAGTGGTATCCATGATGAAACACAAAGATATATAAATGATACAGAATGGATGCTTACATATGAAGCAAATGAAGTAATAGTAAATAGTAATTATATGAAATGTGAATTACAAAGAAACTTTGGATTACCTTTTGATAAAATTAATGTAGTACCTAATGGAGTTAACCTAACAATGTATAGTGGAATAGAAAGAGATTACGATTTTAGAAGAAACTATGCATCAGATAATGAAAAAATAATATTATATGCAGGAAGATTAGTATATGAAAAAGGTGTGCAACATTTAATAGCAGCAATGCCAAAAATTCTAGCAAACTATCATGATGCAAAACTAGTAATTGCAGGAAAAGGTGGAATGATAGATGATTTAAAAGCACAAGTTGATTATTTAGGATTAGGTAATAAAGTATACTTTACAGGATATATGGATCATAAATCACTATGTAAATTATATAAATGTGCAGATATATCAGTGTTTCCAAGTACATATGAACCATTTGGAATAGTAGCACTAGAAGGAATGCTTGCAGGAAATCCAGTTGTTGTATCTGATGTTGGAGGATTAAATGAAATAGTAGAACATGGTGTTAATGGAATGAAAAGTTATGCTGGAAACTACAATTCAATAGCAGATTCAATATTAACATTATTGTTTGACCACAAGCTATGTGCAGAAATAGCAAAAAATGCTAAAGCATCAGTAAAAGAAAAATATAATTGGACAAAAATTGCTCAAGATACACATTTTACATATCAAAAAGCAATATGTGAAACAATGGCAGCAAGACAAGCTAAACAAATAGAACAAGAAAAAGCTTCTAAAGTTAAAAAAATGAAAGGCGAACAAAAAGAAATATCTAATTTATTAGAGTTTAGAAAACGTCAAGCATATGCTTAGATAAATGACATAATATCTTATCATCAAGCGTTGTATAAAATTTATGGAGGAAATAAAAATGAATGTTTATGATACTACAAACAGATTAGCACAAGAGATAAAAGATTCTGAAGAATATAAGAATTATAAAAAATATAAAGAACTTGTAAAATCTAATCAAGAAGTGAATGAACAAATCAAAAAATTTGAAACTCTAAGATATGAAGTACAAATTTCTGCTATGCAAGGATTAGAAAATAATAAAGATAAAGAAAAAGAATTACAAGAACTATATGCTAGCTTATTAGCAAAAGAAAATGTAAAAGAATATTTTGATGCAGAATTCAAATTTAATGTTTTAATCGCAGATGTAAATAAGATTATAGGTGAAGCTATAAAAGATGTAATAGAATAAATAATAAAGAGGCACAAATAATTTATATTGTGCCTTTTTATAATAAAGGAGAAAAAAATGAATGAAATTATTATAATTGCAATATCAATAATAGGAATTTTAATCGTAAAATTAGCTCTAAATGTAAAAATTAGAAAAATGTTTGCTCTAAACAATGAAAAAAATTCTGAAACACTAAAAAAAATCTCTGAAAGATTTCCAGAAGATAAAGAAATTTGTAATGATATTTTAAAACAAATAAAAGCTAAAAATGTTAAGGTAAAAATAGATAAAGAAAGTTATAATTGTTTCTATGCAGTTGCAACAAATTCAATAACAATAGGAAAATTCAAACAAGATATAATAAAAATTCAAACAATTGCACATGAATGTATACATGCAACACAAAATAAATCAACACTATGGACGAACTTTATTTTATCAAATATTTATAATGTTTATTTTTTAGTAATACTAGTATTAACATTATTTAACAAGGTAAAATTCACTAATGTACTTATGTATGTCTTAATAATGCTAGCAACAATAAAATTTATAATACGTGCATACCTAGAAAATGATGCAATGATAAGAGCAAAATATGTAAGCAAAGAATACTTAGATAGTAAAGAAATCTTTACAGAAAAAGAAAAAGAAGAAATAATAAATAAATATGAACAAGTAAATAAACTAGGAATACCATTCTACAACTTTTATTTGTTTAGCAATGAGATATTAAAAATTATTGTATATTGTATAATTTCATTAATTTAAAATTAAAAATAAATTCATAGCTAAAATCTTATAATTAAACTTTTTAAATTGAATAAATAAGCCACAAATTGTTAACAATTACAATAGGTGGTGATAAAAATGACAAGTAAAGAATTATTATATGTTGAAGATGCTTTAGGACACGAAAGTTTTATGAAATCTGCTAGTTGTGAAACATCAAGACAACTACAAGATCCAATATTATCAGCTTATATAAGCGAGTTAGAGCAAAAGCATCAAAACTTATTAAGCAAATTTAAAAATTTATTATAAGGAGGAAACAACATGACAGACCAAGAATTAATGGAAAATGAGCTATTAGTAATAAAAGGTGTATGTGACTTATATATGCATGGAGCAATAGAATCAACAACAACAGAAGTACACACAGCATTCAAAGAAGCACTACAAGAATCATTAAACATCCAAAACAAACTATATAATTTAATGAGTGAAAGAGGATGGTATAAAACAGAAACAGCAGACCAAAACAAAATAAATCAAACAAAACAAAAATATCAAAATTCATAAAAAAGAGATGATTATTTCATCTCTTTTTTTAACAATGAGCATTTTACTAATATTGCTTAGTAATGTTAAATGTGATATAATAATCATGCTAAAACCGAATGGTTATAGTATTTATCCTTTTTAACACTTAGTTGGTCAGGCTACGTTTTACATATAAAAATAAAAAAGTAATTGTTAATACGAAAAGGATGATGTAGTTATGATGACAAAAAGAGAACTTGTCAAAGCATTTATTGAAATTTCTCGAAATGTCGATGAAGCAGACAAAGTAATTGATAAGTACTGTGGCTTTAATAGCATATCTGAAAAGATAAGTTTCTTACAAGACATGTTTGATGTTGAAATCTTTCACAAACATGATGCGCCTGGAACTTCTAAAGAAGAATCAGATAAAATGACCTATTTTGCAATGCTGGATCTCATTATCAATAGCTAATGCTTCAAAAACAAAGAGGTTAAAATGACTAAAATGTTGTTTTAACCTTTTTTATATAATAAATCTATATTATAAAAATAAACATTGACACCAAATATAAAAAATGATATAAGAATAATGTAGGGGCGGACGACCCTACTGTGTACGCTGAATCTGTAAAGAGCAAATGCTCTAACAGTTTCATTTGTGTCCGCCCGATACAAAAAAGAAATACACAAATAAAAGGAGGAAAACAAATGAAAAAGAATACCCAAAACGGAATTACATTAGTAGCACTTGTAATAACAATAATAGTATTACTAATCTTAGCAATGGTAAGCATAAAAATAGCAATAGATGGAGGGCTAACACAAAAAGCAAAAGATGCTGTAAACACACATAATGTAAGTAGTGACAAAGAAACAATAGGATTAGCATATAGTACATATCAAATAGCAAAAATACAAGATAAAGATTATACAATGCAAAAAGCATTAGATGAGCAAAATGCTAATGCCACAGCAACAGATATAGAAGATGGATGGCTAATAACATTTGAAGGAAAAGAAGATAGTCCATACACATTAAAGAAAGATGGAACAATAATAGAAGGAGAAGAACAAGTAGAGTTATTAGGAGATAGTTTAGCAAAAGCATATGCCGATGGAAAACTAAAATTAGGAGATGAAGTAGCATATACACCAGCAAATGGACATAGTTATACATCAGAAAAATGGGGATCAAGTGATACTGGATCAGGCCATGATATTGATCAAATCTTATCAACAGATGATTATGAAACAAGTTCAGGAAGTAAAAGCACAAAATGGAAAGTAATAGGTGTAAATACAAAAACAGGAACAGTAAATTTGATATCAGCAGAACCATTAAAAGTAAAACAATCATCTGGAAATTCTGATACTTATCGTATATATGGAAAAGAAGGTTACAATAATGGTGTAAATGAATTAAATAAAATGTGTAGTGTATTTGGATATGGAAATGGAGCAACAGGAGCAAGAAGTGCAAATACAGATGATATAGATAAAGCATTAAATTATAACAAAAAGGATTTCGTATATACTTATAACAGAGGTGATAATCCAAAATATAATGAAAAATATGGATGGACAACAACATATTATGGAAAAAGAACGACTTGGAATCCTAAAAATACATTTGAATTTACAGATGGAAGTCAATTAGACGAAAATGGAGATTATCAAAGAAAGGGATCTTATGCAACATTTACAGATATAAATGGAAATGTTGCAACAGATGAGAAACCAATAACAATAAAAAGTAATTTTTATTGTTATATGACAAGCCAGTTTACAGATAAAATAGAAAGTAATGTTTTAAATACAATATTTGGAGAAAAAGACCCGTTTGATTTTTTGTTGGCTTCTCGCTATGTCCAAGGGAGTTATGGCAGCGCAAACTGGGGCTTGTTTAACTGTTGGGGCCGTATGTTGATCGGTGCCAACTTGCTCTTTTCTGATGGTGAAGAGAGATACAGCAAGTCTTATGTGCGCCCCGTAGTTACTTTAAAATCTAATATCCAAGGTGCAAAAGATGCATCAGGAATTTGGCAATTAAAATAAATATTTAAATAATTTAAATAAGCAAAGAAAAAGAGATGAATATTCATCTCTTTTTATATAATAGAAAATGGTTTATGTAGGGGCGGACGACTCTGTCCGCCCGAGCGGAGTTTGCTCCGCTCTTTTATGTTTTAAAAATTTCATTTATACCACGAAAATTCTTGTAAATTCTGCCAAAATAGTATAAAATATAATGGAAATTGTTTATTTAGGAGATTTGTGATGAATAAGAAATGGGTTTATAATAGTGTAGATGAAAATAAAGTATTAGAAATTAAAGAAAAATATGGATTAAGTGAGTTATTGGCGAATATCTTAGTTGGTAGAAATATTATTGAAGAAAATCAAATTAAAGTATTTTTAGAACCAACAAGAAATGATTTTTATGATCCATTTCTATTACCAGATATGGAGATTGCAGTTCCTAGAATAATTAATGCGATTGAAAATAAAGAGAAAATTGTTATATATGGAGATTATGATGTTGATGGAATTACTAGTATATCTGTATTGAAAAAATTTTTGGAAGATAGAGGACTAGATGTTTCAGAACATATTCCAAATAGACTAGATGAAGGATATGGTTTAAATAAAGAAGCTATTGATGAAATAAACAAATCTGGTTGCAAATTGATGATAACAGTAGATTGTGGTATTTCTGGATTAGAAGAAGTTGAATATGCAAATTCTTTAGGAATAGAAACAATTATAACAGACCATCATGAACCTTTAGATGAATTGCCTAAAGCAATTGCTGTTATAGATGCTAAAATTAAAACAAATAAATATCCTTTTAATCAATTAGCTGGTGTTGGAGTTGTATTTAAATTAATACAAGCGATATCAATAAAATTAGGACTAGATGAAAAAGAATATTTGAAATACCTTGATTTAGTATGCATAGGTACAATATCAGATATAGTGCCATTAGTAGACGAAAATAGAGTTATAGCAAAGCTAGGGTTAAAACTTGTAGAAGTAACAAGAAACATAGGATTACGAACATTGTTAGATAGTATAGGATACAAGAAAATAAATTCTATGTCAGTTTCTTTTGGAATTGCTCCACGAATAAATGCATGTGGAAGAATGGGACATGCAGATGAAGCTTTGAAACTATTTTTAACAAACGATAAGTCTGAAGCTATCGCACTAACTCAAAAGTTAAATGATTACAATAAAGAAAGACAAGATATTGAAAAGAATATTTTTGAAGAAGCTTTAAATAAAATAAATGAAGAAAATATAGAAGAAAAAAGTGCAATTGTGCTAGGTGGAGATAATTGGCATCATGGAGTTATAGGAATTGTAGCTTCAAAAATAACAGATATGTATTTTAAACCAAGTATATTAATATGTTTTGAAGATAATAAAGGAAAAGGTTCTGGAAGAAGCATACCAGGTTTTGATTTACATAAAGCATTATGCGAAACAAGTCAATACTTAGAAAAATATGGCGGACATGCTATGGCAGTTGGACTAAGTTTATCTAAAGATAAATTTGAAGATTTCAAAAAAGCATTTCAAGAATATGCAGATTCAAAAGATATAAATGATATAGTTCCAATAATAAATATAGATAAATTAATCACAGAAAAAGAATTAAATTTAGAAGCAGTAAGAGATTTAGAAAAATTAGAACCATTTGGAGAGGCTAATAAATGTCCATTAATAGCATATAAAAACTTAAAAATAGATTCAATAAGAGTGTTAACAGAAGGAAAACATATGAAGTTAACACTAAAAACAGAAAAGAATAATATAATTACTGCAATGGGATTTAATATGGGCTATAGGGCAGAAGAATATCTTATAGGAGACAAAGTAGATATAGTCGGAACACTAGAAATAAATGCATTTAATGGAAATGAAAACATACAATTTAATCTAAAAGATATAATGAAATCAATTTAGGAAAAAGGAGATGAATGATATATGTCAGAAGTTAAAGATGTGACTATAAATGAAGTTATAAACGAAGTAAAAAAACATAACAGAAAAGCAGATACAAAACTAATTTTAAAAGCATATAATTATGCAAATGATAATCATAAGGGACAATTAAGAAAATCAGGTGAACCATATATAATTCATCCTTTACAAGTTGCATACATATTGGCAACAATAGAATTAGATGAAAGCACCATTTGTGCAGCACTATTACATGATGTGGTAGAAGATACAGAAATAACACATCAAGATATAATAAATGAATTTGGACAAGAAATAGCAGATATGGTAGAAGGTGTAACAAAACTTGGCAAACTTCAACAATATACAACAGTTCAAGAACAACAAGTAGAAGATTACAGAAAAATGTTCTTAGCAATGGGAAAAGATATACGTGTAATTCTTATAAAATTGGCAGATAGATTACATAATATGAGAACACTTAAATTCTTATCTCGTGATAGACAGATAGCAAATGCAAAAGAAACCATGGATTTATATGCACCACTTGCGAATAGATTAGGTATGTATTCTTTAAAATGGGAATTAGAAGATTTATCATTTAAATATTTATATCCAGAAGAATATAGAGAAATTGTAGAAGGAATAGATAAAAAAAGAGATGAAAGATTAATATTCATTGAAAAAATAATGGATAAGATTCGTGCAGAATTAAAGGCACAACATATAGATGCAGAAGTTACAGGAAGAGCAAAACATTTATATAGTATTTATAGAAAAATGAAAAGAGACAATAAAACACTAGATCAAATTTATGATTTATTTGCACTTAGAATATTGGTAAACTCTGTAAAAGATTGTTATGCTTCATTAGGTGTAGTACATGAACTTTATAATCCAATGCCAGGAAGATTTAAAGACTATATATCTGTACCAAAATCAAATATGTATCAATCTTTACATACAACTTTGATTGGACCAAAAGGAACACCTTTTGAAGTTCAAATAAGAACATGGGATATGCATAGAGTGGCAGAGTATGGTATTGCTGCACATTGGGCATATAAGGAAGCTAATAAAGCTAAAAAATCAACAGTTAGTGTTAAAGAAGATAAATTATCATGGCTTAGAGAATCTTTGGAATGGCAAAAAGACATGCAAGATCCAGAAGAATTCTTAAATACACTAAGAACAGAATTGTTTGAAGATGAAGTATATGTTTTCACACCAAAAGGTGATATAAAATCATTACCAAAAGGTGCAACACCAATAGATTTTGCGTATAGCATTCATGAGCAAATCGGACACAAAATGACTGGCTGCAAAATAAATAGTAAAATGGTTCCAATTGTTACTAAATTAAAAAATGGTGATATTGTTGATATCATAACATCAGACAATAGTAAAGGTCCAAGTAGGGATTGGTTAAAGTATGTAAAAACAACAACAGCAAAAAACAGAATAAATCAATGGTTCAAGAAGGCTGAAAGAGAAGAAAACATAATTAAAGGAAAAGAACTATTAGAAAAAGAAATAAAAAGAATTGGAATGAGTCAAACAGAGCTATATAAACAAGAATATGTAAATAGTGCATTAGCAAGATACAAGTATAATTCTGTTGATGACATGAATGCAGCAGTTGGTTTTGGAGCAATAACACCTTCTAAAATAATATCAAGAATGTTAGAGGAATATAGAAAAGACCATAAAGACTTAAATATAGAAGAGAAAATAGAAGAATTATCAAAAGCTAAGAAGATAAATAGAAACGTATCAGACAATGGAATAATAGTTAAAGGAATTGATAATTGCTTAGTAAAACTTTCTAAATGCTGTAATCCGGTTCCTGGGGATGATATAATAGGTTATATTACTAAAGGAAGAGGAGTTTCTGTACATAGAACAGATTGTGTGAATGTTAAAGAACTGATAGAAGATGATGCAAGAATAATAGATGTACAGTGGTATAATCAAAACAAACAAACTGCATATACTGTAGATATAGAAGTATATGCTAACGATAGGGATAATTTATTAGCAGATACTATAAAAGAATTATCTACATTAAAAACAAAAATAATGGGTGTAAACGCAAGAGCAACTAAAGAAAAAATAGTTATAATTGATCTTTCAATAGAAGTAGAAAATATAGAAGAATTAAATAAGGTTCTTAAAGGCTTAAGAAAGATTGATAGTGTGTATGAAGTACGCAGAAAAAAATAGGAGGAACAAATGATTTTAAAAAGATTAAAGTTGGAAACAATGATACCTGAGCCAACTAATTGTTATATTGTTCAAGATGAAGAAACAAAAGAAACTATGGTTATAGACCCAGGTGGTGAACCTGATAAAATTATAGAAATGTTAAATATACTAGAAGCTAAACTGAAATATATTTACTTAACACATTGCCATGCTGATCATATAGGAGCAGTAGCTAGCATTCAAAATAAAATGGGTGGAAAAGTTTTAATACATAGAACCGATGCAGAAAACTTACATAATGATGCAGTTAACTTGTCTACATATATTGGAGATAATCCAATTATTTTAGAGGCAGATTCTAGAATAGATGACCAAGATTTAATTCATGTAGGAAATATAGAATTTAAAGTTATATATACTCCAGGACATACAATAGGTTCAACAAGCTTATATTGTGAAAAAGAAAAATTATTATTTTCAGGAGATACTTTATTTAGAGGAGCATGGGGAAGAACTGATTTACCAACATCAAGTTTTATGGATATAATTAGTAGTATTACAAACAAATTGATAGTATTACCAGATGACACAATAGTATATCCTGGACATGGTAAGTCAACTATGATAAAAGAGGAAAAACCAATATATTTAGAGTTAAAACCAAGATTAGATTATTAATAGTGAAAGGGTGAAATAAAAATGATACAAAAACCAAAAGGGACAAAAGATGTACTTCCAGAAGAATCATTTAAATGGAAATATGTTGAAAATATAGCAGAAGAAACATTTGAAAATTATGGATTTAGAGAAATAAGAGTACCAACTTTTGAATACACAGAACTATTTGAAAGAGGCGTAGGAGATACTACAGACGTAGTACAAAAAGAAATGTATACATTTGAAGATAAAGGAGGAAGAAGCATTACATTAAGACCAGAAGGAACTGCTGGTGCAATAAGAGCTTATATAGAAAATGGCCTAAGTTCTAAGCCTTCACCATTTAAAGTTTGGTATAGAATGCCAATGTTTAGATATGAAAATGTACAAAAAGGAAGATATAGAGAATTTAATCAAATAGGATGTGAAGTTGTAGGAAGTGCTTCATATTTAGCAGATGTTGAAACAATAAATATGGCATATAATTTTTTGAAGAATATAGGCATATCAGACGTTACATTAAACATAAATTCAATAGGATGTCCAAAATGTAGAGCTAAATATCAAGAAGCATTAAAAGAATTTATAGGAAAAAATTTAGAACAATATTGTGATGTTTGTAAATCAAGATTTGATAAAAATCCAATGAGAATACTTGATTGCAAAGAAAAGAAGTGTAAAGAATTAAACCAAGGTGCACCTGTAATTCTAGATTATTTATGTGAAGAATGTAAAGAACATTTTGAAAATGTAAAAACATTATTAAAATCATTAGGAGTGGAATATAAGATAGATTCAGGAATAGTAAGAGGTTTAGATTATTATACTAAAACAGTTTTCGAATTTATATCAGAAAAAGATGGATTAACAGTTTTAGCTGGTGGAAGATATGATGGATTAGTAAAAGAACTTGGTGGAACAGACACTCCAGCAGTTGGTTTTGCGGCAGGAGAAGAAAGATTATTGTCGTTAATTTCAGAAGATGATGAATTAAAAGATTTTAATACAGATTTATATATTGTTGCAATGGGAGAAAAAGAAACTATAAAGGCTTTAATATTAGCAGAAAAATTAAGAGAATATATAGCAGTAGAAACAGATATATGTCAAAGAAGTTTTAATGCACAATTAAAATATGCAAATAAAATTGGTGTAGATAATTTGCTTGTAATAGGTGAAGATGAATTAAAAACAAACACAGCAAAAATAAAGAATATGGAAACAGGAAAAGAATATAATGTTGAATTAGATGTAGATTCAATATATGAAAAAATAATAGAATTATTTTAAGTCATATTTTAAAATTTGTTTAATATATATAATAAGAGTATATATTAGACAAAGGAGAAAAATATGATAACTACGATAAAGTTTAAAGATATAATCAAATATCTAGCTATAACAACTGGAATAATAGTAATAGTTGTTTTTGTAGCTAGATATTTTTTAAATAAAAAAGAAATAGGTAAAAATGAAAAACAAGATAATTCAATAAAAAAACATACTTTAATATCTTGTATAAATATTTCGATTCCAATTTCAAAAACAGTTCAAAATTCAAATAATAATAGTACAGAAGAAAAGATAGAAAGAAACAGTAAATCTACTTCTAGAAGTGGATTAGTTAGAATATTAAATCTAGAATTACCAGATATAAATAGCAATGAAGAAATAACTACAGAAGAAGATGTAAAACCAACACAAGAAGAACAGGAAAAACAAGAAAAAATAGAAGTAAAAGATACATATACAAATGAATATAAAGGAGTAAAGGTTAAAAATTTAACAGACAATATAAAATTAACAGAAAGCATACTTAAGCCAGATTATACTGTAAGAAATAAAAAGAATATAATAATTTATCATACACACACATGTGAAAGCTACACACAGACATCTAAAAACACCTATAAAGCAACAGGAAATTATAGAACTACAGATCTTAATTATTCAGTTGTAAAAGTTGGAGATGAATTAGAGGAAGAATTAAAAAAGCGAGGATTTAATGTGGTTCATGATAATACAAAACATGACTATCCAGCATACACTGGTTCATATTCTAGATCATTGGAAACAGTAGAAAAACTGTTAAAAGATAATAAAAATACTGACATTCTAATAGATTTACATCGTGATGCTGTTGGAAGCAAGGGAGCATATGCTCCAACAGTTGAAATAAATGGAGAAAAAGTTGCACAATTAATGTTTGTAATAGGAACAAATGATGGAGGAGGAAAACATCCAAATTGGAAGAATAACTTAAAATTTGCAGTAAAAGTGCAACAAAAAGCAAATGAAATGTATCCAGGATTATTCAGAGCAATAAATTTAAGAAGTGCTACATTTAATCAAAAAGTAGCAAATGCGGCAACAATATTAGAAGTAGGAGCAACAGGTAACACATTAGAAGAAGCAGAAGCAAGTATGAAATATTTTTCAAAAGTATTGAATAAGGTGTTAGAGCAATAGCAAGCAAAAAAGCGAGGGATTCCTCGCTTTTTTTGTTACATTATATTTAATTAATTCCATATAGATTACCATCAATTAACAATTTAGCTCTCTTGGCAGTCTTTTCATCAGAATTCAAAGAATTTTCTAAAAATTCGGGATGATTAATTAAAAAGTTTTTCATGGTTTCATCAGGATTATCAAAAAAGTTGTTTAACATTTCTTGCTGAGAAGTTGCAATAACACCCATTTGAACTGCTTTTTCAAATAATGTTTTATCAACTTGAACTAAGCTTAATGGTAATATTCCATGTTCTTTAATTTTTTCAGTTCCACCTTGCATTCTATCTACAACAACACAAGACCAACACATTTTTCCTCCTAAATTTTCAATAGCAGGAATCCAAGCTCTAATATAACTAGAAGCAACAGTTACCAAATCAGCAATATGTAAAACTTTTTTATTGTTAATATTATTTAATTTATTAGTTGTTTCAAAATTGCTATCAGAAACAACAGCACTTAAATCTTTGTAAATAGAAATATGAGGTTTATTAAGTAAATGCGAAACAATATTGGAAAAGAACCAATCTCTACGTTCACCACCAGAAACATAATCAATCTCATCAATATCAATATTTGATTTTATTGAATCTATCATTGTATCAATAACGTTTTTGTATATTTCATTAGTTTGATATTGATTTAAAACCTTTTCAAATACATTCTTAGGTAAAGCCATTTTATCAGACAATTGTTCATCTATAAAAGAAAGCAAAGATTTAGCATCATCTTCATTACCATATATAAAATGAGTATTAATAAAATATGGACCTATTTTTCCAGAAGTATACCAAAAAGGTTTATTTTCATCACAAAATTTAATAGCATTAGTTTTAAATAAATATGAAATAACATCAGACATAATTTATTACCTCCATAATTAATTTTCTTAAGTATATATTAAAAATAATTAAAAGTCTATAAAATAAATTATAATTTGTATAATTATTATCGCTCCATCTTACATCACTATGTTGCTAATTAGATATAAATAATTTTAAATATTATCTTGCATATTAAATGAAAGAATGATAATATACGATTAGAATTTTGTAGGAGGAAAATATAATGTCAATTTTATTAAAAAATGGAACTTTAATTGATTATAAGAATTCAATTTTTGACAAACGTGATATTTTTATTGAAGATAATAAAATTACAGAAATTTCAAAAGAAATTTCAAAAAGTGCAGATAAAATTATTGACTGTACTAATCTTTATATTATGCCTGGAATGATAGATATGCATTGTCATTTAAGAGAACCTGGATTTGAATATAAAGAAACAATAGAAACTGGAAGCAAAAGCGCTGTCGCTGGAGGTTTTACTACTATTTGTCCTATGCCAAATACTAAACCAACTCCTGATAGTGCTATTATTTTACAAGAAATAATAGAAAAATCAAAACAAGATGCGGTTTGTAACATATTGCCATACTCATCTGTTACAAGAGGGGAGAAAGGTGAAGAGTTAGTAGATTTTGAGGAAATGAAAAATGCAGGTGCAATAGCTTTTTCTGATGATGGTATACCAGTTAGTAATTCTAAAATTATGAGAGAAGCAATTATAAAAGCTGATAAATTAAATACTTTTGTGGCATCACATTGCGAAGAAAAATCAGTTGCAGCAGGTGCGATTAACGCTGGAAAAATTGCAGAAGAATTAGAAGTAGAAGGTGTTCTTCCAGAAGCAGAAGAAATAATGGCCGCACGAGAAATAGTTATTTCTGAGACTAATAATGTTAGAGCGCATATATGTCATATAAGTACAAAAACAACTAAAAATATGGTAAGGGATGCTAAAAAGAGAAATGTAAAAATTACTTGTGAAACATGTCCTCATTATTTTACTTTCACAGTAGATGAGGTTTTGAAAAGTGGCACAAATGCTAAAATGAATCCACCTTTAAGAGAAGAAAAGGATAGATTGGCTATAATTGAAGGTCTAAAAGAAGGAACAATTGATTGCATAGTAACAGATCATGCACCACACAGTGAAGAAGAAAAACAAAGAGAACTAGCCAAGGCACCAAATGGAATTATAGGATTCGAAACAGCATTATCAGCTGAAATTATGAATTTGGTAGACAATGAAAATATTACTTATTTAGATTTAGTAAAATTAACCTCATATAATCCAGCTAAATTATTAAAAATAGATAGAGGGGTAATAAAAGAAGGAAAAATAGCAGATATAACAATATTTGACCCAAATGAAGAATATGTTTATTTGAAAGAAAATATTGTATCAAAAGCTAAAAATACACCATTTATAGATAAAAAGTTAAAAGGTAAAGTTAAGTATACTATTGTAAATGGAAAAATAGTATATCCATTTATATAATTAAAAATAAAGGAGAAAAACATGAATGCAATAGATAATTTAATAGAAAAAATCAAAGAAACTAATAGTCCAATAGTGATGGGATTAGATCCAAGATATGAAATGATACCTGAGATTGTTAGAAAAAAATATACTAATGATTTAGAAGGAATATCAAAAGCAATATTAGAATATAACAAAGAATTAATAGATAACACATATGATATAATTCCAGCAATAAAACCTCAGTTAGCATTTTATGAAATGTTTGGAATAGAGGGAATGAAAGCTTTTAAGGAAACATGTGAATATGCAAAAGAAAAAGGAATGATAGTAATTGCAGATGCTAAAAGAGGAGATATAGGATCAACAGCAAAAGGATATTCAAATGCATATCTAGGAAAAACAACAATAGGAAAAGAGGAGATTGAAGTATTTAAAAATATAGATTTTTTAACAGTTAATCCATATATGGGAGTAGATAGCATAAAACCTTTTATAGAAGACTGTATCAAATATGATAAGGGGATTTTTGTATTAGTAAAAACATCAAATCCTTCTTCTGGCGAGTTACAAGATTTAAAATTAGAAAATGGACAAACAGTATATGAACATGTAGCAGAACTTGTTGAAGAATGGGGAAAAGAAATAAGAGGAAAATATAATTATAGTAGTGTAGCAGCAGTTGTTGGTGCGACATATCCCAAACAATTAGAAGAAATAAGAAAAAAAGCACCTCATACATATTTTTTAATACCAGGATATGGAGCACAAGGAGGTAAAGCAGAAGATATAGCTTTAGGATTTGAAGCAAATGGATTAGGTGGAATTGTAAATGCTTCAAGGAGCTTAATGTGCGCATATAAAGCAGAAGAATGGAAAGAAAAATATTCAGAAGAAGAATATGGAAAAGCCACTAGAGCAGAAGCAATAAAAATGAAGGATGAGTTAAATAGAGCAATTAATAAATAAATGTAAAAGGAGATGAAATATAAAATGCCAAAGCAAGTTTTTGCAAAACTAGTAAAAAAAGAGAAATTATTAGATGGATTATATAAATTTTCATTAGAGACAAAAGAAATTGTAGATATAGCAAAGCCAGGAAATTTTATAGAAATAAGAATTAATGAAAATTTAGATCCATTTTTAAGAAGACCAATTAGTATATACAATATAGAAAAAGAAAAAGGCATAATAGAAATAATATTTCAAGTAAAAGGAAAAGGGACAGAGTTATTATCAAAAAAGCAAGAAGGAGATTTTATAGATATAATTGGACCATTGGGAAATGGAGTGTTTAAATTTGAAAAACATAAAAATATAGCAGTCATTGGCGGTGGAATAGGGATTTTTCCGCTTTATGAATTAACAAAAGAAGCAAAAGAATTAAACTTAAATATAGATACATATATTGGTTTTAGAAATAAAGAACTAGTAGTTCTTGAAAAAGAATTTGAGAACACATCAAACAACTTAACAATAACAACAGATGATGGAAGCTATAAAAACAAAGGATTTGCAATAGATTACTTAAAAGAAAATTTAAAAACAAAAAAAGTAGATTGTATTTATACATGTGGACCATTACCTATGATAAAAGCAGTAAAAGCACTTGCAGAAGAAAATAACCTAGAATGTCAAATATCATTAGAAGAAAAAATGGGATGTGGATTAGGAGTGTGCTTAGGTTGTGCAGTAAAAACAGCAGAATCATCAAAAGAAGATCCGCAATATGTGCATGTATGCAAGGATGGACCAGTATTTGAATCAAAATCAGTAGAAATATAAGGAGAGATAAAATGCCAAGTTATGTGATACATTTAGCAACAGGAGAGGAATATATAAAGAAATATAAAAATGATATTAAAAACAAACAAGAATTTTTAAAAGGAATTGTGGAACCAGATCAATTACCAGATAATAGAAAAGCTCATTATGGGCGAAAAAGAGAAATAAGTAGTTTAATTAAATTTATAGAAAACAATGGTAGTGATTTAGAAATAGATTTTACTAAAGGATATTTTTTGCACTTATATGCGGACTATCTTTTATATTCAAAATATTATCCAGATGTGAATTTATATGATGATTATGAAAAAGTAAATCAATATATTACAGAAAAATATAATGTTGATCTTCCAAAACATCTATATAAATATGGAAACTATAAAAAAGGAAAGCCTGAGTATTTGACATATGATTTTTTGGATAATTTTATAAATGAAGTTATCGATAAAAAGATAGAAGATAGAATAAAAGAGTTGAAAGGAGAATATTATGAATACAAAGATTAATTTTGCAGGAATTGAAATGAAAAATCCTGTTACAGTTGCTTCTGGGACATTTGGGTATGGTAGAGAATTTGCGGATTTTTTCGATTTAGGAAAACTTGGAGCTATAATAACAAAAGGAACATCATTAAAACCAAGATCAGGAAACAAACCATCAAGAGTATATGAAACAGCAAGTGGAATGTTAAATAGTATAGGTTTGCAAAATCCAGGTGTAGAATATTTTGCAAACTTTGATTTACCATTTCTAAAAAAGTTTGATACGAAAATAATTGTAAATGCATGTGGGAGTACAATAGACGAATATGTGGAATTATGCAAAATATTAAATACATTAGATATAGATGGAGTAGAATTGAATCTATCTTGTCCAAATGTTAAAGCTGGATGCTTAGCTTTTGGTACAACATATGAAGGTGTAAAAGAAGTAACATCAGCAGTAAGAAAAGTATTAGATAAACCACTAATAGTAAAATTAACACCTAATGTAACAGATATTACTCAAACAGCAAAAGGAGCAGAGGATGGAGGAGCAGATGCAATATCCTTAATAAATACCATATTAGGTATGAAAATAGATGTAAACACAAGAAAACCAGTTCTAGAAAACAATACAGGAGGTTTATCAGGACCAGCAATAAAACCAGTAGCAGTAAGAATGGTATATCAAGCTGCACAAGCAGTAAAAATACCAATTATGGGACTTGGAGGAATAATGAATGGCGAAGATGCAATAGAATTTATGTTAGCAGGAGCTTCAACAATATCAATAGGATGCGGAAATTTTGTTGATCCATATACAAGTGTGAAAACTGTAGAAGGCATAGAAGAATATATGAAAAGACATAATATAGAAGATATAAATGATATTATTGGTAAAGTAGAGATGAATTAAAAATAAAAACTAATTAAAACTACTTGATTTTTATAATGATTTATAGTAAAATAACATTGTTAACAAAAATTACCTTATTCTTAGCTTAAAGAGTTAACACCAACTTAAGCTCAGTTTAAGGCATATAAAAATTATAGGAGGTGTCGATATGACTAAAGAAAGAAAACAAGAAATAATTTCTACTTACAGAAGAGATGAAAAAGATACAGGTTCTTCAGAAGTTCAAATTGCTTTATTAACAGAAAGAATTAAAGAACTTACAGAACATCTTAAAATTCATACTCATGACAATCATTCAAGAAGAGGTCTTTTAAAAATGGTTGGTAAAAGAAGAAATTTATTAAACTACTTAGCTAAGACAGATGTTCAAAGATACAGAGATATCGTTGAAAAATTAGGATTAAGAAAATAATAATGTCATATAGGGCGTTTGATTTATTCAATCGTCCTATATTGTGTTATTAAGATTTGTTATATTTCAGATTATCTGAGGTAGCTTGTATAATGTGCTTTTAAACAAAAAACATATTATAAAGGTTACCTTGAAATATAATAAATCATAAAAATATTTATTTAAAAGGAGAGAAAATTTATGTTTAAATCTTATGAAATGGAATTAGCAGGAAGAAAGCTTGTTATTGAAACAGGTAAAATAGCAGGACTAGCTAATGGAAGTGTAGTTGTAAAATATGGGGATACAGTTGTAATGGTAAATGTTACAGCATCTAAAGAACCTAGAGAAGGAATAGACTTTTTCCCACTTTCAGTTGATTATGAAGAAAAATTATATGCAGTAGGAAAAATACCAGGAAGTTTTCAAAAAAGAGAAGGAAAGCCATCAGATAAAGCCGTTTTAACATCAAGAGCAATAGATAGACCATTAAGACCATTATTTCCAAAGGACTTCAGAAATGATGTTTGCGTTGTTGCAACAGCATTGTCTGTAGAACAAGATAATTCACCAGAAGTTGCAGCTATGATAGGAGCTTCTGCAGCTCTTTCAATATCAGATATACCTTTTGGAGGACCTACAGCTGCTGTTAACGTTGGATATGTTAATGGACAAATTGTCATAAATCCTACAGAAGAGCAAAGAAAAATAAGTGATTTAACTCTTACTGTTGCAGGAACAGAAGAAAAAATCGCTATGATTGAAGCTGGTGCAAATGAAATACCAGAAGAAACAATGTTAGAAGCAATAAAACAAGCACATGTTGAAATTAAAAAAGTTTGCAAATTCATTTCAGATATAAAAGCTGAAATAGGAAAACCAAAATTTGAATATCAATCATTTGCAGTAGATCCAGAAGTATATGCAGAAATAGAAAATGAATTCAAAGATAGAATGTATAAAGATGTACAAGCTCAAGACAAGATGGACAGAGATATTGCTATTGATAAGATATCAGAAGATATTATAAACTTCTATACAGAAAAACATGGAGAAGAAGTTGCAGAAGAAAAAATGAGAGACATAAAAGATAGTATTCATGACTTAGAGAAAAAATGCGTAAGAGAAATGATACTAGAACACCATATTAGACCTGATGGCAGAAAAATAGACGAAATCAGACCATTATCTTGTGAAGTTGGGGTACTTCCAAGGGTTCATGGTAGTGCAATATTTACAAGAGGTAGAACTCAAGTAATGTCTATTGCAACATTAGGAATGAAGAGTGAAGAACAAATACTAGATGGAATAGATACAGAAGAATCTAAAAGATATATGCACCAATATAATTTCCCAGCATATAGTGTAGGAGAAGCAAGACCATCAAGAGGACCTGGAAGAAGAGAAATAGGACATGGAGCATTAGCTGAAAAAGCTTTAGTACCAGTTATCCCTTCAGAAGATGAATTCCCTTATTCAATAAGAGTAGTTTCAGAAGTATTAAGCTCAAATGGTTCTACATCTCAAGCAAGTATTTGTGGAAGTACATTAGCATTAATGGATGCTGGTGTTCCAATAAAAGCACCAGTAGCAGGAATTTCAACAGGATTGGTTACAGACAAAGAAAATCCAGACAGATATGTTATGATAACAGATATTCAAGGGCTAGAAGATTTCTTTGGAGATATGGATTTTAAAGTTGGTGGAACACATAAAGGTATAACAGCTATACAAGTTGATATAAAAGTAGATGGATTAACATATGATATTATTGCAGAAGCTTTTGAAAGAACAAAAAATGCAAGAAAATATATATTAGATGATATTATGGCACCACAAATTTCAGAACCTAGAAAAGAAATATCTAAATATGCACCAAGCATAGAAAAAATGACTATAAAAGTTGACAAAATTAAAGATGTAATAGGACCTGGTGGAAAAGTAATAAATAAAATAATTGATGAAACAGGAGTAAAAATAGATATAGAAGAAGACGGAAGAGTGTTTATATATTCATCAGATTCAGAATCAGCAAAAAAAGCATTAGCAATGGTTGCAGATATAGTAAAAGAAATAGAAGTAGGTGGAATTTATGATGGAACAGTTAGTAGAATAATGCCATTTGGAGCATTCATAGATCTAGGTGCAGGAAAAGAAGGTTTACTTCATATTTCAAAAATAGCAAAACAAAGAATAGAAAATGTAGAAGATGTATTAAAAGTAGGAGATACAGTAAAAGTAAAAGTTTATGAAATTGATGATCAAGATAGAATAAACTTAATCACAAAAGAGTTAGATGATATAAGAAAAGCAGAAAAAGAAGAAAGAGAAAAAGCAAAATCTGAAAAAGATAATAAAGATGAATAATGATAAAATTTAGAAAAAGGAGATTTATAAAATAATCTCTAATTTCTAAATTATGACTTAAAAAATAAAATTTGCATTAATTTAAAGAATATAGTATAATATAAAAGTACGAATAATAGTATTAAAAGAAAACGTTAATAAATACTAAAAAAAGGAGAAATTATGGAATTTTTATATATATTACAAGAAGCTTTAGTTTGGATTATAACTATATTTTGGGTATATCAACTTGTTATAAGCATCTGTTCTTTAATAAATTTTAAAGAAAAACCAATATTAGAAGAAAAAACTAATAAGTTTATGGCAATAATACCAGCGCATAATGAAGAAGCAGTTGTTGAAAACTTGATAATGAGTTTGCAAAAGCAAGATTATCCAAGAGATTCTTATGATATTTATGTAATAGCGGATAATTGTACAGATAATACAGCAAAAATAGCAAAAAAAGCAGGAGCAATTGTTTATGAAAGATTTGATTCTATGCATAAAACAAAAGGTGCAGCATTGAATTGGTTTTTAGCACAAAAAATAGAAGAAGATGCTCCATATGATGCCTTTTGTATATTTGATGCAGACAATATAGTAGATGTTAATTTCTTAAAAAATATGAATAAGAAATTATGTCAAGGAGAAACTGTAGTTCAAGGTTATAGAGATATTAAAAACCCTACAGATAGCTGGGTAACAGCAGGATATGCAATATTCTACTGGACAATGAACAGATTCTATCATTTAGCAAGATATAATATAGGGTTATCACCATTAATAAATGGAACTGGATTTATGGTTAGATTTGATCAAGTAAAACCAGAAGGATGGAACACAAAGACATTAACAGAAGATATAGAATTCTCATTAAAACAAATAATTAGAGGTAGAAAATTAGGTTGGGCTAGAGATGCAATAGTATATGATGAACAACCAGTAGGTTTCAAACAATCTTGGTCACAACGTTCTAGATGGACAGTTGGACATATACAATGTATGGGAGAATACACAAAAAAATTAGCATTAGCAGTTAAAGAACATAAAACAGTAATGAACTTTGATGGTTTACTATACATTGTAGGAAGTATACCAATGTTCATAATAACAATACTATTATTACTTGTAAATGCAGGATTATATTTAGGAAAAGGTCTTACAGGGACAGAATTGTTATGGAATTATGCAAGATATATAGTACCAACATTCTTCTTACCAATATTAACAGCAATATTAATAATGAAAATAGAACATAAAGAAGTAAAACCAATGGCAAAAGGATTATTATGCTATCCATTATTCTTAGGTTCATGGTTAGCAATAAACTTCAAATGTTTATTTAAACGCAACACAAAATGGGAAAAAATAGAGCATGTAAGAAATATAAAAATAAATGATTTAGAAAAAGTAGAAGAACAAGCTTAATAAAAAATAAATGTAAACACCAAAAATGTGTTTACATTTATTTTTTATATAAATAAGTATATCTTAATACTTTTATAATTTTTTAATAAAATATTGGCTTTTTTTGAGTTAAATGGTATAATCATTTTAATTTAAAAAAGGAGAGAAAAATGTTATTAGTAAACAACAACAATAAAATAAAAGTGTATGCTTTTGTTGGCCCATCTGGTACAGGAAAAAGTTATAGAGCACAAATGGTTGCTGGTGAATATGATATACATTACATTATAGATGATGGCTTATTTATAAAAGATAATGAAGTTATAGCTGGAAATTCAGCAAAAAAAGCACCAACGAAAATAGAAACTGTAAAGCATGCATTGTTCCTAACAGAAGAGGAAAAAAAAGAAATAAGAAAAGCAATAAAAAAATATAAACCACAAGGAATACTTATTTTAGGAACTTCTGATAATATGGTTAAAAAGATAGCAGAAAACCTAGGATTACCAGAAGTGGAAAAGATAATAAGAATAGAAGAAATAGCTACACCAGAAGAAATGGAAGATGCAAAAAGAATAAGAAGAACAGAAGGAAAGCATGTAATTCCAGTGCCTACATTTGAAATAAAAAAAGACTTTTCTGGATATATATTAGATCCATTACAAATATTTAAATCAAAAGGGAAAGGCAATGAACCATATATTTCAGAAAAATCAATTATAAGACCAACATTTAGCTATCTTGGTAATTTTACAATTTCAGATACAGTCTTTAGGCAAATAATAGAATATTTGGCATCAAAAACAGATTTTATATATAAAATAGTAAAAACAAGGGTAGACAATATGCCAGAAGGACCATCTATATATATGGAAGTGATTGTATTATTTGGATTTGATTTAGTAACAGGATTGTCAAGCTTTAAACAAAAAGCTAAAAAAGAAATAGAAAAATTAACTACAATGAATGTTCAAAAAATAAATATAGTAGCAAAAGGAATAAAAATATTAGATAATAAGGAGGAATAAAAAATGGGATATGTAGTAGCAGTAGATGGAGCATCAGGTACAGGAAAGGGAACAGTAACAAGAATAGTTGCAGAAAAATTAGGATTGGTAACAATAGACACAGGAGCATTATATAGATGTGTTACTTTGGAAGTACTTAATAAAAATATATCTTTTGATGATATAGAAACAATAGAAAATATAACTAAAAATATGAATGTAGAATTAAAAGTAGAAAATAATAAACAATATGTTTATTTAAATGGTGAAGATGTATCAGTAGAAATTAGAACTCCAAGAGTAACATCAAACGTTTCAGAAATAGCAGCAATAAAAGAAGTAAGAGCAGAAATGGTTCATATACAAAGAAGATTGGCAGAAGGAAAAAATGTAATAATGGAAGGAAGAGATATAGGAACAACAGTATTTCCCGATGCCGATGTGAAAATTTTTTTAGAATGTAGTGCAGAAGAAAGAGCAAAAAGAAGAGTACAACAAAACAAAGAAAATGGAATAGAAACTTCATATGAAGAAGTTTTAGAAAGTATAAAACATCGTGATTACATAGATTCAACAAGAGAAGTGAGTCCACTTAGAAAGGCAGAAGATGCAATAGTAGTTACAACAGATGGATGCAAAGACAATGAAGGTGGAGAAAAAGTATATAAAGTAGTATATGAATCTCTAAAAAACAAAAAATTAATATAAATATATCAAAAGTATAAAGGAGAGAGCAAAAAAATGATAAGAGTAATAGTGAAATTCTTTGTAAGAATATTCACATTGATTTTATTTAGAGTACAGACATATGGTCAAGAAAACATAGAAAAAGGAAAGGCATATATAATGTGCGCAAATCATACAAGTAATTGGGATCCACCAGTTTTATACTCTGCCACTAAAAGAGAAATGTATATGATGGCAAAACAAGAGCTTTTCAAAAATAAATTCTTATATTGGTTTGCAGATAAAACAAATATTTTTCCAGTAAAAAGAGGTAAACAAGATATAGAATCAATTAAGAAATCATTAAAAGTATTAAAGGAGAATAAAATATTAGCTATATTCCCTGAAGGTACAAGAAATGGAATGAAAAAAAGAGGAAAGATTCAAAATGGCCCAGCATATTTAGCTGCAAGAAGTGGTGTAGAAGTAATACCAGTAAGAATAGAAGGAAATTTTAAACCATTTAGAAAAGTAAAACTATATTATGGAAAGCCATTAGATTTTTCAGAATATCAATCAAAAAAACCAGAAAAGGAAACTTTAGATTTAATAAGCGGAGAAATAACAAAGGCAATATGGCCAAATATAAATATACCACAAAAGCAGAGTTGAAATATACTCTGTTTTTATTGACAAATCAAATGTTTTGGAGTATAATATTAAATAGCATTTTTAGGACATGGCAAGCCGTGTCCTAAAAATAATTATCCAAGAAAGTAAGGTAAAAATATGGAAGAAGAAAATTTTGAAGAATTGTTCAATAAATCTTTAGAAGAAAAAAGATTTGATAAAACAATAACGGGAAAAGTTATTGAAGTATCTTCAAAAGGAGAAATTTTTGTTGACTTTGGATATAAAGCAGATGGAATTATACCATTAAAGGAATATTCAGAAGATGAAAATAAAAATCCTAAAGATGAATTTAATCCAGGAGATACAATTACTGCTGATGTTTTAAAGTGGAATGATGGATTAGGAAATGTTCTTTTATCTTATAAAAGAGTAGAAAAAAGAAGAAAGATAAAAGAAGAAAAGGAAAAAAGAATTAAAGAAGCTAAAGAACGTGAAATAAAAAGAGAAGAAAGAGCTAAAAGTTTAAAAGAATTTTGGGATAATATAAAAATAGGGAAGCTATATACAGGAACAATAGATAAAATTGTTGACTATGGTTTATTTATTAATTTAGGACCAACTAAAGGATTACTACATATTTCAGAGATATTTTGGAATAAAGACGAAAAATTAGAAGACAAATTTAATGTTGGAGAAGTCATAGAAGTAGTAATAAAAGATTTTGATAAGGAAAACAACAAAATATCACTTGCATATCCTCTAAAAGGTGAAAATCCTTGGTATGCTTTAGCAAGTAAATATAATATTAATGATGTTGTAACATGCAAGGTAATTAAATTTGTACCATTTGGAGCTTTTGTAGAAATAGAAAAAGGTTTAGAAGGATTAGTACATAATTCAGAAATAACAACATTACATAGAGTTGCAAAACCAGAAGATGAATTAGAAATAGGACAAATGGTAAATGCTAAAATAATAAATATTGATAAAGAAAGTAGAAAAATAGGTTTATCAATTAAAGAACTTGAAGGAACATCAAAAGAATATGGATATGAAGATTATATAAATAATAAATAAAAGGAGAAAGAAAATGAATAATAAAAATATAAGAAATATTGCAATTATAGCACACGTTGATCATGGAAAAACAACTTTAGTAGATGCACTACTAAAACAAAGCCATGTTTTTAGAGATAATGAAGTAGTACAAGATAGAGTAATGGACTCTAATGATTTGGAAAAAGAAAGAGGAATAACAATACTTTCTAAAAATACATCAGTACAATATAAAGATGTAAAAATAAATATAGTAGATACTCCAGGACACGCAGACTTTGGAGGAGAAGTAGAAAGAGTTTTAAAAACAGTTGATGGTGTTTTATTACTAGTAGATGCTTTTGAAGGAGCAATGCCTCAAACAAGAGAGGTTTTAAAGAAATCATTAGCATTAGACTTAAAACCAATAGTTGTTATAAATAAAATAGATAGACCTGGAGCAAATCCAGAAAAAGTTGTTGATGAAGTAATTGAATTATTTATAGAACTAAATGCAACAGATGAACAATTAGATTTTCCTGTTGTATATGCTTCAGCAAAATTAGGAATAGGAAAAATGAATCTATCAGATGAATCATCTGATTTAACATGTTTATTTGAGACAATAATAAATACAATAAATCCACCAGAATGTGATGAAGATGGAACAATGCAAATGTTGGTATCTAACATAGATTATGATGATTATGTTGGAAGAATCGCAGTAGGTAGACTAGAGCGTGGAACAGTAAAAACAGGAATGAATGTTGTTATATGCAAAAAAGATGATAAAACAGTAAATGGAAAAATAGCCAAAGTTTATACACATCAAGGATTAAAGAAAGTAGAAGTTGAAGAAGCAAAAGCAGGAGATATTATTGAAATAGCAGGAATTTCAGATATAAATATAGGTGATACAATTTGTGATCCAGCAAATCCAGAAAAGATACCTTTTGTTGATATAGATGAACCAACAGTTTCTATGACATTTAGTGTAAACGATGGACCTTTCGCAGGACGTGAAGGTGAGTTTGTTACATCAAGACATTTAAGAGATAGATTATTTAAAGAACTTGAAAGAAATGTAAGTTTAAGAGTAAAAGAAACAGATAGAGCAGAAGCATTTGAAGTATCTGGACGTGGGGAATTACACTTATCTGTATTAATAGAAACAATGAGAAGAGAAGGCTTTGAATTATTAGTATCTCGTCCAAAAGTTATTTTTAAAGAAATAGATGGAAAGAAATGTGAACCAATTGAAAGATTAGTTGTAAATGTTCCAGATGATTGTATAGGAAATGTTATTGAAAAATTAGGAAGAAGAAAAGCTGAAATGCTTAATATGGAACCTGCAGAAGATGGTCATACAAAAGTAGAATTCAAGATTCCAGCAAGAGGACTAATTGGTTATAGAACAGAATTCTTAACAGACACTAAAGGTGAAGGAACAATGAACCATATATTTGATTCATATGAAGAATATAAGGGTGATATTCAAGCAAGAACAAGAGGAACAATTGTTGCATGGGAAGCTGGAACATCTATAACATATGGATTATACAATGCACAAGATAAAGGTGAATTATTTATAGGACCTGGTGTAGAAGTATATGAAGGAATGATAGTTGGATTAAATTCTAGAAATGAAGACTTAGCAATAAATGTATGTAAAGAAAAACATTTAACTAATACTAGAGCTTCAGGTTCAGATGATGCTTTAAGATTAGTTCCACCAATTCAAATGTCATTAGAAAAAGCAATTGAATTTATTCAAGATGATGAATTAGTAGAAGTAACACCTAAAAATATTAGATTAAGAAAGAAAATATTAGATACAAAAACAAGAGAACGTGAAGCAAGAAGAGCTAAATAAAATAATTAAAAAGGAATAGAATTATAATGAACATTAATAATTTGAAAATTATTAAAGAAAAAGCATTGAGTGAACATATACCAATTATAATGGATGATACATTGGAATATATCTATGAATTATATAATGACAAAAAAATAAGCAGTATTCTAGAAATAGGTACTGCTGTTGGCTATTCTGCTATCTGTTTTACTAAGTTTTTAAGCGATGATGGAATTATTGATACAATTGAGCGAGATAAACAAAGAATAGAAGAAGCAAAACTAAATATAAAAAAAGCAGAGGTAGAAAAACAAATTAATATAATTTCAGGAGATGCAGTTGAAATATTACCAACTATTAATAAAAAATATGATATGGTATTTATAGATGCTGCAAAAGGGAAATATCCTATTTTTTTAGAACATGCTTTAAGATTATTAAAAAATGATGGTATAATATTAGCTGATAACATATTATATAAGGGGTATGTTATGAGCGATTATAATAAACATAAACAAAGAACCGCTGTAAGAAATTTACGAGAATATATAAAAGAAACAACAGAAGATCCAAATTTAATAACAGAAATTTTAGAAATAGGAGACGGTTTAGCTATTAGCAAGAGGAGAAATTAGTATGTTAGATCAATATAAAGAAACAATATCTACTAATGAAATAATAGAAAGAGTTAACAAAGAAAATTTATATGCAGACTTTGTTAATTCTCAAGAAAATGGATTTTTTGAATTTATGAATTACGTTTATGACGTAATAGAGAACTTAAAAAATCATGCTCAAATTAGTCAATTTATAGAAATTAGAGCAAGAATAAAAGATACTGACAGCGCAGTTAAAAATTTTCAAAAAAATAAAATGCTTGATGATGTATTTGGAATTGAAATAATATGTGCCAACGAAAATGAAATTCATGAAATTAAAGAAGAACTAGAAAAAACATTTAAAAGTACAAGATCAAAATTTCATGATAAACCAAATGGTTATAAAGCATGGCATGAATCATATTCAGTAAGGACAGAAAAAATAAACAGTAAACTAGCTAACCATAATGTACCAGCAGTAGAATGTCAATTTAAAACAATAGATGTTGAGTTGAATCCAGATGCTAGTCATCATGATTATAAAAAAATAAATCCCAAAGAGATTCAAGAAAAATTAAATAATGAAGCATTAATAATAGGAAAACAAATTCCAAGAATGTGGGTATCTAGAGAAAATGGCTTTTATGAACTACAATATAAAGAAATAATAAGAAGGCTTTATCCATTTGTAGATATAACAACAATCAAAGAACCAGAAGAAAAAAATAAATTAATATAGGAGAAAAATATGAACAAAAAACCGGAATTATTAGCACCAGCAGGATCTTTTGAAAAAGCAAAAATTGCTTTTTTATATGGTGCAGACGCTGTATATATGGGAACATCTTCTTTATCATTAAGAAGTAGGGTTTCTGTAAATGATGACGAATTAGAAAGAACAATTGAATATGCACATAGTATAGGAAAAAAGGTATATGCTGCAGTCAATATTTTTGCTTGGGATGATAAATATGAAGAAGTAATAAAACAAGCAAAAATATTAAATGATATAAAAGTAGATGGAGCTATTATTTCAGATGGAGGAATAGTAGAAATATTTAAAAAATATGCTCCGAACGTTGATATACATATAAGCACACAAGCTAATATAGTAAGTTATCATAATGCAAATTTTTGGAAAAAGAATGGTGCAAAAAGAGTTATATTAGGAAGAGAATTAAATAAAGAACAAATAAGAGAAATAATTGAAAAAACTCCAGATGATTTAGAAACAGAAATATTTGTTCATGGAGCAATTTGCTTTGGATATTCAGGAAGATGTTTCTTAAGTGACTTTTTAGCATGTAGAAGTGCTAACCTTGGCGACTGTGCACAGAGTTGCAGATGGGCTTATAATGTATATGTTGAGGAAAAAAATAATCCAGGTAATCTAATGCCTGTAGAAGATGATGAACATGGAACATATATATTCTCATCTAAAGATTTATGCTTAATAAAAGAATTACCAGAAATTATTGAAATGGGAGTAGATAGTTTAAAAATAGAGGGGAGACTAAAAACAGAATATTATTTGGCATCTGTTATAAATACTTATAGAACTGCAATAGATGAATGTATAAAGAACACAGAAAACTATGATTATACTAAATATCTAAAAGAATTAGAAAAAACAAAAACTAGAGGATTAACAACATTTTATTTTAATGATAGAAATAATAAAGACTTTCAAGAATATGAAGGAAAGCAATATAATTTACAATATGAATTTGGTGGTAAAATATTAAAATATGATGAAGACAAATCAATAATAGAAATAAGAAACAAATTAAAAGTAGGGGATACATTAGAGATATTAATTCCAGGAACTATTAATAATTATGTGTTTAACATAGAAAAATTATGGGACTCTGAAACAAATGAAGAAATAGAATGCGTTAACCCAGGAAAACAAGGACAAACAGTAAAAATGCACTTACCAATAAAATGTGAGGAAAATTGGATAATTAGAAGAAAAAAAGATGTGTAAAACACATCTTTTTGCAATTTTATGTAAAACATGATATAATTAATATTGATAATGGCAATTACCATATCAAATAATTTTTAAGGAGGTCATATTTTTATGATCAAAAATACTATATCTCACATGTTGAAACGGATAAGAGGAAAGGTGAGCTCCGAAACTAGTATGATTGAAATATCATTAAAGATGTCCAATGGTGATAACGAAGCCCCAGCACAAGTATCAATTCGCATGTACAATAAAGATGATAAATCTTTTGAATTGATAAAAGAAAGTTTTCCATGTGATATAGATGGAATGGAAGTAATTATCGGATTGGTTAGAACATTATGTGATTTTCCTGGAATTTCAAATTGCGACAAAGCAACTACAGTAGACAAAGATACTGACACAGTTGAAATCTTCTATTTGTTCGAATATGAAGAACCTGATAAAAACTAACATTCGGAAATGGTGCTACTTTTAGTGGCACTATTTTTATATTAATATATAAATACTTTGAACAGAAATTTACTCTGCAAATTTTTGTTATTCTATAAAATACCTAAGCTATATTTTTTCCGACAAGAAATCCTAAAATCAATATAATTACTGAAATTAAACTTTCTATGTTTAAAGAATATGTAGGATAGAGGATTAATAAACTGCCAAGGCTAAATCCAATTATTCCGAACATAGTTTGAGAATGAAAATATGTTAATAATTTTTTTATTACTTTCATTAAAATTAGTGAACCGACAGTTACTCCAATAATCATTGGAAAAATTACATTCATATTTACAATAGAAACTGCACTAAGATATGTATTATATACGCCTAAAATCATTAAAATAACGGTGCTACTAACTCCGGGGTATAACAATTCCAAAGCTCATAAAAAAGCCGCTTAAAACTAAAAATAAGAAGCTAAATTCATTAGGATAATATCCACTTTTATATACAACACTATTTTCAAATAAAATTAAGCCTAAACCTATAACAAAACAAATTATAAAAGATAGATAACTAGAAAACGAAGAAGTTTTACTTTTATTCAATTCTTGCTTGTATAAAATATAAATACTACCTAACAGTAATCCTATAAATAAAGAGTTTGTTTGAACTGGAATTGTATCAAAAAAATAAACAAGAATGTTGCTAAAAATAATACAACCGAAAAAACCACCTAAAGCAATTGGAATAAGAAATTTTAGGTTCTTTTTAATATCTTTAAAAAATCCTAGAATACTATCTATTAATTTTTCATATATACCAAATATAATACAAAGTACACCACTACTAATACCAGGTAAAATAGCACCTGCACCAATAAAAATTCCTTTAACAAAATTAAATAAGAATTGCATATATATCACCTAATTGGAGTATATTATACAATTCTTTGTTTAGAACAATAATTTTAATTTGCAAGATAAATAATGTTTCATAAATTATAATTTAACTTAATAATGTTATTTTATTTTTATCTGATTTTTTTATAAAACCCTCATTTTTTAAGCTTTTTATTTCTCTCATCATAGCACTCCTATCAACACTTAGATAATCAGCTAAATCTGTTAAACTAAGGGGAAGAGTAAAGGTTTTACTAAAATTTTTTTCTGATAATATTCTAAAATAAGAGATTAGTTTATCTCTTATTGTTTTCTTAGAGAGCAATTCTATTCTTAAGTTTAAGTCTGATACTTTTGTTAGAACTAAGTTTGGTAATCCTATTAATAATTCTTCATGCATCTTACAATTTTTTTTACATTTTTTTTCAAATATATCATAATTAAAAATTAATATTTTAGATTTTTCTTTAGCAATTACAAATAATTCGTTATTAGTATTTATTTGATAAAAAATTTCACCAAATACATCAAATTTATTGAACTTTTCAACAATTGTTTGATTACCATTAAAGTCATATCTCATTAAGTCTGCTGATCCATTTAAAACAATACAAACTTGATTTCTATTTATAATATATGTTGTTACAATTTCATTTTTTTCAAAAGTTTTTATTTGTACTTTATCACAAGAATTTAATAATTTATTTGAAAAATCTTCTATATTAAAATTTGTTCTCATATAGTATCTCCTTAACAATTATATTGTAATTATATCACTAAAAAGTTGCAATTGCAACAAGAATACATAAAAGCTAAAATTACATTTATTTCAAAGAGCATAAAAATATTGATTTTTCAATACTTTTATTATTAGTAATAAAATGTAAAAAAAACTTTGATTTTGTAATATAAATGTAATATTTGAGATAACTCACTAAAATAAAGCTTTTTTGCTAGTTTAAAAGTCAAAAAAATAAAAAAAGCAAAAAAGTTGCAATTGCAACTTTTTTATATTATTTTTTGAGATATAATTATGACATAATCAATTAGGGGGTACGTAAAATGAAAATCATTAAAAGAGACGGAACAATTGTAGACTATGATCCAGAAAAAATTAGAGTAGCAATAAGTAAAGCTAACGAAGAAGTTTCAAAAAGAGATAAGGCTTCAAAAGAACAAATTAAAGAGATTATTAATTATATTGAAGATTTAAGAAAACCTAGATTATTAGTAGAAGATATACAAGATATAATCGAAAAAAAATTAATGGAATTTGAAAAGTATAATCTTGCTAAAAAATATATTACATATCGTTATACAAGAGAATTAGTAAGAAAAGCAAACACAACAGATCAATCAATAAAAGAATTAATTGATGGAGAAAGTGAATATTGGAATACTGAAAATTCAAATAAAAATGCAAAAGTTGTAACAACACAAAGAGATTATTTAGCTGGAATAACAAGTACAGATATTGCTAGAAGATTCTTATTACCAGAAGATGTTGTAAAAGCACACGATGAAGGCATAATTCATTTCCATGATATGGATTATTTTAGCCAAAATGCTTTACACAACTGTGAATTAGTAAACTTAGAAGACATGCTACAAAATGGTACCCTAATAAATGGAGTAATGATAGAAAAACCTCATAGATTTTTGACTGCTATGACAATAGCAACACAAATAATTTTAGCTGTTACTTCATCAAGTTATGGTGGTTGTACAGTTACATTATCACACTTAGCTCCTTTTGTAAGAGATAGTTATAATAAATTTTACGCAAAATATAAAAATAGAAATTTATCTGATGAACAATGCAAAAAATTTGCCATGGAAGATACTAAGAAAGAAGTTGCTGATGGTGTTCAAACATTCAATTACCAAGTAAATTCTATGACAAATACTAATGGACAAGCACCATTCTTATCTGTTTGTATGTACTTAGGAGAAACAGATGAATATAAAGATGAACTTGCAATGATTATAGAAGAATTTTTAAATCAAAGAATACTAGGATTTAAAAATTCAAAAGGTGTTTATATTACACCAGCATTTCCAAAACTTTTATATGTTTTGGAAGAAGACAACATTAAGGAAGGTTCAAAATATTGGTATTTAACACAACTTGCAGCAAAATGTACTGCTAAAAGAATGGTTCCTGATTATATTTCAGAGAAAATAATGAAAGAAACTAAAATAAATCAATGGGGACAAGGAGATGCTTATCCTTGTATGGGATGTAGAAGTTTCTTAACTCCATGGACAACAAAAGGCAATCCTTCAAATGCATTAGATTATGTTGAAGGAAAAGGAAAATATTATGGTAGATTTAATCAAGGTGTTGTAACTATAAACTTAGTTGATGTTGCTTTATCTTCATCACAAGATAAAGATAAATTTTGGGAAATTTATGAACAAAGATTAGAATTATGTCATAAAGCTTTAAAAGCTAGACATGAAAGATTAGCTAAGGCTACTAGTGATGTTGCACCAATATTATGGCAAAATGGAGCATTAGCTAGATTGAAAAAAGGTGAAAGTATTCACAAATTATTACATGATGGATACTCTACATTATCATTAGGATATGCAGGATTATATGAATGCGTAAAATATATGACAGGACATAGCCATACAGATAATGGTGATGGAAAAGAATTTGCTTTAGAAGTAATGCAAAAATTAAATGATAAATGTAATAAATGGAAAGAAGAAGAAAAAATTGATTATAGTGTTTATGGTACACCAATCGAAAGCACAACATATAAGTTTTCTAAATGCTTAAGACAAAGATTTGGTACAATAAAAGGAATAACAGATAGAGATTATATTACTAATTCATATCATGTACCTGTATTTGAAGAAATAGATGCATTTAAAAAATTAAAATTAGAAAGTGAATTTCAAAGATTATCACCAGGTGGTGCTATATCATATATTGAAACATCAAATTTACAAGATAATGTAGATGCTGTTATAGAAGTTATAAAATTTATTTATGACAATATCATGTATGCAGAATTAAATACAAAATCTGACTATTGTCAAGAATGTGGATTTGATGGTGAAATATTAATAGATGATAATTTAGAATGGTATTGCCCAAATTGTGGTAATAGAAATCATGACACTCTAAATGTTGCAAGAAGAACTTGTGGATATATTGGAAGCCAATTCTGGAATAAAGGTAGAACACAAGAAATAAAAGAAAGAGTATTACATTTAGATAATAAAGATGACGAATAATTTTCTAAATAAGCGACGTATTGCAGTGTCAAGCGTCGCTTAAAAAATAGAATATAGTTTCAAAGGAGAGAATATTTTATGAGATATAATAAAATTAGAAAAATGGATATATCTAATGGACCAGGAGTAAGAGTTTCAATTTTTATGCAAGGGTGCACATTCAATTGTAAAAATTGTTTTAATTCTGAAACACATGATTTTAATGGAGGAAAAGAATTCACAGATGATACAATAAATAGAGTATTAGAATTATGTGATAATGAAACTATTAGAGGACTTTCTATTTTGGGAGGCGAGCCAATGCATCCAAAAAATATTGAAGGGACTACTAAATTAGCCAAAGCATTTAAGAAAAAATATCCAAATAAAGATTTATGGATTTGGTCAGGCTTCTTATTTGATAAAAATTTAAAAGATAAAGAAGTAGTAAAATATGTTGATGTATTAGTTGATGGACAATATATAGATGAACTACATAATCCAACTCTAAAATGGAAAGGGTCTTCTAATCAAAGAGTAATAGATGTACAAAAAAGCTTAAAATCAAATAATGTAGTTTTATTTGAATAGTAAAATTTATTTTTGGAGAATGTGAATGAAAGTAATAAAAAGAGATGGAAGAGCTGTAGATTATGACAAACAAAAAATAGCAATTGCAATAAATAAAGCAAATAATGAGGTTATTCCAGAAAAAAGAGCATCAAAAGATGAGATTAAAGATATAACTAATTACATTGAGGCATTGGGGAAAAAAAGAATGCTTGTTGAAGATATTCAAGATGTAATAGAACAAAAATTAATGGAATTAGATAAATATGAATTAGCTAAAAAATATATAGTATATAGATATACGAGAGCTTTAGTTAGAAAATCTAATACTACAGACGAATCAATATTAGGCTTAATTAGAAAAAATAATAAAGAACAAGAAGAGAGCACATCAGTACTTGCATCAACACAAAGAAATTATATTGCAGGAGAGGTTTCTAGAGATTTAACAAAAAGATTATTGCTTCCAGAAAAAATAACTAAGGCTTATGAAGATGGCGTTTTATATTTTCATAATTCAGACTATTTTGTACAACCGATATTTAATACGTCTTTTATTAATATAGGAGATATGCTAGATAATGGTACTGTAATAAATGGAATGAGAATAGATCCACCAAAAAATTTTCAAGTCGCATGTATTTTAACAACACAAATTATTGCAACTGTAGCTAGTAATCAATATGGAAAACAATATGTAGATTTATCTCATTTGGGAAAATATATAGAAAAAAGTTATAAAAAAATAGAAGAACAATTAAAAGATATATATAAATTAGACTTGAATGAAAATTCAATAACTGAAATTTCAAATAATATTTTAAAAAAAGAAATAAAAGCGGGAGTTCAAACATTATTGTATCAAATAAATACTTTAATGACTACAACAGGAAAACCACCAAAAGTTGCATTAATATTAAAGTTAAATAAGGATGATGAATATTTAAAAGAAAATTCAATAATAATAGAAGAAGTACTTAATCAAACATATAATGGTATGAAAAATGAAGATGATGAATTCGTAGTACCTCATTTTCCAGAGCTTATTTATGTGCTTGATGAATTAAATAATTTATCTGGAGGAGAATATGATTACTTAACAAAATTAGCTATAAAATGTACTTTGAAAAGATCTTCTCCAAGCTATGCTTCTGGGGAAAAAGCAAAATTTTTAAATGAAGGTCAATTTAATCAGGGAGTTGTTACAATTAATCTTGTACAAATAGGACTAATTGCAGATGGTGATGAGGAAAAATTCTGGGAAATGCTTAATGAAAAATTGGAATTGTGTAAAGAGGCACTAATGTGCAGACATTATGCTTTACTTGGAATAAATTCAAATATTAGCCCAATTCATTGGCAACATGGTGCAATATCAAGAATAAATAAGAATGACAAAATCGATGATTTGTTAATGAAAAAATACTCAACATTATCATTAGGATATGTAGGGTTAGATGAATTATCAAGAGTTGTAAAAGAAAAAGGAATAGATGAAGAAGAAGGTTATACTTTTGCAATAAAAGTATTAAAAAAATTAGAAGCAAAGACTAAAGAATGGCAGAAGGATACTGGAATAGGCTTTAATGTATATGCTACAGAATCTAAACATGTTTTAAGTAAATTTGCTGAAACTGATAAAGAAAAATTTGGTACAATAAAAAATGTTACAGATAAAGGATATTATAAAAAATCTTATTATATGAATGAACCAGATAAAATTGATACAATTGAAAGATTAAAATTAGAAGGAGAATTTCAAGAATTAACATCAGGTGGAGCAGTATCATATGTATCTATAGAAAAAAATAAAAATAACATAGAAAATATAGTAAGAAATATATATGATAACATAGGTTATGTCGAATTTAAATTGTAGGAGCGGAGTTTACTCCGCTTTTTATATTGAAAAATATCCTAAAATATGTTAAAATAAACATTGTATTAAAAATTAGGAGGAAAATTCAAATGATAGATGCATTATTAGATGCAATAATAGATTCACTAAAACTATTACCATTTTTATTTATTACATATTTATTAATGGAATTATTAGAAAATAAGGCAGGAGAAAAATCATTACATGCAATAAAAAAATCAGGAAAATTTGGGCCTATATTAGGGGCTATATTAGGAATAATTCCACAATGTGGTTTTTCAGCAGCAGCAGCTAATTTGTACGCAGGCAGAATAATAACACTAGGAAGCTTAGTTGCTATATTTTTATCTACTTCTGATGAAATGTTACCTATATTAATATCAGAGGCAGCACCTATTAATTTAATAATTAAAATATTACTTATAAAATTAATTATAGGTATGTTAGTTGGTATAATAATAGATTTTATAATAAGAAAAAAATCTACAGAAAAAGATGAAGAAAAAATTCATATACATGATATATGCGAAGACGAACATTGCCATTGTGAAGAAGATGGAATTTTAAAATCTTCAATAAAACATACATTACATATATTTGTATATATATTAATAATAATGTTAGTAATAAATATGCTTATTACATTTATTGGAGAAGAAAATATCGCTAAATTTATAACAGCTATTCCAGTATTAGGACCAGTTGTTTCAACTATTATAGGCATAATACCAAATTGTGCCTCTTCTATAATAATAACACAATTGTATTTAAGAAATATGATTACATTTGGATCTTTAATAGCAGGTCTATTAGTAAATTCAGGAATAGGAATGTTAGTATTATTTAAAGTTAATAAGAGCAAAAAAGAAAATTTAAAAATTTTAGCAGTATTATCTGTAATAAGTATGGTTGCAGGAATAATCATAGATATTATTTAATTACAAAGTATAGTGGCAGACAAATTGGTCTGCCACATTTTAGTTTTATTCTTTTATAACTTCACTGAGTTTTCCAATTGCTTTAGTTTCTATTCTAGAGACATATGAACGGCTGATTCCTAACATTTCAGCAATTTCATGTTGAGTTTTAGGTTTTGTACCACCAAGCCCAAAACGAAGTTCAAGTATTGTTTTTTCTCTTCCTTTAAGAATTTCCTTCATTTTATTATATAATTCTTTTATTCTTAATTTTAAATCTATTTCATCATCAACACACATTTCATCTTTTCCAATTACATCAATTAAAGAAATCTCATTATCATCTTTATCCTTACCTATAGCTTCATTTAAAAATATTTCAGACTTTGTTTTCTTATTGCTCCTAATAAACATTAAAATTTCATTATCAATACATCTAGCAGCATATGTAGCTAATTTAATATTTTTTGTATAATCAAAACTATTTATTGCTTTTATTAAACCTATTGTACCAATTGATATTAAATCGTCCTGATCTATATTGGTAGTTGAGTATTTCTTACTAACATGAGCAACTAATCTTAGGTTTCTTTCTATTAATATATTTCGTGCTTCTTCGTCTCCATTAGACATATTTTCTATGCAAATCTTTTCTTCTTCTGGTGATAATGGTTCGGGAAAAAGATTTCCACCTTGTATATATCCAAAAACAACTATAGCATTTTGTATAAATCCTAAAAAACCTGCTAAAAGAGTAGTAAACATAGTAGCACCTCCAAAAACACTTATAACAAAGTATATGCTCAAGAAAAATAAAAGTGCCTGGACCAGATAATAGTACTTGCTTTTTTTGTGTTTTCATTATATTATATTGTTGCAAAGGAGATGAAAACATGATTGATTTAGATGAGAATAAAAGGATGCTACAAGAATTAGAATCAGAAGTAAAAAGTATAGGTGATTCACTTTGACTTAAATTCTTTGAAAAATAGCATAGAAAAATTAGAAAATGAGACAATGCAAGATGGTTTCTGGAATGATAATAAAAATTCTAGTAATGTATTGCAGAAATTGAAAAATGTAAAAAATAAGTATAATAATTTTAATAATATAAAATCTGAAATTGACAACCTGATTGAAATGAATGATTTTTTATTGATTGAAAAAGATGACGAAATGGAAAATGATTTGGCTAAAAATACCAATAAATTAGCAAAAAAAATAGAAAACTTTCAAATTCAAATGTTATTATCTGGAAAATATGACTCAAATAATGCAATAATAACATTACATCCTGGTGCTGGTGGAACTGAATCACAAGATTGGGCAGAAATGTTATATAGAATGTATAGTAGATGGGCAAATAAAAATGATTATTCTGTAAAAGAATTAGACTATTTAGAAGGTGAAGAGGCAGGAATAAAGAGCGTTACAGCATTGATATCTGGCGAGAATGCTTATGGATATCTAAAATCAGAAATGGGCGTACATAGATTAGTCCGAATATCACCATTTGATGCAGGTGGAAGAAGACATACATCTTTTGCTTCACTAGAAGTTTTACCAGAAATATCAAACGACACAGAAGTAGAAATTAATCCATCAGATTTAAGAATAGATACTTATAGAGCATCTGGAGCCGGTGGACAACATATAAATAAAACAGATTCAGCAGTGAGAATTACTCATATTCCAACAGGTGTAGTTACTTCTTGTCAATCTGAAAGATCTCAAACTATGAATAAAGAAACTGCAATGAGAATGCTTAAATCTAAATTAATAGATTTAAAGGAAAGAGAAAATAAAGAAAAAATAGAAGATTTAAAAGGCATACAAAAAGACATAGCTTGGGGAAGTCAAATTCGTTCATATGTATTTTGTCCATATACATTAGTAAAAGACCATAGAACTAATTATGAAACAGGAAATATAGAAGCTGTAATGAATGGCGAAATAGAAGATTTTATGAAAGAATATTTAAAGCAAAATTTAAAAGAAAAAGAACAACATTAATTATTGTAGGGCGGAGTTTACTCCGCTATTTTTATGCAATCATCACATAGTTAAACTATAAAACATAGAATATAATATGACAATATTTAATTAAATTTGTCAGTATATTATTTAAAGAGGTGCTTATTATGAGCATTGTTGTACAAAAATTTGGAGGAACATCAGTTAGTAATAATGAAAACTTACTCAATATATGTAAGCATATAATAAAAGAATATAATAAAAAAAATAAGGTAATTGTTGTTGTTTCAGCACAAGGAAAAACAACAAACAATTTAACAAAAGAAGCTTTTGAATTAAACGAAAATCCAAATTCAAGAGAATTGGACGTTCTATTATCTACAGGAGAACAGATAACAATATCTAAACTTTCAATTATTTTAAATAGTTTAGGATATAAAGCAATTTCACTAACAGGATGGCAAATACCTATAATAACAAATGAGATTGCTAATAATGCAGATATAAAATATATAAACATAGATAGAATATTAAAAGAATTATATGAAGACAAAATTGTAATAATTGCTGGTTTTCAAGGTATAAATGAAAAAGGAGATATAACAACATTGGGAAGAGGTGGCTCAGATACTACAGCAGTTGCAGTTGCAGCAGCTGTTGGAGCTATAAGATGTGATATTTTCACTGATGTTGATGGAGTATATGATAAAGATCCTAACAAAAATTTAGATGCAAAGAAAATAAAAAATATTAGTTATAAGGAAATGCTAAAATTAGCAAACTCTGGCGCAAAGGTATTGCATAATAAATGTATAGAAATTGGGATGAAATTTGATGTTCCAATATATGTGAAATCATCATTTGAAGAAAATACAATAGGTACATTTGTTGGAAAAATAAAAGATTGAAATTGAAAATAATTTATATCATAAAGTTAAAATTAAGCAATTGACATTATAGAACATATGTTTTATAATAGAGATGGTGATATTATGGAAAGATATATGATGCACTTAGATGTTAATAATGCATTCTTATCTTGGACAGCAGTTGAAATGCTAAAAAATGGTTATGATGTTGATATACGTAGAATCCCTTCAATAATAGGTGGAGACGAAAAGCAAAGACATGGAATAGTATTAGCAAAAAGTAATATAGCAAAACAGTTTGGAATAAAAACAGCTGAAACGATTTATCAAGCAAAGAAAAAATGTCCAAAACTACGAATATTTCCATCTAAACATTCTATGTTCAAAAAATACTCTGATGAGTTATATAACTATCTTTTAACATATACGGATAATATAGAAAGATTTTCAATTGATGAATGTTTTATTGACTTTTCAGACATAGTAAATAATAAAGATAAATTCAATAATTTAGCAAAAGAAATTAGTTGTGAAATAAAAAATAAATTTGGATATACAGTTAATATTGGATTATCTAATAAAAAGGTATTAGCAAAAATGGCATCAGATTTTGAAAAACCAGATAAAATTCACACATTATATTCAAATGAAATTCAAGAAAAAATGTGGAAATTGCCTATAGAAGAACTATTTATGGTAGGGAGGAGAACTGCTCCAAAATTGCATTTGCTTGGAATAAATCAAATAGGAGATTTAGCTAAATACGATAAAAGAATAATAACTAAAAGATTAGGAAAAATGGGGGAATTAATTTGGAATTATTCAAATGGTATAGATGATGATACTGTACATTCCAAAACAGAGTTACCTAAGGGAATAGGAAATTCTGTTACTCTTCCTAAAGATTGTAGCAATATTGAAGAATTAGAAAAAGTTTTACTGGCATTAACTGAAAAAGTTGCATATAGACTAAGGAAATATAATTTAAAAGCATATGTTATTAATGTACAAATAAAGACAAGCGATTTTGATACATTTTCACATCAAATAAAATTAATGACTCCTACAGATAATACAAAAGACATTTTTAATCAAGCAAAATTATTGTTAAGAGAATTATATAAGAATCAATCGATAAGATTGATTGGAATGAGAGTTGATAATTTAACTGATGGCGATTTATCTCAAATTAGTTTATTTGAAAATAATAAAATAGAAACATCTAAATTAGATAAAGCCATGGACAAAATAAAAGATAAATATGGATACAACAGTATAACTTTAGCTGGAAAAATGAATATGAAAGACATAAAAACAGATTAAAATTAAGGTTTTAATCTGTTTTTAGTTATATTTTATTTTAAAAGTGAATATATATAATTAATGTAACACTGAATACTAAAGGAGGAAATACAATGAATATAGATGAAAGAAAGATAATGAATCCAGCATCTAATACAAATATAATGCAGAATTTATTGCTAGAAAATAGAAATAAATTAAATATATCTGGGGTATTAGATGTTTTAAGCTTTGATGATCAAATCGTTATTGTTGAAACAGAATTAGGATTATTAACAGTAAAAGGAGATAATCTTAGAATAAATAAATTGAGTATAGATACATCTGAAGTGATAGTTGAAGGAGATATAATATCTTTAATATATAGTCAAAAAGAACTAGATAAAAAAGGTGAAGGATTTCTTAGTAAAATTTTTAAATAGGTGATTTAAGTTATGTATGCAAATAATTTTGAACAATTAAAATCTTTTGTAATATTTGCAATAATTGGATTAATTATTAGCATAATATTTGATATGTTTAGAATATCTAGAAAAGTATTTAAAACACCAGACATTTTAACATATGTTGAAGATACGTGCTTTTGGCTAATTACAGGATTTATAATGTTATTTTCAATTTTTATATTTAATAATGGTGAATTAAGATTATATATCTTTATAGGGATATTTATTGGTGTATTATTGTATATGATATTTATAAGTAAATATTTCATAAAAATAAATGTTACAATTATAAATTTAATAAAAAATATAATATCCAAAATTCTACATATTGTGATTAAACCTTTTAAATTTATACTTCATATATTAAGAATAACCATCTTAAAGCCAATTTCATTCATCTTTATTAATTTTAGAAGTTTTTTTACAAAATTTATTAATAAACCTAAAAATATTAAAGAAAACCTTGATAAAAATGAAGGAATTTAGTATAATTTGTAGAAGAATATATATGTAATTGTTATTTCCGTATGGATATATAATTTTGTGATGAAAGTGATTTACTTATGAAGAATATTATAAAAAATAAATTATTTAAGAGAATATGTTTAATAGTATTTGTTATATATGTTGCTATGATATTCATAAATCAACAAAAAACAATAAATTCATATAACGCTCAAAAGAAATACTATCAAGCAAAAATAGATGAAGCTACAAGCGAAAATAAGACCTTAGCTTCAGAAAAATCAAATCTAAATTCAAAAGAATACATAGAAAAAATAGCTAGAGACAAGTTAGATATGTATACTGAAAATGAAAGAGTTTATGTAGATATTAATAAATAAAGGAAAAATAAAAATATTTTTTCTTTATTTATTACATTATAATCAATTATTTTTTAATTCTTATTTTAAAATTTCCAACAATTAAAACAAATATTATAAATATAAAATTAGGGAGGTATATTTATATGAATATTGAAAATTATACATTAGCAGAGCTAAAAGAATTAGCAAAAGAGAAAGGCTTGAAAAATATTTCAAAACTAAACAAGGACGAGTTATTTGAATTATTAAACGAAGAAAATAAAGTCGAAGAAACAAAAGCTTCTAATATAAATAATGATGGCGAAAGATATAAAGTAACAAACGAAGAAGACTCTATAGTTGAAGGAATTTTGGAAGTATTACCTGATGGATATGGATTTTTAAGAGGTGAGAATTATTTACCTACGCCAAAAGATGTATATATATCACCAATACAAATTAAAAGATTTAGATTAAATACAGGTGACATGATTAAAGGTATATCAAGAAATCCAAAAGAAGAAGAAAAATTTCCAGCATTAATTTTCGTAGGAGAAGTAAATGGACAATCTCCAGAAAATGCTTACAGAAGAAAAAGCTTTGACGACTTAACACCAATATATCCAAATGAAAGATTAAAATTAGAAACTGTACAAAATGAATATGCAATGAGAGTAATTGATTTAGTTTCTCCTGTTGGAAAAGGTCAAAGAGGAATGATTGTTGCTCAACCTAAAGTTGGTAAAACAACATTATTAAAGAAAATTGCAAATAGCATTACAGCAAATAATCCAGAAGTAGAATTAATAGTATTATTAATAGATGAAAGACCAGAAGAAGTAACAGATATGAAAAGATCAATAGATGGAACAGTTATATATTCAACATTTGATGAATTACCAGAACATCATGTAAAAGTTGCTGAAATGGTACTTGAAAGAGCTAAGAGATTAACAGAACAAAATAAAGACGTAGTTATATTACTAGATAGTATAACAAGACTTGCTAGGGCTTATAACTTAGTTGTTCCTGCTTCAGGAAGAACATTATCAGGAGGATTAGATCCAAGTGCATTACATAAACCAAAAAAATTCTTTGGAGCTGCTAGAAACATTGAAAACGGTGGAAGTTTAACAATCTTAGCAACAGCATTAGTTGAAACAGGAAGTAGAATGGATGATGTTATATTTGAAGAATTTAAAGGTACAGGTAATATGGAAGTGCATTTAGACAGAAAATTATCTGAAAAACGTATTTTCCCAGCAATAGATATAAATAAATCAGGAACAAGAAGAGAAGACTTATTATTAAGCAAAGACGAACAAGAAGCTATGTATGCTTTAAGAAAAGCTTTATCTTCAATGCCAGTAGCAGAAGTAACAGAACAAGTTTTAGCACAAATAGTTTCAACAAAAAACAATGAAGAACTAGTTGTAAAAATAAAAAATATGTTTAAAAAATAAATTAATACATATATTAAGTAAAAATAGAGAAGCTACATCTACAAAAATATAAATAAAAAAGAAATTACGAGGTATTGAATTTAATCAATATCTCTTTTTTGTTACTAGTTTTACACATAAATAAGCAATAGAATAGGGGGTAGAAGTAGTAAATGCCTATGGACAAACAGTTGTAAAAAGAAATATAATAGATGAAGAAATAAAATAATATTTTAAATTTAAAATCGCACATTATACAAAAATATATATTTAATTTATAATTAATAAAACATTAAAATGAAAAAATTTAAAAATTTAATAAAATTTTAAATCTTTTTTATATTTTTTTAGGTTATATTATATGTAAGCTAGTTTATAAAAGAAAGAAAGGGGGTATTTACTTGGAAGATAAAGAATTAATCTATAAAATACAGCACGGAAATAAAGAATTATTAGAGATATTAATTGAGAAATATTATGATGATATTTATAGATTTTGTTATTATAAAACAGGAAATAGCTCACTTTCTTATGATTTAACACAAGAAACATTCTTGAAATTGATTAAATATATAGGAACTTATAAACATAGAGGAAAATTTAAAAGTTATTTAATTACAATAGCAATGAATGTATGTAACACTTATTTTGACGAGAATAAAGTGGAGTTAGAAGAATTAGATGATAATCAAACTTATAAAGAAAATAATTCTAATGCTTTATCAAGAATAGAACAAAAAAATTCAATTGATAAAGCATTAAAAGAGCTACCAGAAAAACAAAAAGAAGTAATTATTTTGAAGTATTATGAAGGTTTGAAAATTAAAGATATATCTAAAATACTTGATGAAAAAGTACCTACCATTAAATCAAGACTAAAGCAGGGAATAGAAAAATTGAGTAGGTATTTAGGAAAGGAGGACTTTTAATTAGATGGATAAGTGGAAAGAAATTTTAAATAAAAGAGAATTGCCAAGTATAGATGAAAATAAAAAAAGGCAATCAATAGAAATATTAAAAATGGAAATAGCAAATACAGAAATAACAGTAAAGGAAAGCTATTTTGAAAAGATAAAAAGATATATTCCTTTTATGAGTAAAATTACTTTTCTTTTCCAATTTATTCTATTATTGGTAGGAATATTAGTTATAAAATCTATGAATTTTGAGAAAACAATGCTAATTTTATCACTTGTAATGCCAATATTAGCATTTCTTCAAATAATGGAGTTAGAGAAAAGTTTTAAATATAATATGTATGAAATTGAAATGAGTTGTAAAATGGACTTAAAAGAATTGATTTCAATTAAATTAATAATTAATACATTTATTAATTTATGTATAATGACAGTATTTGCAGTTATGACTGGAACTCATTTTGAACAGGAAAGTTATGTATTAATTCTTTATTTTTTAGTGCCATTTATGATAACCAATGTTGCTAACATTTTAACAATGCGTTTATTAAAAAATAAGTCAAACGAAATTGTAAATATGACGATAATGTTATTAATCAATGCAATTTTATTTAAAATTAATATAAAGTTTCCTAGTGTTTATGAAACTTCAAGTGTTTTAGTATGGTTAGGTTTATTAATTATAACAGTATTTTATTTTATAAAAGCTGTTTATCAATTTTATGAAGAGGAGGATGATTATATATGGAACTTGCAATAGATAGGCTAACAAAACAATATAAAAATAAAATTGCAGTGGATAGAGTTTCTATAAAACTAAAACCAGGAGTTTATGGATTACTTGGTGCAAATGGAGCAGGAAAAACAACACTTATGAGAATGATATGTGATATTCAAAATCCAACTTCTGGTCAAATTAAATATAATAGAACAGATATAAAAAAACTAGGGGAGGATTATAGACAAGTTCTTGGTTATTTACCACAAGATTTTGGATACTATCCAGATTTTACAGCTTATGATTTTTTAATGTATATTGCTGCATTAAAGGGATTATCAAAAGAAAAGGCTGAAATGAGAGTGAATGAGTTATTACAAATAGTTAATTTGGAAAATGAAAAAAAACAAAAAGTAAAGACATTTTCTGGAGGAATGAAACAAAGATTAGGAATTGCACAAGCAATGTTAAATAATCCAAAGATTCTAATTTTAGATGAGCCAACAGCAGGACTAGACCCAAAAGAAAGGGTAAAGTTTAGAAACTTAATTAGTAGTTTTTCACAAGATAAAATTGTAATATTATCAACTCATATTGTATCAGATATTGAATTTATTGCAGATGAAATTATTGTGATGAAAGCAGGTAAAAAGATATTAACAGGAACACCAGAAGAACTTTTACAAGATTTAAGAGGCAGTGTATGGAAATGTGTTGCTTATGATAAAAAAGAAGTAGAAATGCTGAATCATAAATATTGTATTATTAATATTCATCAAGAAAATAATACAACAGAATTAAGAATTGTAAGTAGGCAAAAACCAACTGTGAATGCTGTTAATATAGAACCTAATTTAGAAGATTTATATTTAGCATATTTTCAAGATAATGAAAAATAGAAAAGAAAGGAATGAACAATATGGGAACATTAGTGAAATTTGAATTAAAGAAATTATTTAATAAAAAAATGAATATTATTGTAATCATAGTTTGTTTATTTTTAATAACATTACTATTTTCTATGCCAGGTAAAGATTTTCTAGCAATAGATAAGAGTGGAAAATCTTATAAAGGTAAAGAGGCTATTAGTGTTAGAAAAGAACAAACGAAAGAGATTTCTGGAACTTTAACAAATGAAAAGATTATAAAAGAAATAGAAAAATTACAAGAGTTGCATAATAATCCAAATAATCTTATTACAAATAGTGATGGAGAAAAGGATTTTAGTATTGAAATTTATAGTGAATATTTAAATAATAGACTTGATTTATTAACAAATATAAACCGTGTATATGCAAATTATAATACTAGCTATATAACTGAATTATTTAATCTAAATTTAAAAGAACAGAAAGATTTTTATGAAACAAGACAACAAAGAATAGAAGAAGAATTAAATCAAAGTTATGATGGAAAAAAATATACACCTCAAGAAAAAGAATATTGGTTAGAGAAGTCTAATAACACAAAAACACCATTTGAATATGATTTTTATTATGGATATTCTAATTTGTATAACACTTATGAATTACTTATATTTGGAGTAATTGCTATATGTATATGTTTAGCATCTGTTTTTGCAGGAGAGTATCAAAATGGTACAGATAAAATATTATTAACCACAAAGTATGGAAAAAGTAAAGGTGTAACTGCGAAAATAATCGCATCTTACATGTTTGCAACATTAGTATTTACAATATATTTAATATTTGCAATAGGAACAATATTCTTAATGTTTGGTACAGATGGAGGAAATTTACCAATACAACTTTCTAACATATTAAGTCCATACGCACTAACATTCTTCCAGTCACTTTTATATAATATAGTGATTTCATATACAGTATTGTTTGGTATGGTGGGATTAACATTATTCTTGTCATCTAAACTGAAAAATCCTATGACAGTATTAGTAATAGATATTGCTATTATTATGTTACCAGTATTTTTGAGCATAAAGTCAGCTTTTGGAATATTAAATAAAATATTATTCTTAATGCCATATAATGCAATTTATTCAAACTTTTCTCAAATGGTATCATATAAGTTAGGAAATATTGTTATTGATTTACCTATGATGACTATAATTACTTATATTTTTATGATGGTTATAGCATTAATTTGTGCAAAGAAAACATATAGTAAACATCAGGTAGAATAAGTAATAAAATTAAATTTTATTTTAGGATATTTTTGAAAAAAGCAAGTAAGAGTTTTAAAAATGATATAGAATAGAGGAGTGGAGCTTAAAAGAAAACATTTAGGCTCTATTTTCATTTACACAACATTGCACAAAATCAAAGTTTTGTGCAAATAGAGGTAGGAGAAAAATATAAACTTGCCCTTCAAGTACCCCTCTCTTGAAATATGCTATTTCTTGATATAAGCTCGTTATAGTTACTTTTACAGACAATAAACTACATTACTTTTTAATAAAAAACTCTTAAAATCGATTCTGATACGTCGATTTTTTTACATTATGTCTGGTTGGATTTTTTTTCTTATTGTAACCACATATTTTAAAAAATTTATATAACTTTAATTTATTTTTATCAAAATTTTACAAATTCCCATGTTTCAGTATTTTGCTCAATTATTCAAACAACAAGTTATATGCCTAAAAAATAAAAACGCCTTAAAATCGATTCTCGTGCGTCGTTTTTTTAGCCATTTTCGGGCATTTTTTATAAATGCCTGAAAATCAGTATTTCTACTAAATTTGTATAATAAATAACAGATTTATAAATTAGCAGATTTAATCATAAACATATAACTTGTTTAATTAAATATAAAAATGTCTTAAAATCGATTTTAGTGTGTTATAATTATAAAATTATATAATATTTATAAGAAAATTTATTAAATTATAATGTAAAATTATTTACAAGCATTATTAACAAATGTTCGTTAATAAAAAAATTATATGAAAAATTTAACTTTACACAAAATTTTAAAATTTCTGAATCTTAATTACTAATTTTTTTACTTTAAATTATTTTAAGTTTAGTTTTATACTTTTAATAAATTTTTATTTTATATAAAATAAATTTTTTATGTATTTATTTTTCTGTTTTAAAATTTATTTTAATATTTTAAATTTCTTTTTTACACTTTTATACATTTCTAAAAATAGACTATTCCCCTATTCCCTACTTATTTCTTTGTATACATGAAAAAATACTATTTGTTCCAGCTTCTTTGTTCTCCATTATTTGAATTAGTAAATTTTTTTATTTTAACTACTTTATGACTTACTATCATTCTAACTTAAAGTCTTTCTTTGCCAACTTTTTTTGTTACATTTTGGACATTTCATATATCGTGTAGTTCCAGAGTGCATTGCAAAATATACTTGGCTATATTTGGGTACATATTTATGATGACATTTTTGACATTCATAATAACCTGTTTCTGTTTCTATTTTTAATGCAAATGAAATACCTATTATTAAAAGAACAAATGCTAATATAAACAATACTATTTTTGCTATATTATTCTCTACTAAAAATGATGTAACAAAAATTAGTATTAAGAAAGATATTGTCGAACTAAATCCAATCACATTTTCATACATCATTAATTTTTTATTTTGCATTTCTTCCTTTTGTGCCATTTCTAATAATGTTTTTTCTGCTACTTCATTATAATTATTCATTTCAATCAACTCCCCACATAATAATTCATTTACACTTATTTTGAGTTCGTGACATAAATCAAGCATTAATGATGAATCGGGCATTCCTTTTCCATTTTCCCATTTAGATATAGCTCTATCTGTAATGTTTAATTTTTCTGCAAGTTGCATTTGAGTTAAATTATTCTTTTTTCTACATTCAGCTATAAATTTTCCTATTTTAATCTGATTCATATCTTTTACCTCCTTCAACTCAAGTGTAAATTATTATCTAAAAAAAGTACACATACTAATCGTTGAGTGGGGGATTTTTTTATCAACGATTAGTTGAATTATTATAATTTGTACGATAACTTGTAATTTGTCAATTACTCATATCTTTCTTCTGTTTGATAAATTCTATGTTATTTTTTTCTAAATCTTCAATAGTTATATCTCCATATTCTAAAGATGATTTTACAGTTTCTTGATAACCATTAGAATATATAACTATTACATATTTACTTTTTTCGCAAGGAAAATAATATATATATTCTTTATCTTCATAAAATTGTTCTAATGCAGTATTACATGTAATATTTTCTTCTTTTGTTTTATCTATTATCTTTAAGTGTGTAAAAGTTTGACTATTTTTATCTATATACTTATTTTCACTTATAAAAACAACTCCAATAATACAGATAATTGGTATTAAAATAATAATAATCTTTTTTATTAAATCTTTATAATCAATTTTATTTTTTTCTAAAAGGACTATGTTTCTTAAAAATTTGTTTATAGATGATATTCGCAATATTACAAACATAATTAATGAACCTAATACATTTAGAATCACATCATCAATATCACAGCAACCAGATATTGTAATAAATTGCAATAGTTCAATACCCACAACTATACAAATCATTGTTAGTAAAAAGTTTTTTAATTTCTTTTGTTTTTCAAATAATATTGGTAAGAAAAAGGCAAAAGGCATTAAAGCAACTGCATTTCCTAAAATATTATATATAAATATATATGGTGCAATATCTCCACTAATAAATTTTGTAATGTAACCAAAAATTGTTTTAAATGGAATTAAATTAAATGAGTTAGACATATAGTTTTTAAACAACTCACTATTCCAATTTAATATATTAAAATCTCCTCTAAAAAAATAATCATCAAATAAAGTAAGTGTTGATAACAATATAATATATAAAATAAACCATATACCTATATTTATTTTTAAAACTTTATTCTTATATTTTTCATCTATATATTTAGTTAAAGCTAATCCACCAAAATACATAATAAGACAACTTAATAGTAATAATACTATTCTTCCAGTTGGACTTAAACGTAATAATTCATTAAACTCTAAACTAAAATAATATATTAAAATAATTATAGCAATCAAATATAATACCATACTTGCCATTAAACTTATTTTTTTCTTCATATATCAACACTTCTTTCTCAACGATAACTTTCTAATTATTGTTTGCATTATAACACAAAGGACAGATAATTTTCAACTAATTACCTGCCCTATCTATTGTAATTTATATTACTCTTTATTAGTTATTTTATAAATAATTAAACCTATTAAAAAGCCAATACCAGAATCAACCAAATACCAAACTGCGTGAATTAAAGCTGAACTATTATAATAAATAAACACTGATGGTATAAACAATATAGATATAATTATTGGATAGATATATTTCCATTTTTCCTTTGAAATACTAGCAAATATTATAGCAAGTATAAAAGTTGATACCAAAATTAAGAATACCATTCCCATTATATCTGTTGGTCCTGCAAATAAAGGAAAAATGTAAAACATAAATAACTGTATCAATAATATTGCTATTTCCTTCCATATTTTTCTCATTTTAAATTCCTCCAATCATAACAAAAAATTACTATTTGTATTTAACTTTATTTTGTTAATTGATAACTTTGTTCTATTAATTCTTTTACCAATGTCTTGTCCACTTTTTCATTTATAATAATTGTATTCCAATGTTCCTTATTCATGTGATATGCAGGTATTATATAATCATAAGTATTTCTCAATATATCAGAATAATTTGGATCTG
>OIYG01000213.1_pt1 | contig 64191 bp, 72 predicted proteins | sample 1587861 | NCBI WGS metagenome assembly OIYG01 (sample SAMN03283272) | human gut metagenome | biome: human-associated habitat; material: feces | host: Homo sapiens | place: Peru | collected 2012
CCCCCCCCGAACAAATTTTCGAGGTCGGGAGAGAAGTTATACAGTCTTGTTTTCATCTTTTTCATGAATTGTAAATTTATAATTGGTATTACTACCTTAATAAAATATTATCAAAAAAAGTGATGTTTGTAAATCACTTTTAATTAATTTATTTTAATAATTCGAATGAAATTCTAAATGCCCTCTAAAAACACTGATGGTAAATTTAATTTTTATTTGAGCAATTATCTATATTAATTTTTAAAATATGCATCTAAATAATATATTTGTCTATGTTCTTTATAATATTGCATTTCAAAATCAGTCATTACATTTTTTATATTTCTTTCATCATTATGTAAATCTAAGCTAACTACATCAAATGTATACCAGTAACTACTCAAACTTTCTAATCCAGATTGAAATAATATTTTATTGTCAGTTTTCAAAATAATATGTTTATTCTTTTTAAATATTCTATCATATAATTTTAAATAATTAATTGATGTAAATCTTTTCTTTTCATCTTGTTTTTTAGGCCATGGTTCTGAAAAAGTCAAATATATTGTATCTATTTCTTTTCCAAAGTAATCTATTATATTATTTGCATCAGCACATATCATTTTTAAATTATCAAGTTTCAATCCACTTGTATTTTTTACAGCAGTAGCAGTTTGGTTAACATCTAATTCAAGTCCTATAAAATTTATATTAGGATATTTTTTAGCCATTCCAATTATAAAACTACCTCTACCCATTCCAAGTTCTAAACATATAGGATTATTATTTCCAAATACATTTCTCCACTTATTTTTATACATTTCAGGATTTTTTATTAAATAACTACTACTATTAACTATTTTATTTGCATTAACCACTTTATTATAACGCATACTAACACCTCACAATTATTTTACTAAATTAAATATTCTTTATCAAGAAAAAATATCATCATAAGATGATATCTACTAAGCTTCGTATACACTAACTTTTTTCTTATCTCTTCCACATCTTTCGTATCTAACAACACCACGAACTAATGCGAATAATGTATGATCTTTACCCATACCAACGTTTTTACCAGGATAAATCTTAGTTCCTCTTTGTCTATATATAATAGAACCTGCATTTATAGTTTGTCCGTCACTAGCTTTAGCACCTAATCTTCTACCTTCACTATCACGGCCATTATGTGTTGAACCTTGTGCTTTAACATGAGCAAAACGTTGAATGTTTAAACTTAAATATAACATTTTCATTCCTCACTCTCAACTTTAATATTTTCTTTATATTGTTCTTCTAAATCTTTTAAAATAAGTATCATTGTATTTAGTAATTTATCAACAATATCATTATCATTTAGTTTTTCAATAATAATTTTATTTCCATCATCCATATAACTGATTGATGAATTATCTATATTCATAATAGAATTAACAGTAGTCATTATTACACTACTTACACTAGCACATACAATATCTTTACCAAATTCATCATAACCTGCATGTCCACTAATTTCTATTATTTTATTTTTTTTTATTACTTTAATCATTATTAACCAACTATTTTCTTAACAACTAATTTAGTATAAGGTTGTCTATGACCTTGAGTCTTACGATATTTTTTCTTTGGATGATATTTAAATACAACAACCTTTTTAGCTTTACCATTCTTTTCAGCAGTACAAACAACTTTAGCACCACTAACTGTTGGAGTACCAACTTTTTCTCCAACCATTAATACATCAGTAAATTCAACATCTTTTCCTGCTTCAACTTCTAATTTTTCAACGTAAATAACGTCTCCTTCAGAAACATAATATTGTTTACCACCTGTAACAAATATAGCTTTCATATTCTTTTACTCCCTTCTATTATTTTTTAGGACTCGCTCTTAAGGCAACAAATATGTTTTAAAACCTTTTCAATGCGGTTTATAAGAACACTTACAAACATAAGTATATTACCAAATAAATTACCCATTGTCAAACATTTTTAAGCTTTTATTCCATTAAATCATATATAGTTTATAACAAACTCTTCTCCAACTCCATTTATATAATTATATTTATTTTTATACATACCATTAACACACTTAATACTAACTATTCCATCATACTTTATATCATAAATAACTCTTTCTAAATAAAATTTATTAACAATATATTTTATACTCTTAATATAATTAACTAAACTACATAACAAAAATATAATAATAATATAATTATTAATTTTAAAAACATATAAATACAAAAAAAATAACATAATAAAAATAAAATTAAAAATAATACTAAACTTCAAACTTAATTTAAAAGATAATACTAACTCTAACAAACTATTTAATATTTTAAAACCATCTAAAGGATATATCGGAATTAAATTAAATAATATAATATATAAATTATATTTAAAAAATATATTATAAAAACTACTTTCTACAAAACCTATCTTATATAATAAAAAAATAATAAAATATAATATAATTTGTATAAAAATACCACCTAAACTAATTATTAATACTTTCTTAGAATTAGTATTAATTAACATATTATTATCTATCATACCACCATAAGGATAAATAACTATTTTATTAACTTCTATATTATAATATCTAAAAAATATATAATGTCCTATCTCATGAATAATTAATATAAAATATATTATTAACATTTCTCTACCATAACCAGATAACAAAGATAATATTAAAAGTATATAAGTAAATATATTAATTTTAAATATATTTTTCATAATCTAAATATTTACCATCTTTTAAGAAATTTAAATAAACATATTCATCTTTAGTATTTCCAATCAATACATCTTTTTCTATATAATCATATAATTTAATACTTAAGTTATCTAAATTACTATACCAATAATCAACTCCATCAGTTCCTTGTATTATAACCGTATTCCCTAATCCTTCTTTATCTCCTATATAAACTACTATACCACCACATAAAGATTTCATATTATAATTTTTACCTACATTTAATTTAACACCATTTAAATATTTTTCTTTATCACTATAAATAAATTTATCACTCATAACAATCTTTTCATCATATAAATCAAATGGTAAATATTTATTAATATATTTTTTATATATTTTATTAAAAAAAGTAAAATTTATATTATTATCATATATATTATTTTTAAACCACAATAAGTTTTTATCACTAAAATTACATACTATAGATATTAACAAAAATAATATTACACATATTAAACTTCTAGTTACAAAACTTTTAATATATTTCTTAGCCATATAATCACCATTAAATTATATGAAAAAAAGAAATTATATATTATTCTCTATTAATTTCTTTTTTAAATTCAATTCCATATTTAAACCATATAAACTTTTAATAAGTTCAAAGTAATCAAATTCATCTAAATATATTCTATATTTATTTTCAATATTTTTTAATATTCTATTTATTTCATTTATCATCATATTACAGTCTCCAACTATAGTAACATTACTATCTAGCATTAATTTTACTGTAATACTTACTTTATTTATATCTTTTTTTATTTTTTTTAGTAGTATCATATTTATCATTTCTCTATTAATAATAATTAGGTTGTTAATTTTTTTTCTAGGTTTAAATTTATAACCTTCTATATCATCAATTTTATAATCAACAAATTTATTATTTTTTTTAAATACTACTTTCATAATTTAACCCTCTTACTTCATTTTACTTGTTTTTTCTATCCGTTTATTTTTTCTCCATTCATCTATTTTTGCATGATTACCACTCAAGAGAACTTCAGGAACTTTAATTCCTCTAAAGTTAGCAGGTTTTGTATAAACAGGATAATCAAACATATCATCTTCAAAGCTTTCACTAATTAAGCTCTCTTTATTTATTACACCCTCAATAAGTCTTATAATACTATCACTTATAACCATTGCAGGTAATTCTCCCCCAGTTAATACAAAATTTCCAATACTAACTTCCATATCTACAATTGTTTTTATTCTTTCATCAAAACCTTCATAATGTCCACATAGTAAAATTAAATGTTTACATTTGCTAAATTCTTTTGCCATACTCTGATTATATTTATTACCATCAGGTGTAAGCATAACAACTAAAGAATCTTCTGTTTTTATTTTATCTATAGCATCAAATATAGGTTGACACATAAGTACCATACCAGCACCACCACCATAAGGTGTATCATCAACTTGATTGTTGTTGCTAGTACTATAATCTCTAAAATTAATTACTTCTACTTCAACTTTCTTTTTATCTATAGCACGTTTTATAATTGATTCATTTAAAAATCCATCAAACATATTAGGAAACAAAGTTAATATACTTATTTTCATATAATCAGTCCTTCTATATCATCAACTACAATTTCTTTTTTATCTAAATCAACTGATTTAATATAATTAGAATTAATAGGAATATAATAATTTTTATCATAATCAACTTTTAATAATGGATTAATATCATTACTATAATCTCTAACAATACCATATACTGTATCATTAGAAACAACATTAAGTCCAATTAAATCACTTAACAAATATTCACTCTTTTTTAAATTAAGTGATATTCTACTAACATAAACATTTTTACCAACAAACTTAAGTACATCATTTATATTATCATAATCATCTATAGTAATCATATCAAATATCTTATGATATCTATAACTCTTAATTATATGTTCTTCTTTATCTATAATAATTTTATTACCAACTTTAAATACTAAATCTTTTCTTTCAAAATCACTACGTATTCTTAACTCACCTTTAATACCATGAGTATTGACTATTTTACCTACATATACTAAATCCATTATATCCCTCATTTCTTTTCTATTATATCATATTTAACTTCTGTATATAAACTAAATAATATAACAATTATAATTAAATAATTAATATTAAGTAATCTATAAAAAATATTCTTACTAGTATTAGGTACTAAAACTGTATTATATTCTTCCAAATCTACTTTATTAAAATTATCATCTATAACTATATCTTTCTTTATTTTATAATTATATATTTTTAATCTAAAGTACATGCAATTATCACTAATATTAAAAGTATATATATTATCATCTTTAATAAAATCATCTTTAGCCTCTTCTTCAATTATTCTGTATTCACCATAATCTATACTATCTATATAAACTCTACCATCTTTATCAGTATAACCTCTATAAATTATATTATCATATTCATCTACTATTTTAATCAACGTATTATCTATTGGTAATAAAGTATCTCTATCTATAACAACAACATCAACCTTTCCTTTCTTTTTCTTATTATACAAATTTAGTATAACTTTATTATTATCAAATTCAAAATATATTTTTTCATCACTCAAAATATAATTCATACTAGGCTCTATCTCTTTTATATAGTACTTATAACCATATAATATAGGAATATTATCTATAAGTATCTTACCATTTATATCAGTACTAAATATACCAATTAATTTATCACTCTTACCATCTTCTATATGAAACTCTACCTTAGTATTATATAACTTAATTTTATTATTATAATCTAATTTATTTATTTCTAAACTACCCTTTTTAATATAATTATATAGTTCTATATTTTCTATTACTTCACTAGTATATTGGTCTTTATACTTTAATTCAAAATAATATTTTTTATTATCTTTAACATGATTAACATCAGAATAATCTTCAACCAAATAATATTTACCTAAATACAAATTGTTTAAACTATATTTACCATTTTTAAGAACACTTTTTTTAATTAATTCATTCTTTTTATATATAAATGTACCATCACTACTATATATATCACTATCAGCATACAAACTATATCCTACATTATCTAATAATATTTTTTTATATTTAATACCATTATTTATATCAACACTTTCCCCATATTTAATAATATTTACTCTACCTTTAACTTGTTTATTATAAAATTTAATTTCAAAAATATTACCATATTCATTATCTTTAACAAAATTACTATCTTTATTTATACTAAATTTATAAGGATTATTATTATATAAGTAACCTTGTATATATTGGTCTATTTCTTCTATTTGATAATTACCTAATGGCAAACTATTTGGAGTTATAAACTGTCCATCTTTTGTTTCAAAAACACAAACTTTCTCTTTATTAGGATAAGTAATATTTTGACATTCATAAAGACCAGTATCTAAATTTTTTATTTTAAATTTTATGCCATCTTTCTTAATAATTTTTCCACTATCTTTATCTATTTTAACAACTTTAATTTTGGTACTTATTAATGCATTAGAAATTATTTTAGTAATTACATCTTCACTTCCATCAACAACTATATCAAAATCATTTACTTTCTCATAACTTCCACTACTATTCATTTGTTTAAAAGTCCAAGTACCATATGGCAAATTAATACTTGCATAACCATTACTATCAGTTACCATACGTTTTAACATAACTCCAGTTCTTTTATTATATATATGAAATGCTATTCCAGGTTCACTTTTCATTATACCAGTAACCAAATCATTATATACTTTATATAAATCAACTCTACTTTTAATAACTTGTTCATATGAATGTATTCTAGTTTCCAAAGAATCTTTATTTATTGTAAATCTATAAACTGTATTATCTAACAAATATCCTTTACTAGGAATTCTTTCTTTTAACAAATATATTTTATTTATAGATAATACATTGTTCGTTTCAGCATATCCATCTTTATCAGTTGTTAAACTAGTTACATAATTGTTATTTTCATCTAATATATCATATACTGCATTACCTAAACTAGCATCACCTTGAGGTGTCATTGTATTAGTTTCTTTATCTCTCTTATTAATAATGAGTTTTCCACCAGTTACATTTACTTTTATCTCTATAACTACGTCATTTAAATTACCAGAACTTATTAAAGTTTGACTATCATTGGCACTATATATAATTGTATAGTTTGTATAATAATTAAATTTTCTAATAAGCTTTATTTTTCCACTTCCACTTTTCTTACCACTTATTATTAAATCATTATTATTTTTACTAGCATTAATAACGTCATCACCAACAACATCATAATATTTAAGTATATTATTATTATCGTGTAACGTAACAACTTCACCAAACTTAATATTATAATTATTATTAAAACTAGGTTTAATTAAACTATTATTTACTAAGTTTTTTATTTCATTCATTTCGTCAACAAATTTATCTATTCTATTTCCTTGTAATCTATCCGTATAGTAAATATCTAAACCAAAATCTTTTACTTCCCATATCATGTATTGTGTTGCAGCATACCAATTTAAACTATTATGATTTTGATAACCATATCCGTAATAACTATATAATTTTATTTTATTTAATTCATCTTGTGTTAAATTATTAAAATTATATTCATAACTACCATTATAAAGTATATTACTATTTATTGATTTTCCAGGTTCTATACAATATAAATATTTCTTATCACTATTTCTTGCAATAACATAAAAATAATCATATCTTCTTTTATCACTACCTATCTCAGCAATATAAGTATCTGGAACTTTATCATATTTTTTTAAAATATAATCATTAAACTCTTCCCCATTTACATTCTTTACGAAAATAAAACTACTTATAAAAACAACTACAATCATTAAATATTTTCTCATACCATTATCCCCCTTAAAAAAAATAATTAATTTATGAGTGTTATAATACTATAAGCATTTCATAATATTTGTCGAATTATGTTGTACACAAAAAAAACTGACATAAAATCAGTTTATTAATTATTTTGCTATTTCTTCTGCTCTAGTTTCTCTAATAACAGTTATCTTAATTATACCAGGATATTGCATTTCGTTTTCTATTTTTTCTTTTATATCTCTAGCAACTTTAAGACTTGTTAAATCGTCAATTTCTTCAGGTTTAACAATAACTCTAACTTCTCTACCAGCTTGCATAGCATAAGTTTTTTCTACACCCGGGAAACTATTTCCAATACTTTCTAATTGTTCAAGTCTCTTAATATAATTTTCCATAGAATCACTTCTAGCACCCGGTCTAGCAGCAGATAAAGTATCCGCAATTTGAGCAATTATTGCAATAACACTTTTTGGCTCTGTATCTCCATGATGTGATGCAATTGCATTAATAACTACTTTATCTTCATGATATTTTTTAGCAATATCAACACCAATGTCTACATGACTACCTTCTATTTCATAATCTATTGATTTTCCTATATCATGCAACAATCCAGCTCTCTTAGCTAAGTTTATATTTTCACCTAATTCACTTGCAATTAAACCTGATAAATGAGCAACTTCTTTAGAATGTTGTAAAGCATTTTGTCCATAACTTGTTCTATAATTTAATTTACCAATCAAATTTACTAACTCTGGATCAAACTTAGTTAATCCTAATTCTACTATAGCATCATTACCAAGTTCCATAGTTTTAGCATTAATATCTTTACAAGTTTTATCATAAATTTCTTCAATTCTAGTAGGATGTATTCTTCCATCTTTAATTAAAGTTTCAATAGTTACTTTAGCAATCTCTCTTCTATAAGGGTCAAAAGAAGATACTACTATAGCTTCTGGTGTATCATCAATAATTAAATCTACTCCAGTAACAGCCTCTATAGTTCTAATATTTCTTCCTTCTCTACCAATTAGTCTTCCTTTCATATCATCATTAGGTAAACTAATTGTAGTAACTGTTTGTAAATTAGTAACATCATTTGAATATCTTTGCATACTATTTACAAGTAAATTTTTTGCTTTTTTATCAACTTCAAGTTTAGCTTCTGCTTCTTTCTCTTTAATATACTCAGCAATTTCTCTTGACATATCATTTTCTACTCTTTCAAATATTTGTTTATGTGCTTGTTCTTTAGAAAATTTTGCTATATCTTCTAATTTTTCCATTTCTTGTTTCAAAAGTTCATCCATTTTTAACTCTTTATCTTGGATTTGTTTTCTTAAAGCATTTAAATTATTATCTTTTTCCACTAGTCTATTATCTCTATCTTGTAACATTTCTTCTCTTTTATCTAAAGATTTTTCTCTATTTAACAATCTATCTTCACTAGCAAGAATTTCTTTTTTTCTTTCTTTTATTTCTTTATCAGTTTCACTTTTTAATTTATAACTTTCTTCTTTTAATTCTAAAAGTGTATCTCTTTTATGCTTTTCAGCTTCTTTTTTAGCATCAGCCAATAATTTTTCTGCTTTTTTACCTGCCCCAGCACCAGTTTTTACAACTACAACGTAAACGCCAGCACCTCCAGCAAATAAACCAATTATAAGAGTTATTATGGAAGCTGTCGTTAATCCCATAATTTCCTCCATCTATCTAATAAATAATTTTATACTTTTAATTACTTATACATTTATTATAAAATTAAAATACTCATTTTGCAAGAAATAATTATTGTCCCACAAAATTGAGTATTAATTTATGACATATTTTTAGAAGTTTTGTCGAATCGCTTTATTTATATTTAAAAATTATATAGTATAACTAATCGAACGTTCATGTTGGTGTTAACCTACTAACTGAGATTCTTTTTGAATGCGTAGGAAGTAGGTGGTAATATATGTTCAAAAATTTAGAAAAATTATTGAATAGAATTATTATTATTTTAATACTACGCCTTTTAAATAAAAACTAATTAAAATAAAAAAGACATCAGCCGAAACTCAGTTAGGGCCGATGCCTCCCCAATACCAGGGTAAGCATCCAACTATCAGGGGGTTGAACGCTCAACCTACTTAAATAATAGCATTTGATATAGAATGTGTCAAATGTTTTTATAACAAAAAAATGACAAAAAATTAAGCTTTGTCATTTTTTTTAGTGTCTTTATCTTTTTCTAAATCATAATGTACTCTAATTTTATGTTCTATTTCATCCATAATTTTAGGATTATTTTCTAAATATAATTTAGCATTTTCACGCCCTTGACCAATTTTTTCTCCATTATATGAATACCAAGCACCACTTTTTTCAACAACATCAATATTACTACCAATATCAATTATTTCACCAGATTTAGAAACACCTTTACCATACATAATATCAACAGTTGTAGTTTTAAATGGAGGAGCAACTTTATTTTTAACAACTTTAATATTAGTTTTATTACCAATTATAGTATCTCCCATTTTAATTTGTTCTCCACGTCTAATATCTAATCTTATAGTAGAATAAAATTTTAAAGCTCTACCTCCTGGAGTAGTTTCTGGATTACCAAACATAACTCCTACTTTTTCTCTTAATTGATTAATAAATATTGCAGTAGTATTAGTTTTATTTATAGTACCACTTAATTTTCTAAGTGCTTGACTCATAAGTCTTGCTTGTAAACCTACATGACTATCTCCCATTTCTCCTTCAATTTCTGCCTGTGGAACAAGTGCTGCTACAGAATCTATTACGACAACACTAACTGCACCGCTTCTAACCAAAGCTTCACATATTTCTAAAGCCTGTTCTCCAGTATCAGGTTGAGAAAGTAATAACTCATCTATATTAACACCTAATTGTTTTGAATAAACAGGGTCAAGTGCATGTTCTGCATCAATAAATGCTGCTCTTCCCCCAGCCTTTTGTACTTCTGCAACTGCTTGTAATGCAATAGTAGTTTTACCGCTACTTTCAGGTCCATAAATTTCTATTATTCTTCCCTTTGGAAATCCACCAACACCTAAAGCAATATCCAATCCTAATGAACCACTAGAAGTTGTTGCAATTTCCATATGTTCGTTTCCACCAAGTTTCATAATAGAACCCTTTCCAAATTGTTTTTCAATATCAGCTAAAACTTGTTCTAAAGCCTTATCTTTATCTGCTACGTCTTTAATAGTTTTCATAATATCTATCTCCTTACATACTAATTGTAACAACTAAAAAAATATTTGTCAACACTTTTTACGAACAAATGTATTACAAAAATTTAAAATTTGTATAAAAAAAGAAAACAAACTATTTGTCTTCTAAAAAATACTTCTTATTTACTACAAAATATTGTATACCAGAATATATAGATAATATAGTAGCAACTATCAATAAAATATAATCTAATCTAAATCCCATTAATTCAAATGGTAAATTTGAAAATAATACTAATGATAAACCAACCATCATACATATAGTTTTAATCTTACCAGCAATACTAGCAGCAACTACATTACCTTTCTTACCAGCAACCATCTTAATAGAATCTACAACAGTATCTCTAGTTATTATAACAACTGGTATAATCAAAGGAATATTACCATTATAAGCAAGTATTATAAGAACTCCATTAACTAAAACTTTATCTGCTATAGCATCCATAACTTTACCAAAATCAGTAACTAAATTATTCTTTCTAGCAATATTACCGTCTAAAAAATCAGTAACACTAGCTATAACAAATAATACTCCAGCAATAATATAATTTAAACCAATAGTAACATTAGTACCAATTTTATATACTGGAACATTAATTCCTAAACTTCCATAAGGAAACATTAAAAGTCCTAAAACTATAACTGCTAAAACTATTCTAACCATTGTAATCTTATTTGGTAAATTCATAAATTACACTCCTATCTAAATTAATAAAACCTGTTGTATTTTTATTAGCAATTTCATTAATACTCCAAAACAACGCAACTATCATAATTACAATAGCAACCACTAAAGCAATTATATATGGAGTAGTTTTAATTTTTGGTATTGCCTTAGTATAAGGCGAAGCCACTCTATTATCTTTTTCTTCTTCAATAATATTTTCTTTAACTGCTTCTTCAATTTTATCCATAGGTATTTTATTTGTTTTCTCAAACATATATGTATTAAATGCATCTTCTATTTCTGTAATATCTAATCCTATGTATTTAGCATATTTCATAATATAATCTTTAAGTTCAAATATATCTTTAAAAGCCCCTGTATTTCCATCTTCAATTTGCTCTAATAAAACTTCAGGAATATCTAAATCTTTACTAACTTCATCTAACGATACCCCAGATGTTTCTCTAGCATTCTTTAAAGATTCTCCAACTTCAATCAAGTTCTTTTCCTCCTTAACATAAAAAAATTAAAATTTAATAAGCCATGTTCTGTACCTATTTCTAGGTGGCAAACATTTATCTACAGTAAACTGTCCTTTACTCCATTCAAGTTCTTTCGTAAAGATTCCCCTACCAAATTTTGGGTTTCTCGCTCGCGGGGTTTACCACGTTCCACTATATTCGTTTCCAAATATACTCGTCTCTTTGGCACTTTTATATCTAATTTAACCATTTAAGGTTATTTCGAAGCCGTTAGTAAAACTACCTAGAGTTATTTATTCCTCTAGCACGAACACTACTTCCATCTCAGGATAGTGCGAGCATGGACTTTCCTCTACACATTAATAAATATGCAGCGTTTGCCTAAAATTTTAATGTTCTTTTCCATAAACTGTTTTTTCAAGATTACTTAATCTTCTAAGAAGGTCTAAATTACTACTAGTACCACCACTTGCTTCTTCAGCAGATTCAATATTATCACGTAACTTTCTATATTCTGATTTTAATTTATTATAATCACTAGTAAGTATTCTATTTTCTTTTTCTAAATGTTTAATAATATTCATAAACTCTGTATAATCTCTTATAACCATATCTAGAAATTTATCTACCTCTTGAGGTCTATAACCTCTAGCATCAATTTTAAATTCTTTATCTAATATATCTTGTGTAGTTAAATAAAACTTTTCATTATACATAGAATATCACCCTTCTTATACTTAATATTTTATACTTAATAACATACATTGTCAAGATGTCAAATTAATTAAAATATTTAAACAAAATATATAGCCATAAAATCATATACATAAATAAATATATCTTAAATTTAACTTTCTTAGTTTTATGTCTAAAACATATCATACCAAATATAGAGCCAACTACACCACCTACAAAGCCAAAACTAAGTAATATAAATTCACTTATTCTATAATAATGTTTAATAGACAAAAACTTATCTACACCATATACAATAAAACTAATAAAATTAATTATAATCAAATAAATTATCATAAAACACCTCTACAAACATGTAATAAAATACTAAATATATTATAATATCAAATGAGTTACTTAAGCTAGGTACTTTTAACCTCTTTAAACAATTTGTGGAAGGAGGTGGTCCTATGGAAAGAAAAAAATAAATGGATTACTTAGTAATCTTAGTAGTGATATTAATACTGCTTAAAATACTTTTCAACAAGGATTAAAAAAATAGGTACCAAACTCATTTAGGTACCCACAGAACAAATTGGACTGAAAGTACTTAACGACGAATATTAAGTAACTCTTTTTTTGTCCAAAAATATTATATGATAGAAATTCCTATCACCTAGATTATAACACAACATTCTAAAAAATCAAATTAAGTTGTGTCTCGATATCAAAACACTATTATCATAAATATTATATTTCATTAATTTTAATTTATTATAATAAAAAGATTAAAACAAAAAATAGACTACCACATTGTGATAGCCATACAACCTAACGTTCACTGTATTCGACGTGAATCGATACACTCATAAGAGCACAATCATTTGTTAAACATTAGGTAAAGATAAAAGCATTTTCGCTCTTATAACCAAATAATATTATCAAAAACATTATCTAGTTAATATTATTTTGTACATTTTATAGAAAAACATACATTAAAATTAATTTTAAACTATAACTTTTGTATCGAGAAGTAGAACATTTAACAAATAGAATATTTATAATCAATATATTTTATTTGTTTTAATTTGGGACAAGGGGCCATAAAAAAACAACACATTTAAGTGCTGTAAATATCAAATGGTCGAGAAGACAGGATTCGAACCTGCGACCCCTTGGTCCCAAACCAAGTGCACTACCAAGCTGTGCTACTTCTCGATACAAAAAGCAGTTAATTAACTTAACTACTTAATACTATACTACAGGTTTGGGAATTATGCAAGTAAAAATTTAATAATATTTTTATATTCTTTATTCTAAAATAAATTTGCTATTATTACATTTTAAGATAAATTAGTTATTTTTTTAGATGTAGCATCATAATTACACATTGTTGCTGCAGTATTTTTTATTGTAATATCATTAGGCACCGTTGGAGTAGCAGAAGTATCAGAATTATCAACAGAAATTGTTAATCCAGTTTTAGATAAACTAAGTTTATTATCAGCATCACGAACACAATATGTTATTATTTGATTTGATGAATTGATTTCAAAATATGCTTCATATTTCGTTCCGTCAGAATATTTTAAAATAGTATTTCCAGCAGTAGCAGCATCTTTTTTCTCTCCACTTACATTTGCAATGTTATTAGATAACATAAACGAAGATTTCATATCTTGATAAGCTGATGTTAACATTTTCTGTGCTTCAGTCTTAAGAGCATTTTTCTTTGCATTACTCATAGCACCTCCAATACTACTTGTTGCAACAACCATCAATAAAGCCAAAATAACAATAACAGCAAGTAATTCAACTAATGTAAAACCTTTCTTATTTAATTTTTTCATAATATATATCTTCCTTTCTATCATTTAAGAGTATTACCATACCTTATAAATAAATTCTAATATAGTTTTTTATAAAAATCAACTACATAATTAAATAAATTGTAAAAAAATTTACATATTTCTCATACCATTAAACATATATTGAATAGCAAGTCCACTATACTTACCATATTTTTCTTTACAAAACTCTTTTATCTTTTTTTCATCTTTAATACCATAATTAGTATCCATATATTTTTTTACCCAAGTATCTATTGGATAAACATCATATTTTTGATAAGCAAATAAAAGTATACAACTAGCAACTTTCATCCCTATTCCTCTAAAACTCATCAAATATCTTAAACTATCTTCACTATTCATTTCAAATATATAATTAACATTTAATCTATTCTCTACAATATCACTTATTATATCAACTAAATATCTATCTCTAAAACCTACTTTACATTCTCTAAACTCATCTAAACTTATTTTACTTAACTTATCTATACTAGGAAATAAATAATATTCTTTATCCAAAAACATAACCTTATCTCCAAACTTATAACTTATTAAATCTAAACTATTCTTTATATTTCTAACGCTATTATTTTGACTTATTATATAGCTAATAATACATTCTATAGGATCTTGTTTAATCATCTTTAATCCAATAGACTTATCTAAATATTTACCAAGTACATCATCACATTCTTTAATATTTTCTATTATACTAATATAATCTCTATCTAAATCTAAATATTCTCTAATAACATTTTCTATATTATTCATATTATTAGAATCAATATATAATTTATTATCTATATATTTTAATTTAACTACCCTATCTTTTAATATAACTATATAACTATCATCTTCTAACTTTTCATATCTAAATATTTGTCCACAACTAATAGTATTATTTAAATCTAAATTATTTATATTATCAATTACTACCATATTTAAAACCTCTATTAATATTGTATATTTATTTAATAATTTAATCAATATAATATTAGGTGAAAATATATGAATTTAAGAACAGATATGTATATAGATACTAACAAAGAATATAAGTTAAAAAAAAAATATAATAATATAGAAATATTAGAATCTATATATAAAACAAATATTTATCATACAATTAAATTTAATAATATTAATAATAAATCTTTAAATAATATATTTTTAAAAGAAATATTATATTTTATTAATAAATTAAATATTAATATTAAACATGTACTTATAGTAGGACTAGGTAATATTAATAATACAGCAGATAGTATAGGACCTATTACTATAAATAAAATAAAAGTTAATTATAATATAAAAGGAATAGATAATACAAATAATATTAAAGTATCAGCATTCATACCAGGTATATTAGGTTCTACTGGTATAAATACTGATAAAGTAATTAAAAGTATATCAAACTTAATTAAACCAGATTTAGTTATTTTAATAGATTCTTTTATAACAAATAATATTAATTACATTAATCAAACTATAGAAATATCTAATACAGGTATTAAACCAGGTAGTGGTATACTAAATAATAATAAATTAATAGATTATAATTTATTAAAAAAACCAATATTAACTATTGGTATACCAGTATCTTTAGAATATATAAATAATAATAAAACTATGTTATTAACTAATTCAAATATAGATTTATATGTATCACACATAACAGATTTAATATCTAACACAATAAACACTATATTTAATAGATATTTTTAATGGATACACCAGTATAGTAATGTAATAATATATCAGTGTAACTACTTCCATTATTAGCCATTCCATTTGCACCATATTGACTCATACCTACACCATGTCCATATCCATTAGTACTTATAACAACATTAGCACCATTATTTTCTATACTAAAATCAGCTGACCTTAAATTTAATAATTTTCTAAATTCTACTCCACTATATGTTGTTCCATTAATTTCTATTTCTTTTACTCTATTACCACTAGTTCTACTTATTATATTAAATTTAGTATTACTATCAATACTATTTTTTAATTTATTTGATATTTCATTATAAGTTAAAGTTATAATACTATTATAATTTTTATTAGTATTATCATACTCACTACTAACACTTTTTAAGTAAGGTACACTATTTCCCCAAACATAAACTGCATCTTCAGTATTTCCATTACTAGTAGAATGATATACTGCATCAACATAATCGTTATTATATGACAAATATAATCCTTTTGTTTCTAAAACAGCACTTTTTATTTTATTATAATATGTATTATAACTACTACCCCACATTTTTTTTAATTCATTATTATCTTTAAAATTTTGTGTACTATTATCACTAGTTAACTGTTTATTATTTTTTATAGATTTTAAAGCATAAGTTCTAGCAACTACACTTTGTGCCTTAAGTGCTTCTTTATTAAATGATGCAGGCATTTCAGCACCAACTACACCAATTATATATTCTTCAAGTTCATATTTTTCTATATTACCATTATTTCTTCTAACATTAACATATATATTATTATCAATAACTTCTTCTTTAACAATATCTTCTTCTTTTTTTACTTCTATTTTATTATTATTTTCTTTAACAACGTTATCATTATTATTTTTTATTTCTTCTTTATTTATTTGATTAGTAGCATTGTTCTCTACATTCACATCACTATCTTGAACAACAACATCTTCTTCTTTATTTTCATCTTCTTGTAAAGTATTACTATCAATTATATTTTCATGTTCTTCATTCATAATAGCAACAATACCATTGTTATTATTAAAATTATTATCAGATTGATTTACATTATTTAACATAACAGTACCAACAAGAAATCCACCAATAATTAAAGCAACTTTAACACCTTTAAAATTTATTTTATTTTTCTTAATATATTTTTTAATATCTTTCTTTAAATTTTTATTTTTTTTAGAATCTAAATTAGCAAACTCACTAGATAAATCCAAATACAAACAAAGTACTTCTTCTCCATTTATTTTTCTAATATTATAACCGTTTATCACTATAAATCACCATTATATAGTGTTCATCATTAAATCAATTTTATACTAAAAAAACAATTTTATTTTTAATAAATGTTTTCTATTATTTTATATAGATATTTATTGTAATATTAATTTTTATATTATATAATTACATCAGAGATACAATTATAGGTGTACCTCCACAATACATATTTATATGTATGAGGAGGTGATGGTATGAAAGCATATAAATTATTTTCTACATTAAAAAATGGAATACTTAATGGCAGTTGTATTAATACTTTCATTAATTCTTTTCATCATTGTAGTCCTTGCAATCATATTAAAATAAAGACAAAAGCACCTATATAATTAGGTGCAAACCACTATGTGGAGATACATCTAAACTAAAATTGTATCTCTTTTTAATTTGACAAGTAAACTTATCACAATTAAATTATATCATATTGTATTTAAAATACAAGTATTTTTAATATATAAAGCATAAATTATAAAATACAAAATTAAATACAATACACTATATATTATGTAATAAACACAAATAAATATGTAAAAAGAAAAGTACAATAGTACTTTCTCATGAATAAAAAACAAAAAATGGTGCGCCCAAAGGGAGTCGAACCCCTAACCTTTAGATCCGTAGTCTAACGCTCTATCCAATTGAGCTATGAGCGCACAAATAAATTTACTTAATTAATATAGCACACAATTGATGATTTGTGAACCCCTAAATTCATTTAAAAACAAATACCACCTGCACTTTTAAACATAATTAACTCATAATTAACGATAATTAATAATAATTGACACTAATAAAATGATAATCTATAATTAAAAATATAAAAGGATAATGATTTAGCATGAACAAGAAAAAAGTAATCTATTTAATTCTAATTATTGTAACTTTCTTAACTTCTATTTTTTCATCAAAATTATACTTTGACAAAACAGAACAAAAAAAATTTAATAATAATTTATCAAAAACTACACAACCAACTATAAAAGAAAAGAACGAAACAAAAAATACTAATGAAGAAAAAACAACTACAAAAAAAGTTGATGAAAATAGTATTGATAATGACAATAATAAAACTATAAACAATACATTTAATATAAAATTATCATTTGCAGGAGATACAATGTTAGCATCATACAAAGACCAAACAACACCAGGAAGTTTTAATGAATATGCAAATAATAAAGAACCATCATATTTTCTAAGTAAAGTTAGTAATATTTTTAAAGAAGATGATTTTACAATATTAAATTTAGAAAATGTACTTACAGACCAGCAGCTAGAAGAAGTTAATAAAAATAGTGAACCAGCCTATTGGTACAAATCAAAAACAGATAACATAAAAATTTTAACTACATCAAGCATAGAAGGACTTTCAGTTTCTAATAACCACACTAACGACTATGGTCCAATTGGAAAACAAGATACAATAAATACTATAGTTAATGCAAATATACAATATGGAGATTATAATAACATAATGTATTTTGAAAAAAATAATTATAAAATAGCAGTTATATGTAAAGGTTTATGGATAGAATCACAAACAAATGAAATTATAAAATTAATAAAAAAAGCAGAACAAAATTCAGATTATCAAATAGTATTCTTTCACGGTGGGCAGGAAAAAATTCATCATCCAGAAGAATGGAAAGTTAATGCAACTAGAAAATTAATAGACAACGGAGCCGACCTAGTAATTGGAAGTCATCCTCACGTAATTCAACCAAGAGAAATATATAAAGAAAAAGAAATAATATATTCGTTAGGAAACTTTTGTTATGGAGGTAATAGAAATCCAGAAAATAGAACTATTATATATCAAATGAATTTAACTATAGACGACAATAATACATTAGTAAATGAAAACTCAGAAATTATACCATGTTATGTTTATACAACTAAAACGAATAATTACCAACCAGCACCTATAGAAGATGAAACCATAAAAAATAAAGTTCTTAACTTCATGGATTGGAAAGAAGACACTCCACTCTAAGACATAAATACAATAATTTAAAAATATTGTGTTTTTTTAATAGACAAAAATATAAAATTTGTACTATAATTAATTTAGGTGATAATATGACGAATGAATCAATAAACAATATTATTATTAATTTAGAAAACAACAAGACAATTATCGCCAATAATAAAATGTTCGATAAACTATATGTATCTAATATTGATTCAAACGGAGATGAAATCCCTTACAAAGAAAATAATACTAATTCTCTAGTAAGTAACTTCTTTATGATAAAATTAAAAAATAAAACAATAGAATATAATTTAACAAATAAACAATTAGAAGAAAATGCATTTAATTTAATTAAAAATGAAAAAAACATAGAAAGTATAATTATTAATTTTAAAAATGGTAAATCTCTACCCTTTTTATTAAAATCAAATAATATATTTCATACTTTTAAAATAAAAAATGATTTATGTATTGTTCAAAGTGAATATGATATTAAATATTATGAAAATTTATTCATATAAAAATCTACTAAATTTAGTAGATATTTTTTTATTCACTTAAACTATGTAATTTCTCATACACTCCATTAAAAGTATTAATAAATACAGTTATTTCTTCTAACTTAGTCATACAAGACAAACTAATTCTAATAGTAGTTTCTGCTCTTAATCTATCATTATATAAAGCCATTACACTGGTAGATAACTTACCACTACTACAAGCTGTATTACTAGATATATATATTTCATGTCTTTCCATAGCATGTATAAATGTTTCTGGTTTTATATCCATTAAACTTATATTTAATATATGTGGTATTGAATACTTACTTTTATTAATTTTTATATTAGGATATGTACTTAATTTTTTTACTAATTTATCATTCCATTTTTCAACTATTTCTAATTTTTTATCTAATTCATGTAAACTTATACGTAAAGCTTTACTAAATGAAACAATTAATGGGAGTGCTGGAGTACCAGGATGAAATGATTCATCTGTACCATGTAATAATTTCTGACATTTTACATTCTTTTTTTTATAAAATAGCCCTATTCCTTTAGGTGCATATATCTTATGTCCACTAGCACTTGCTAAATCAAAATCATTAAAATTAATACTAACTTTACCAAGTGCTTGTGTTATATCAGAATGTAATAATATATTCTTATTATATTTATTAATAACCTGTTTTATAGTCCTTAAAGGTTGTCTTATACCAGTCTCACTATTAACCGCACATATACTTATAAGTATAGTATCTTCATTCATTTTTCTTTTTAAATCTTCAAAATCAATAACACCTTCCACTGTATTATTAACATAACTAACTTTAAAACCAATACTAACTAAATAATCAACAATTTTATATATACTAGGATGTTCTAACTTAGAAACTATTATATGGTTTCCTTTATCTTTATTAGCTAAACAAGCCCCTATAATTGCTAAATTATTACTTTCAGTAGCACCACTTGTAAAACTAAATTCACTAACATCTATATTTAAAAGTTCACTAACTTGTCTAGTAGCACTATTAAGTAACTCTCTAGATTTTAATCCCAAGTTATGTAAACTATTAGGATTACCAAAATATTCATTAGTAACTTTATTATAACTATCTAACACTTCAGGTAATACTGGTGTCGTTGCTGAATAATCTAAATATATCATTTCCCTATCACCTATTATCAATTATATACTATATTTTTACTAAATTAAAGTAATTTTAAACTATTCTATATTTTTTTACCAAATTTTTACACAATAACTATTTAACTTTATCACTCACTAACATATCCAATATATATTTAGTAAAACAAATTATAACAACAAAATATATTATTGCTATTAAGTTATAACTTATAAAATCAAATTCAAATAAGAATCTAAAATAAGTTATAACACTAATTAAATTTATTAACATAGGTATATAATATTTCTTTTCATAACATACAAACCATATTACACTTACTATATCACCTACAAACATATATCTCTCATGCATTCTAGGCAAAAAATAAGTAGCAATCATTAAACTCCATAAAAGTATACTTAATATTTTTTCTTTATTAAATTTAACTTTATTTAATATAACATATAACCAAATAATAAAATATATAAAACAAGTAAATAACATTCCTATCTTACTTATAATATCCATATACTTATATGAAAAAACTTCATTAGTACTAATAATATTATATATATTAGGATAATTAAGTACTAAATCTTTATATGTATTAGTTTGATTAAAATATATTGTTAACACATCAATAATATTTCTTCCCATTAATATACTAGGTAAGCATAATATAATATTTATTAAAGGAATTATTAAAAAATAATACCATTTTATATTTTTATCTCTAAATAACATTAATATATATAACGGAATAACAAACATTGTTTGTAATTTAAAACTAAATGCAACTCCTAAATATATAAATGATTTGATATATTTTTTGTCTAATAAATAATAAATAGATATTAAAATAAATGAAGTATATATACTATCACATTGTCCCCACATAGAACCATTAATTATTACTGTTGGTAAAAATAATACTATACTATATATAATTAATGATTTTACTTTATTGTTAGTAATTTTATAAACTATTTTATGTGAATATATAGCACAAATATAATCAAATATTATTGATACAAACTTTATTAAATACAAATGATTTTTAAAGTAAGATATTATAGTTAATATTATTACATAAGGTACATTATAATCTCCTATATTATATTTTAAAGATTTAAAACCGCCTAATTTTATTATTTGATTTATCCATGGTTGTAAAAATCCTAAATAATCTCCACTTTTACCATTTAACCATAAGCACCTTATTAGTAATGCTAATAAACTAACAATAAGTATAATTATTTTATATTTTTTATCATCTTTCATAATATATCACATTAAAAGTATAACATATTATTTTTTTATTTTCTTTATAATTTTATACACAATCAAACAAATTAATAATATTAATATAACTTTACTGTATTTACTAAATACTCCTGCAACTACCATATAATTTTCTCCAACTAATTTACCTAAACTAACCAACACCGTATTCCATATTAAAGAACCTACAAATGTATATAATAAAAATATACTTAATTTCATTTTATTAACACCAGCAGGTATACTTATTAAACTTCTAACAATAGGTATAAAACGACAATATAATACTGTTAAATCACCATTTTTATTAAAACTACTATCACTTTTAACAATATCACTTTCTTTTAAACAAAGTATTCTTCCTACTTTACTTCTAACTATTTTTAAAAGTCTATCTTTATTAAAGATATAACCTACGTAATATAGTATTATAGCCCCTATCATACTTCCAAATGTAGAATACATTATAACACCAACTAAAGACATATTAACTCCATCTTTACTAGTCATAAAACCACCTAAAGTAAGTATTACTTCACTAGGTATAGGAGGAAATATATTTTCTATTGTTATCAAAAAAAGTATTCCTATATAACCATATTTATTCATTATATTTATTACAAAATTATTCATACTAAATTATATTAAAAAGTCTGATAACTATTCGCTATCAGACTCTATTTTTTGAAATCTATAAACTTGTTTAACATCAGGATATTTATCTTTATCTACTAATGAATTAAACATACTAAGAGGTCTTACCCAATATTCTTTATTTTTAATATGGTAATAAACTACTTCTTCTTCCATAGTTTCTGTATTTTTAGCAACACAAACTATTCGAACTATATGTCCTTTAAAGTGTTTATAAATTTCTCCAATTTTTACTTCTCTATTCATCTTTTTTCTTTTTATCTTTACCCTTATCTTCTTTTTTCTTAGGTTTTGGTAAAGCATCTTTACGACTTAAATTTAATCTTCCACGATTATCATATCCTAAAGATTTAACAATTATTTCATCTCCAATTTTAACAACATCACTAGTTTTTTCAACTCTTTCATGAGCAAGTTGTGAAACGTGTACTAATCCTTCACATCCTGGCCATAATTCTACAAAACAACCAAATTCTTCAACTTTAACAACTTTTCCAGTATATGTTTTACCATCTTCTACTTCTCTAACAATATTTTTTATCATTTCTGCAGTCTTATCAATTACATTTTGATCAGTATGATATATAATTACTCTACCATCATCTTCTAAGTCAACTTTAACAGCATCTTTATCATTAACGGTTTTAACATTACTTGCATCAAGTATAATCTTAGTAATCATTTCTCCACCACGACCAATAACATCTTTAATCTTTTCAGGATCAATATTAAATGTTGCAATCTTAGGAGCATAAGGACTCAATTCTTTTCTAGGTTCACTAATTACAGTTTCCATCAAATCAAGAATTTCCATTCTAGCTTTTTTAGCCTGAGCTAATGCTTCTTTTAATATTTCACGTGTTACACCTTTTATTTTAATATCCATTTGTAAAGCACAAATACCAGCTCTAGTTCCTGCAACTTTAAAGTCCATATCACCCATATGGTCTTCTAACCCTTGAATATCTGTAAGTATTGTATATTTATCACCTTTAGTAATAAGTCCCATTGCAATACCAGCAACTGGTGCTTTAATAGGAACACCTGCTGCCATTAAAGATAAACATCCAGCACATATACTTGCTTGACTAGAACTTCCATTACTTTCTAAAATTTCACTAACTACACGAATAGTATAAGGGAATTCTTCTTCACTAGGAATAACTTGTAATAATGCTCTTTCTCCTAAAGCACCATGACCAATTTCACGTCTTCCAGGACTACCATATCTACCAGTTTCACCAACACTAAATGCAGGGAAGTTATAATGAAGCATAAATCTCTTAGTATCTTCAATTCCAAGCCCATCTAATATTTGGTGTTCTCCAATAGCACCTAAAGTAGTTGTCGATAAAGCTTGAGTTTGCCCTCTTGTAAATAAAGCAGAACCATGAGTACGAGGAAGTAAATCAATTCTAGCACTAAGTGGTCTAATTTCATCCATCTTACGTCCATCAGGTCTTATCTTATCTTCTGTTATTAACTTTCTAACTTCTTCTCCTTCAATCATATCAACAATCTTTTTAACTGTTTTTAAAATACTTTCTAATTCTTCACTATCAGCAAAAATTTCATTAAAATGATTAATTGCTTCTTCTTTAACTTCATCTATTCTAGCATATTTTTCTAACTTATCTTTTATTTGTATAGCCTCTAACATATCATTAGTACTAAATTCTCTTACAGCCTTATCAAGTTCTGGATCAATACTAGCAAGTTCTACTTCAGTTTTCTTAACTCCAATTTTCTTAATAATTTTCTTTTGAAATTGACATAATTTCTTAATTGCTTTTTGACCGAATTCTAAAGCATCAAGCATAACTTCTTCACTAACTTGTTTACATCCAGCTTCTATCATACAAATATCTGTTTCAGTACCAGCAACGGTTAATGTAAGTTCAGTTTGTTCTAATTCTTCACTAGTTGGATTAATAATAAACTTCTTACCAATTTTACCAACAACAACGCCTGCAACTGGTCCATCAAAAGGAATATTAGATATTCCTAGTGCTAAACTTGATCCAAATAAAGCAGTCATCTCAGGACTATTATCAGGATCTACTGATAAAATAGTATTAATAACTTGTACTTCATTTCTAAAATTCTCATCAAACATAGGTCTAATAGGTCTATCTATTAAACGTGCTGCTAATGTAGCATTTTCACTAGGTCTACCTTCTCTTTTAATAAATCCACCAGGTATCTTACCAACAGAATATAATTTTTCATTATATACAACTGTTAAAGGAAAAAAATCTGCAGTACTAACATTATTACTCATTACAGCAGCAGTTAAAACAACTGTATCTCCATATCTTACTAATACAGCACCATTACTTTGTTTAGCAAGTTCTCCATTTTCTACAACCAATTTTCTCCCCATAAAATCTAATTCAAAAACATTTTTATCCATTCTTTACCTCCTACAAATATCAATATTTTCAAAAAATAAAAAGACACAAAAAATAATGTGCCTACTTTCTTATATTTAATTCTTTAATTAGTTCTCTATAACTAACTACATCAGTTCTTTTTAAATAGTCTAATAAACTACGTCTCTTACCAACCTTCATTAATAATCCACGTTTAGAATGATAATCATGTTTATGAACTTTTAAATGTTCAGTTAAATCATTAATTTCATCTGTTAATATAGCTATTTGAACTTTACTTGAACCAGTATCTTTTTCGTCTTTACCAAACTTTTTAACTAATTCAGCTTTTCTTTCTTTTGTAACTGCCATAAAATTAACCTCCATTTTTCTATTAACCGTCATATCATAGATATAATTCGGAGTAAATTGAATCCATGAAATAACTTTTACATTTGATATTATACACATAAATCATTGTTTATGCAAGCTTTTTTGCACTTTATCTTAACGTTTGAAAAAATTTCCAAAAAAACCATTTTTATTTTGTTCTTGAATTGATTCATTTATTTCTTTTTCTTCTGCTGTTTTATCAAGATCATATAATGCTTTAAACATTATCGATTCATTCATTCGATTTTCTTCTATTGTTTTATCAATACCTTCTGTAGCTCTAAATCTTGTTGTTTTATAACTACCTTCACCGTAATTACCTCCAACAATTTTTTCATCAACATATAAATCAAATTTTTTTTCTAATATTACTAAAGCCCTTTTTATCTCATCTAAAGACAATTCTACATTTTCATCAAATGTATTTTTTTCTTCTATTTCACTTTCTTCAACGTCAATATTATTAATTATATCTTTATATGAATCTTCATCCTTAATTAAAATACCATAATAATTCATAACAGTAGTAACTATATTATGTCCACTTTCAAAAGTAAAAAATTCTTTTTTATATTTTTTATTATATTTAGCGAACATTAAATCTTTTAAATTATACTTCTTTACATTCTTAATTTCTTTTACTATTTCCTCAAAATATTTAGATTCTTTCATAAATTATATTCCTCTCACCCATATAATATATATTATAATAAAATTCAATTATTTTCAAGTAAACGTTCTATAATATTTTTATGTATTATACCATTTCTACTATAATCTATTTTATCCATTGTTAAAACATATTTTGGATAATTATCATTTACATTATTATAAACACCAAATTCTCTTTTAACAACTTGATCATCAGACAAAATATTAGCAACTTGTATATAAAATTTTTCTTTAAAATCTTAAACAACAAAATCTATTTCTCTACTATCAGTTTTTCCAATAAAAACATCATATCCTCTAGCAATTAATTCATTATACACAATATTTTCTAATCTTCCTCCAACTTTTTGTTCCATAAGGTTTTTTTAATTGTAATAAACCTACATCACTAGCATAATTTTTTTTAAAGTTGCCATAACATTTTTGCCTCTCAGTTTTTATTTTTTCTTTTATTTATAAATTAAATTTCTTTGTGTCCAAAGTAAGATCAACAAAATCATAATCTTCAAAATTAATATAAATCATATGTTTTTGATTTGTTTTGCATCAACGCCCCTCTCTTTTAATTCATTTAAGTTCTCTTTTAATCATAAAATCACCTAAATAAAATTATCAAAGTCAAAAATTTTTTCGGTCTACACTCGAAAAACTTTCTGTTTTTTTTAATTTTTTTCGACTGAAAACTATTTATTTAATAAATAATCTATAGCACATATTAATGTATATTTTCCTGTTTCATAAGTTAATCCACCTTGTTGATAAGCAATAAACGGACTTCTAATAGGACCATCACAACTCATTTCAATACTTGAACCTTGTGTAAATGCACCACTAGCCATTATAACTTCATCATCATAACCAGGAGTTTTAACTGGAATTGGTAAGACATTTGAATCTATTGCACTGCCACTTTGTATTCCTTGTACATATTTTATTAATTTATCTTTATCATTAAATATTATATTCTCTACTATATCTGCTCTTTCCTCATTATATTTAGGTTCTACATTATATCCTAATTTTTCTAATACTATACTAGTTAATATTGATACTTTTAAACTACTTCTAACAACACTAGGTGCAAAAAATAATCCTTTCAAAAAATCTTTATTAGCACCTAAACTAGGTCCAACATCAATTCCCTCTCCTGGCAAAGTTAATCTTTCAGCACATAATAGAATATATTTTTCCTTTCCAACAATATAAGCACCATTATTACAAATTCCAGCACCCAAATTTTTTATTAAAGAACCAACTACTACATCAGCACCAACATCACTAGGTTCTAAATCACTAACTAATTCACAGTAACAATTATCAACCATAATAATTACATCTTTATCTATACTTCTTATTAATTCTATAACTTTCTTAACTTTATCAATAACTAAACTTTTTCTAGTACTATAACCTTTGCTTCTTTGAATATGTATTAATTTATATTTTTTATTTTTTAAAGCACTCTCTATCTTATCATAATCAAAATCATCATTAACTAAATCAATCTCTTCATATTTAATACCAAAACTAATTAAACTACTAGGATTCTCTTTTATACCTATTACTTCATGTAAAGTATCATAAGGAGTACCAGTAATAGACAGCATAACATCTCCTGGTCTTAATAATCCAAATAAACATACACACAAAGCATGAGATGCACTAATAAATTGATTTCTAACTAAACTAGCTTCAGTATGAAATATATCACTATATACTTTTTCAACAACATCACGTCCAATATCACCATATCCATATCCAGTAGTACTATTAAAATGAACTTCACTAACATTATTATTTCTAAAAGCATCCATTACTTTAAAAGTATTTTCTTCACAAATTTTATCTACTTTATCAAATTCATTTTTTAATTTACTTTCACATTCATTTACTAACTTAATTATATCTTCTCTTATCATATTTCTATAACACTTCCACTTTCTACATTCCCAGTTGCTAACGCAAAAATCTTTTTAGTAACATAATCTTTATCAGAAAGTTCATTTTGACCTATTCTCTTCATCTCATTACTCAAATAATTAGGATTCATATTCATTACACTTTCTGTATTAATCCAACCAGGACAAACACAAATAATTTTTTTATCTTTATAATATAAACTTAAATTACGAGATAAATTAATAATACCTGCTTTACTACTTGAATAATCTAAACTTATAGGATTATAAGTATCTATACCATCTTTACTACTAATATTAATGATTGTTTTGACATTCTCAGCATACTTACACATCATATAAGTACCACCTAAATTAACTTCAACAACTTTCATAAACTCATCAAAACTTTTATTTTCAATATAATTGTCCATAGATAAACTAGCATTATTTATTAAAATATCTATATCATACTCATTAAACATTTGCTTTACATCATCTTCACAAGTAATATCAATTTTCTTAGCAATGCAATTTACATTATATTTACTATTAACATGATCGCATAATTCTGAAGCTTTATCTTTATTATTTAAATATCCAATAATAACATTATATTGATTGTTAGCAAAAATATTTACAATACTTGCACCTAATCCTTGACTTCCCCCTGTTACTAAAACATATTTCATATAACCACCAAAAATATAATATTATATAAAAAAGAATAAGTCAAAACTATTTCAACTTATTCTTAACTAAACTATACACATCATCACTAATTTCTTCTATGGTTCTTATTCTTTCATCTTTTACACAGTGTACAATATCATAATTGTATTTTTCAGCCATCATACTATAAGTTTCTTCTGCATTATGCAAATAATCTACATCTTTCTCAACTTCATCAGGTACTTCTCCTCGTTTATTTCTAAGTTCAATTGTATATTGATATGGCATATACAAAAACAATACCAAATCCGGTCTAGGTAATTTTAATAAATCATATTCAAGACTTTCTAACCAATTCATCATATCTAATTTTTCTTGTTTATCTTTTAATTTACCGGCTTGATGTCCCATATTACTTTCAACATATCTATCTAATATAACATTCACACCATCATCAAGCATTTTATTAATTTCACCAATATTATAAAGTCTATCAGCAGCGTAATATAAAGCCGCAACTTTTGGATCAACCTTGCTTGCATTTGGAAAAACACTATCTCCAATATGTGGTTTACCTAAAAGTGCCCCACCAATTATTTTTCCTGTAGGAGTATCATACATAGGAAATGCTCTTTCTTCAATTTTAACTCCATCATCTTTTAATCTATTTAATAATAATTTTGCTTGTGTTTCTTTTCCACTACAATCTGTTCCTTCAATTACTATTAGTTTACCTCTACTCATTACTCTTTCTCCTCTTTCTCAAACAATCTTCACATAAAGTAACGTATCCACTATCTCCAACAACTATATCTTTATTTTTATCGCCTTCAAAATATGTATAACTAGCTGGTCTATTACACTCAGTACAATAGCCTTTACATATTTCAATTTCATCACTAACACTAAGTATATTAGGCATTATTCCAAAAGGCTTTTGTTCACTAGTCATATTTAAACCACACACATAAATATCAATATTCCTATCAATACTTAAATCAGTCAAAACACTAACATCACCTTTCAAAAAATTACCTTCATCAATAAATATAGTTCTAGTATTTTTTTTTATATAATTTAATATATCACTTAAATCATCAATTAATATAGCATCAACATTATCTTTAATATCTTTAGATTTAATACCTTCATCTCTAGTATTAATTCTAGGTTTAAAACACATAATATTCTTTTTATTCCACATCTTAAAATAAGTAGATAAAAGTGCCGTTGTCTTACCACTAAACATAGGCCCAGTAAAAGTTTTTATCATCTAAATACACCTCACTTTCATATCGCAACTTTATTAACAGTTGGAGTAAGTTCAAATCTCGCATAGTATAAATGCTGATTACCAGTACGAAGATTATTATACTTTATAAAATATATGCCATAATTTATATTATTACTTTTCGTTATAAACAGCTTTCCATTTAGTAATTGACTGTCTAAAGAAAAACTATATCTACCGCAATTACCACACCCAGTCTTTTTCTCCATATAACCTATATTACCAACTAAAAAAGAAATTTTATCAGACAAATTATCACTTATATCAAATTTATATGAATCAAAATTATATTCATCGAATGTTTGTGAATTATTTCCACAACTTGAAGAATAATCAGAAGAAGTTTTATAATTACAATTCTTATCATTTATTGTACATTTATAAAAATAATATTTAGTCTTAGTTCCATTTTTTTTGGAAATTGTTCTTTCAAGAATAACTTTATTATAACTAAAAACATTATTAGTATGTTCAAAACAAGTGTCATACCAATATTCATTATAATCCCCAATTTTCTTATCAATTTCACTCGTAGATACAGAAGAATCACTATTAATACTCACTTTATATAAGAATCTGTTTTTAGTATAAGAACCAATAACAGCTTTAGAAAAAACAAAATAATTATTAGTTACGATATAAGGTTGAGACTCACTTCGATATGAGTTACTTTCCCCATCAAAATAATCAGAAACAGATGATAGATTAAAAGAATAATTAGTTGCATATCTTTTTAAAAAATTATTATTATAAGTAAAATCAACATATAATGTAAACATATTATATTTATTGTCCTCTTCCATATGTTTATATAAATCTAATCCATTATTTCCCGCATAAAGTATTTTCTTTAAAACATCAACTAAATCAAATTCAAAAAATAATGTATTATTTTCTTCTTTTTTTATTATAGCATTAAAATAATTATTTAATCTAGCTTCATAACTATAATAATTATAATCTTTTAAAGATAAAGATATATTCAACCAATCTTTATAGTTGCTATAGTTCTTTACAGTTACACTAAATTTAGAGAAGCTGTTCTCAATAGGTTTTATTATTATGTCATCTTCATCAATAGATTTAATTTCTTCATTTATAAAAATTTTTCTATTTTTAGCATTATCATATGCAATAACATATTTTTCTTTACACTCATATATACCATTATTGCCAGTGTTAGTTATATCACCTTCATCTCTTGAATTTTTAGAACAATATACTTTTGAAAGACCTGATTTATCATCTGTTATTTTATATTGAATTTCACTATTATCAGAATTAATCTTTTCAATAACAGGCAAAACATTATCAACTTTTATTGTTTTATTGTTTGAACTATTACTAGAAATCAATGTATTTTCTAAAGATTTTGCTTCAAATACATAATCATATTTATATTCACCACTTTCATTAAAAAAGTAAGAAGTAGTTTTTTCATCTTTATTAATATTATTAGTTGGGTTTGAATCTTCAAATATACTTAAGTTTGATTCTTTTATTCCATTTAAATATGCCTCATCATCAGCAACACCAACAATATCAATCCTCACATTTTTATACCATTTATCAAAATCAGTATCAGTAATTACTTTTTCAGTGTTATCACTTATACCGTATACACGTAGTATTGGAGCAGTATATATAAATAAATTCTTAGTTAAAGATTCATCCTGATATTTTATTTGTTGAGATAACATTTTATTTTTTAGAGTTTCAATATTAACATTATCAACATTGTCTTTAATGCTACCATTATCTATATATAAGTATCCACAAGTAAAAACACCTTTATCACACTCAATATTTAAACGATTAAAATCATTATCATAAAAATATACTTTATCAAAAAAATTTCTTTCCAAATAATCAATATTTTTTTGATTATCCTTTAAGTCATTATCATAAATATATTTAGTTGTAGAATAATTCAACGGAGAACCATTTAAAGGATAATATAATGTTACCACATCATTATCTTCATTTCTGTTAGACAATAAAATTTTCTTATAATCACTTTCACCATCACTTAATTCTGATATGTCTATTCCATCAACTAACAATTCATTCTCTAGCAATCCAAGATTACGTAATTGTTCTACCGACAAAACTAAATACCCTCCATTTTTAATCAAATCTTGTTTTAAGTTTTCATTAGAACTATAATAAACATCAGCACTATTTACAACTTTTTTCACATTTTTATCATATTCACTATCTTTTTTATTTACTAAAGCTACTATAGATATTGTTGTAATAACACTTATTATAACCAAACATACAATTATTTCTATTAAAGTAAATCCCTTTTTACTTTTTTTCATTTAAATATCTCCTCTACATTATCAATTATTAAATTATTATATATTTTAATAAAATACTCTGCATCCTTTCTATTATCAATCACACTAGCTATAACATAATATTTATCTTTTAAAACATTAACCTCTCTCTTATCTAACAAATTATATTTTATATTCAAAACATCTACATCATAATTCTTACTTAAACACCTAAGATTACTATCATCTATTATTAACCCAACATTATATTTCTTTTTTTTATAATGTTTAATAATTTCATAACTATCACTCAATATAACAAACATTCCTTTATATTTATCTAATATATTAATTAATTTATTTCTAAATACTTTATCATCATAATATATATTTATCAAAATAGGTACTTTACCATTTACACTATTTAAAACATCAACTAATTTAGGAATATTATAATTACTAATATAATCTAATTCTTCTTTACTTAATGTATTAATATCATCTTTTAATTTTAAAAATCTAGTACCATCTTTATCACTAAATACTATAATTTCATCATTAGTACACCTAACATCTATACTAACACTTAAGTTATTTTTAACAGCATACATAATAGCATCTAAACTATTTTCATATATAGTTATATTATTATATATACCCCTATGGGCAATAATAGATTTATTTAAAAATTCACATTTTCCCATACTATCACCTTACTAAGAAAATTTTATCATATTATATAATAAATTAAAAGGTTTTAAAAATATTTTTTTATATATTCTAAGATAGACTTTTTATAATAAATTTGATACAATTTCTTTAGGAGTTGAAATTATATGAACGAAAAATTAAAAAAAATTATTTATATAGTATTAGGAGCTTTTATTTTATTATTTTTAATTTTATTCTTAGTATCATCTTGTTCTAATAAAAAAGATTCTTTAGATATTATAGAATCTAATATTACAACAAATACTAAAAACTATTATAAAAATCATAAAGATGAGTTACCAAAGGAAAATACAGTTTTATCTTTATCTTTACAGTCTTTAATTGACAAAGGAATTATAAAGGAATTCAAAAAAAACATATCTTGTACAGGAACAATGTATATAGAAAATAATAATGATTATTATATGTATTCTCCATCTATAGAATGTAAATCAGATGAAAAAGAATTCAGTACATCTAATTTGAAAGAAACTTTATTAGAAAAAACTGTAACTAGTGGGAATGGATTATATAATATTAATGGTTCTTATTATTTTAGAGGAGATAAGGTAGATAATTATATTATATTTGATGGTAAATTATGGAGAATTATTAAAATCAATTCAGATAATTCAATTAGATTGATTGAAGCTGGAAGAAGAGATTCAATAATTTGGGATGATAGATATAATAGTAACACAAGTTCTTCAAATGGAATTAATGACTACATTCATAATGATATTTCTAGTAGAATAAAAGATAGCTTAGATGAAATATATAATGATAAAGAAGGTACTATTATTTCAAATGACGCAAAAGGTTACATAAAAAATACATCTTTATGTATAGGAAAAAGGAGTTTGGAAGACACTTCTAAAGATGGTAGTTCAGAATGTAGTGTGACTTTAGATAATCAATATATCGGTTTATTACAATTAAATGATTACTTAACAGCAAGTTTAGATAATAACTGTATTAATACAACTTCAACAGCTTGTAGTAACTATAATTATTTAGCAGATTTTCCTAATTTATATTGGACATTAACAGCAAGTACAGAAAATACTACTCAAGTATATAAAATTAGTAAAGTAGTTATGGCTTCAAGTGCAAACAGTTCAGGTATGGCAAGAATGGTAATAAATATTAGTGAAAACTCAAACGTAAAAGGTACAGGTACTGAAGAGGATCCTTATAAAGTGGTAGGAACATCAACTGAAATAAAAAAGTAGCATAAAAAGATATCAAATTAAAGATATTTTTTTATTTGACAACAATAATATATGATGTTAAAATCTTATGTAAGTAGAACATTTATTTATTAAATGTCCTACCTTGTTGGTTATGACATTTGTACTTTATAGTACTATGTCATTTTTATTTACCAAACCCCCGATATAGTTAATCTTAAAAAAAGAATATATAATTTTAATAAAAAATATAATAATTATTCTATCCAATATTTCTAAAATAAATGAATAAAACTTCATAATTATTACTCCCTTCATACTTAAATATAAAAGGCAAGACATAAACAATAAATGTTCTGATTATATATACAATACTAAAACATATAAGTATTTCGTCGAATAAAATCACATATAAAAAAATATGTTAATTAAAACATATTCATTATTGAAATAATTAACAGTAACATTACTCCAACACCAGTACAAACCAACATTACCATCGTTTTGCTTTCCATCTTCTCTAGTCTATTCTTATATCTAGTTTCTCTTGCCTTTTGTTGTAAACTAGAAATAGATCTAGAAAATTGAAGTAATTGTTCTTGCTTTCTTTCTTGACTTCCAAGACCCAATCTATATAAAAGTCTCATCATTCTCATAGAATCTCTAACAGGATATTCCTTAGCAAAATCCATATAAGGAGTAATACTTGAATCACCCGCATTTATCTTTTGCAACAATTCTTTTAAACCTTCTTGAAATATTTTAGGAGCATCTTCGATACTCTTACCTATTGCAACAGGAACAGTATAGTGTTGAATTAATATTTCTAAACTTTTTAAATAATATGGAAGCATAGAATCTATCTCATGCAAATGAGCTTTATAATAATTCTTAAGTTTTATATAACTTAATTTAAACATTCCAAAACCAGCAACTATAGAAATAATAACTTTAGTATAATCTAAATTATTAATAAATAAAAATATACAAAGTACCATAACTATAGCACCATCTCTAATTCTTCCAGAAAATAATCTATCTGAGTCTATACCATCCCCATATCTAGCTTTAAGTAAAAACTCATAATCACTTTCTTTTAAAGTTTTAAAATATTCTTGATTATCTTTAACAAACTTATTCAAATTAACACTACCAGTAACTTGTAACACAATAAATATTAATACAATAATAATAACAGCTTCTATAAACATATCTATTCAACCCCCGTATCTTCATTATAAAACTTAATACCCTTAAGTAAGAAGAAAGAGTTAAGTATTATTATCAAATGTAATATAATCTGAACATACCATTCTTTTAACATATTTAAATAATTTGAACCACCTAATAAAAATTGTATTAACATAACAAGTAAATATAAAGCTAAACCAAATGTTAAAAATTTAGTATAAAATGTTTTTCTATCCATTTTATCTCTATAAACACCTTCTACTAAAGCATCTATATCAAGCATCATATTTTCTAAACTTTCACCACTATCTTTAGCACCTTCATTAGTAATTTGTAAAAATAGTTGATGCATATTCTTTACCATATAATATGGATATTTTTTATTAAACCAATTAATACTTTCATCTATTGTTCCATTTTTATATGACATATCTATCATATGTTTAACATCGCTTAATACAGGTTCTTCAAGTATTCCACTTTCAACAACCCCTTCAAGTGACTTAACAAAAGATTGTGTTGTATTAAATTCCATTATTACATTTGTACAATAAGTTTGAATACATTCAAATAAATATTCACTATAAACTCTTTTATATTTCAAAACAGTTAAATATGGAATAAAAGCAGTAGCAACTAAGCCATAAATAATAGCCCAAGTCAAACTTCTAAAATATAAGAATGCTACACCACCACCACCTACTAGAAATAATACAAATTCTATAGTATATTGTTTAGCATCAAAAGTTTGTCCTAATTCTTTAGCTTTTTCTTTAACATCATCATAATTATATGGAATTATTTTTGACATTAATTTTTTATATCCACTTTTAAAACTTCCACTTACACTATCATTTTTACCAAATCTAGTAATAAGTACAAATATAGTTATGACTATAATTAAAATACTTTCTAACATTAATTATAACCACCCTTCTAATCTTCTTCTCCCTTATTAACACTACCTAATCTAAATGTATCATCAGGCAAAACAACACCTTGTATACTTAAATAATCAATTAAATATTTAGTAGGATTTTGTATTTGATATTTACCATTCATAAATTTTTTATAAATTATATTTTTCTTAGCATGATTTTTTTCATTAACATAAAATTCACAAACTTCAAATATTTCTCTTTGAAATCTATTTAATTCTTTACTAAAATATCCCTTAACATATACACCAATTTGTACATATCTATGAATACTTGATAAGAATTGTTCTATATCTTGACTACTTTCCATCAAACTATACATACGCATAGGAATACTACTTGCTTTATCACTATGTATAGTAGATAAAATATTATGTCCAGATGAAATACTATTACGTACAGCCATAACAGCCTCTGCACTACGTACTTCTGATAATAATATCCATTTAGGATTCTGTCTCATACAACTAACAAGTACATCACTATAACTAGCAATATTATTTGTTTTAACAGCAACAATATCTCTATGAGGAAATATTTTGTCTAAATGTAATTCCAATGTATCTTCTATAGTAATAATTTTTTCATTTTCTTTAGTATAGCTTGCTAAATATTTAACCAATTCAGTTTTACCACTACCAGTTTCTCCACTTACAATAATGTTACAATGACCTTCAACGCATTTAATTAAAAAATCATGTATCTCAACTGTAGTATATCTTTCATTAATTAATTTATCTTTATTAAGTCTTATTTTAGCAGGAGTTTTACGTATAACACACGCAATACCATTAGTACTAATAGATTCATGTATAAAGTTCATACGTAACTCAGCACTTTCAGCGTCCAAGAATGGAGAAGCCATATTAAATGTCTTCCCCATTACATTAGAACATTGAAATGCCAACTTCTCCATCATTGCATTATTAATCTCGGGTCTATCAACTTGATATATTCCCTTAGTCAATGATTTAAGCCATACTTGTCCACCATTACTATATGAAATATCTGTAATATCATCAGTCTCTAAAAATTCCTTTAAAGGTCCAAAATCTAATTGAGAAAACACAGCATCATTCATATATTATCACCTAGTTTCCACTATTATTGTTATTATTTAAATCATTCATAGTTGTAGAAACATCAATTTCATCACTTAATTCAGATACTTTTGCAAGTATAAAATCAACTAATTCTTGTTTAGAAACTTGAGTACCATTTTCAGTATCTCCTTCATTTCTATATTGAGCATTTCTAGGTACTGGAACTATTTCTATTCCACCAACAAAACTTGCTTCACTTAATAACATAAATAAGTTATCTTTAACAGCAAACAATAATTCACCACTACTTCTCTGTGTTTGACTATCGGCAAATACATCATTACCACTCGAATCTCTTACAGATAATACTTTAATACTTTCAATAAACTTACCAAAAATAACTTTACCATTATCATCAGTAGCTTTTAAATATAAATCTATAAAATTACCAGGCATAATTGAATTACCATAAGTACTATGACTATTAACACTTAAGCTAAATATAGTAGCTCCTTCATCAATATCATCAAAAGCAGTATCAGGTATTTTATCTTTTTCTACTAATTGAGATTTATAAAATAATCCACCTTCAGGTATAACAGTATCATAATTTACATACCATTCTTTTGACATAATATATTGTTTACTAGTAACTAAATCTTGTGTTTGTTCAACAAATGCACCACTAACTTTTATAGTACCAACATTTTCAGCCTCAACTTTACTCTTTGGTTCCATACGTTTTAGTGCATAAGGTACATTAACTGGTTGAACAGCTTGTTTTACTCTATAATTATAACCTACCAAAAGTACAGCAACGCCAGCCAAAACACATAATACAGTTACAGTATTTTTGTTTCCTAAAAATCTTTTTAATTTTAACATTATATTTCCCATCTTATTCCTCCTATATTATATACCATAATAATACTATATTTTAATAAACTTTTCTAGTCATAATCGTAATAAAAATCAATTTTATACTTAATACCTATCATACATGTATTATAGTAAGGAGTTTTTTCACAATTATCCCCACTACAACTATCTAAATATTCACTAGGAGTATTTAAATAATTAGACACGCTAGCTTTCTTTCTAAAAGGTTTAACTCCATGATTTTCATTAAAACGTTCAACACCATCGCAACTATAATCTAATCCATATGCTAAATATTTTTTACCATTATCACCATCTACAACTGATATTCTTACATTTTCTACTTTAGCAAAAAAATCTCCATAATTACTAACACCATTTATTTTATTAATAGAACCAGTATTAACAGTATAATCATAAGTATCATTAAAATTAGTAATATAGTTTTCATGATCTTGTTGAGTACTCATAGTGTTTAAAAATTTAACATCCAATATTTTAATTTTATTTTTATCAAAACTTAAACCTTGCGCCTCTATCTTTTTTCTTATTTTTTTTACAACTTTAGAGTTATCTGAAAAGTTTAAAGGTACCTTATTAGTTACGGCACAATAACCAATATTGTCTTCTTTTCTATATTGATCCTCAACACTACAATCACCATAAGGTACTGAATAAAATATAAAATCGTTATCATCAGCAAAAACATTATTATTAGATTCAAGTATCGCATCATATGAATTTACTACATCTATATTAGTAGCATCACCCGCTATATTAAAATCTCCAGTATTAGTAGTAACTCTAATACTTACACTAGGTGGATTTTCATAAACTGAATAAAAATCTAACTTATATGTATTAGTCTTAGATACAGTTTCTGCAAATCTTCTAATAAATACCTCAACAAATTTTTCTGTGTTTATTCTTACTTCACCATATTTTTTATAGTAACTCCAATCTATAGAATCATGCATTGATCCATTAGTTACTTCTTTTAATAAATAATAATCTTGTTGATTAGTTGTTACCATATTAGACATTAATATCATAACAGTACTAACCATTATTCCAAGTAAAATTAAATAATATCCCCACATCGACTCTTTCATGGCGTTACTCCTTCATTAACTTTTCTATATAAACAATCATAATAATTAGATTCATTTTCTTTAAAACTACTACACTCATTTCCAGTATAACTAGTTAATTTATTTAATATGATCCACTGACCATTAATATAATATTTTCTGTTTTGTCTACCAGTTAATTTAGCGTTTACTCCATTTACATCCAAACCAGTTCCTAAACTTCCATTAGATAATCCATTCAAGAACATACTTTCACATTCCATACCTAAACCATTACAATTAGTTGACCAATCAACGTTATCATATTTATTTAATTTATTATATTCTCTAATCTGATCCAAAGTATTAGCATTTAAGGTAAACGAATATTCCAAATTATTTGGATTATAAGTATTTTGATTTTTTGATTTATCTTCTATAATTTTCATTAAAGCTTGACCCTTAGTACTTGACCAATTAGCACCTAACAATCCTTTATCAAGTCTGTTATTAGGATCAACATCATTAGTTGCTATAGGTCGTACAAAAAATTTAGTCTTATATTTCTTATTATTTTCAGTTTTATCTTTGGTTTCTTTATCCAATACTACAGCATCATTAGTAATTTTATATGTACATGTATATGTAGCATTATCTCCGTTTTTTAAAACATTTTTTACATTACCCGATAAATTTGAATTATTTGTATCCATAACGAATTTTATGTTTCTTGTTCCACTACTAGCAATCTTAACCGGAAATACATTTCCTAATTTAATACTTTTATTATTGTAAGTCTCTACAATACTTCCTGTATAAAAATTAGTATAATAATCAAAATTAGTATGAAATTCATAATTAACTTTTTTGGTTCTTGTAGTAATATGATTATCACCAAAAGTATAAGCATTAAATTTCTCATTAGTACTACCATAACTTATATTATATTCTTCAGTAACATCTTTTCTATCCAAATTATCATTGCTATAATAAGGATCATCAGTAATTAGTTTAACTTCATTATCTATGGTAGTATCTAAATCATATTTTATAGAAACATTAGGTTTTACACTATAAAATTTTTCTGTAGAAACTGAACTAGTAGATAATGTATTAAAGCAAGTTTTATTCATATTCTGTAGATTCTGTCTTTTACCTTTCTCTACAACATAAGTACCATCTGTATCAGCACTTATTTCACTTAATTTTTTTGTAGTATCTAATTGTTGATATATTTGATTAAACAAACTACTTTTAGCAGTACTAATATTATCATTTTCACAATATGTAGCACTTACACTTGTACCATTGTCATACGTTTTTGAAGAAATATCATAAACTTGAGGAGTAAAACTTACATTATATCTTTTATAATATTCATAGCATTTTTTTGGATGTTCCCTTGTACCACAACTCCAACTTCTTTTTACACCACAACTACTATCTTCACTTCCATAATCACTAGGAGAATTTATAACATTTATTCCTTCAGCATTTTGATAGTCAACATAGGCCTTTTTTTCATTATCAATTGCAATATTATAAGAAGTTTTCCACAAATCATAATTAAATGTTTGAGTACATTTATAAGTAGACTTTACTTGTGGTGTATATATCAATTCAAAATAAGTACCAGATTTAACAGTTTCAAATATAGATGGATACGTATATTCAAATGTTTCAGTACATTTCATAGGACAATATTTATTAATTGTATATGTTTTATTAGATTTAGTTATAGATTGATTATTTTCCAATGAATTAGTACTATAATCATCAGTATTTTTAATTGTACTAGTTAATGTTGATTGATAATCATTTGCAACATCACAAGTTTTATATATATTAGTCATATTTTCAACGATATTTGAAAAATCATCACTATAACAAGCATAATAAGTACCTTCATAATTTAAATTGTTAATATTTAAACTAGTAGTTCCTCTCATAATATCTTTTGTACTACAATTATTATTTTTACTCCAATAGCTAAACTTCCTACCAGTTCCTATTTCATATAAACCATTACCATCTAAAGTAGTAGTAACATCTGGTAAAGAAATAGTCTTATTTTCAACTTGATTATTATCAGAATCATATTTAAAACTATACCTACAAACACCATTACTAATAGCATGCCCAGGACAATCCATTCCATATCCACTAGTTCCATCAAATGTAATATATTTAGTTTCAATAATAGGCAAACTACCACACATAGATGTATAGATATCTTTAAAAGTATTATCGCCATTTTCTATTAAGCTTTTAGCATAAGTACAAGCTTCATTTTTCAAACCATCAGAAACTTTACTTAAATAATCATCTAATCCAGTTGCATATCCATCAACATAGAATAAAGTATATCCGCAAGTATTTTTAGAACCGTAAACGCTTGAATTTGGTTTTAATATTCCCGTATATAAATTACCACCTTTTACTAATTTTAAACTCTCACAATTAACAGGTTCACTATAATAATTCTTTATTTTGCTTTTATCAATATCACCAGTTGAAGAAATACAATTATTTTTATACACATTTTCATATAAATTATAATTTTCTTGAAATTTATTTACAATATCTTCTTTCATTTCAGAACAACTTTTTCCTTCATAAGAAACACTTAGTCTTTCACTATTAATTCCAGAATCATAACAATATGTATTATAATAATTAATCTTTTCTTCATTAAAATAATAATTCTTTTTAACAAAACTTTTTTGAACATCACAAGCCGTTTTTTTTAAATCATTATCTGCTTTACTCAAATAAAAATTTAATCCTACAGCACAATGATTATATATATATAGTGGATAACCTTCTTCAACTTCATTATAATTAAAAACTTTATTATCATATTCAGCATACCACTTATCACATTCATATTCATCATTTCTTACACCTTGACTATAAGAAACTTCGTATTTTTTTCCACTACTACTAACATTACTAACTTTAATATCTTTATTATTAATAAGCACAATACTTCCTAAAATAAGAACTAAAAAAACAATAAATACTATAATCTTATTTTTTAACTTAATCAAACCAAATCACCTCTTTTTTTATTGATTTTAATAATAGCTACAAAACCAATAGAAACACAAATAACAATTAGTACAATGTACCAATATTCTTTTAATATTTTAATTAAATCATCTATACCAAACTTATTTATTACTTTAGTATCTTCTTTAACATTTAAACTTTCTTTATATTTATTAATATTTTCTTTAATTTTATCATCATTTAGACTAAATTTATTATTAAGCAAAGGTTTACAATATTGATAATCTTTTATTCCATTACATATATCCATATAGTAATATCTATTTATTATTTTCTTAGTAATAGTTTTAGTAGTTAATTTATTACCATAACAAGAACTATTACTAACATAAATAGTAACTCTATAAGTTATAATATCATCAATATTATTATCAATAAAACTGTAATGATTATCTACCATGTCATAACTATGTACTTCTTTATTTTCTTCAGTTTTACTATTATATATATTAACGTATAATTCATCATCTAAATTATATAAATTAAATACAAAATATTTATTATTTAAATCAGGTTCAAAATATACTTCTATATCTTTAGACTTTTCTAATAAATTTTTTCTTTCTTGATAATTACATTCAGCATTAACTACATTACTAAAAACAAACATAAATACAAATATAACTATGATATATTTAATATTTTTCTGCATTAATACCACCTTTATCTTAAATAAATTATAACACATGAAAAAAACAAATTAAAGAAAAATCAATTCAATTCTTCAATTTGTTTTTTATAATTAGCACAATACAAGTGTACTACCATTTACAATATTTGTATTATATACAAAATCATCTAAATTATAACATATTGCTTCATTGGCATTATATAAGTTCAAAGTAGAATTATCATTAAAAGATCCCTGAGATAAATCTTTTAAAGCTTTTGATAACAAATACACTATTTCGCCAATTGTTTTATTAATCGGTATCAAAATATCATATGTTTCATATAACATAGGTACCACCAATTGTACATTATATTTACTCTTCATTTTCATCACCATTAAAATAATCTAATAATTTAATTTTAGTAATTATACCATTTTCAAACACAAATCCAAATTTATCAGTAATAGTATCTCTATACTCTCTAAGCATTCTTCCACTTTTTAAAATCATTTGTTCACTAACACCATTTCCTATCCAAATTCCCCTATTATTATTAATATTGGTTTTATAGAATTCTTCAAATTCTAACTTTTTCAATACGTTTGATGCTTCTATAAAAATAGTTGATACATTATCCTTTTCATTTAATAATTTTAATATATTATTAAATTCTTTTTTCAACAGTATATCAAAACTACTATAAATATCATATATTCCTAAGAAACATATAAAATAATTAATTTCATTTTTATTATCCAATTTCATAGCAAAATTTTTCAATTGGTTTAAATATTCAACATAATTATTATTTATAACATTTGGTATACCCATTATATTATTATATTTTTTATACGAATTAAACAAATAAACTTTATTATTATTAAAAGATAATATGTTTTTTAATAAACTATTATAAAAATTAATCAAAATATCGATATCTAATCCAGAAACTAAAACTCCACGTTTAGACATAAAACCATATTTAATTATATTTAAATTATCTACATTTACTCCGATAGGAATATTCAAAGGATCATTTAAATATTTTTTTATAATATCATAAGTAACTATTGTCGGTAAAACAGGTATTGCTCTAACTTTGTTATAAATTGAAATTAACTCATTAGATCTATTTTCAATCATATCTATATTTGACATTTCATTAGAAATATATGCTGTCTGAAATTCGTAAATATTTTCTAGTTTAAGTAAACCTCTGCCTTTAATTTTACTTGGAATATTCAATACTCTACTTCCATAAATATTTGAATAATCGTATTTATCTTTTAATTCTAAAGTTAATGTTTGTTTAAAATTTTGTAAAATTTTCGTTCTAACACTATTTATTGAATTTGTAGTTATAATTATTGTTATACCATATTTATTACATTCTCTAGACAACTTAAGAAATTCATCATTTAATGAATCATAATTTTCAAATAATATTTCTATAACATTAATAAATAAAATCACACAAGGTATTTTTTTATCAACATTTTTTTTATTATATGTTATTAAATCTCCATTAAAATCAATCAAAATTTTTTTTCTTTGTTCTATCAAAGAATTTAAATACTTAAAAGTATTAAATATTTTCTCTTTATTATCTATAAATATTACATCCCCAACATGTGGTGTTTTATTGAAGTTAATTAAGGATTCACTTCCAAAATCCATAATATAAATATTAACTTCTGATGTATCATACTTATCAATAAGTGAATAAATCATAACTTGTAATAGCATTTCTTTACCAGAATCAATTATTCCATATATTACTAAATTACCCTTTCCTAACAAATCAACAGTAGCTAAACCTTTCTGTTGCATTTCGGGAGCATCATACTCACCAAATACTACAGTAATATTAGAATTTTTTTCAAAATTATATTTTTTTAACAAATCATCATAATAAATTTTATCAGGAATTAATTCTCTCCATAATCCTTTAATATTAATGTTTAATTCTTTAGACAAGTTTATAATTTTTTTTACAATATTACTAACTACTTTTCCTTGATTATTAATATTTACATTTTCCTTTGAACTAATAGTATATATATTTTTTCCATTAAAATCTAAAAATTCTAATGTTTCACTTTTAATATCTACATCATCTTTTTCGTAATATTCCGAACCTGCATAAGCACTTTGACCTTTAACAAATAATTCATTAAAACCTACTTGCAAATAAAATCTTCCAGGTTCTTTTAACAACGCAGCATCAGATACACGTATCATTTCACTTGAATCAGACTTATCTTGCACTTTCAAACATATTTTGAATCTTGAGTTCGACCAAATTTGATTATCAACAACACCACTTGGTTTTTGAGTTGATAATATCAAATGTATACCTAAACTACGTCCAATTCTAGCAATAGAAATTAATTCTTCTATAAATTCTGGATTTTGTTCTTTTAACTCAGCAAATTCATCACTGATTATAAATAAATGACTTAATCTTTCAATATCATTATGCATAAAATATAAATTTTCGTATTTATATATATCCATATTACCTTCATTATATTTTATACTAGCAGTAGCAAATAATTTTTGTCTTCTCTTAATTTCACTTTTTAAAGATATTAAACTCCTATTTATTTCATTTTCATTTATATTAGTAATAACTCCAACAACGTGTGGTAAAATCATCCCTATATTAGAATTATAAAAAGTATTAGCAAGCCCTCCACCTTTATAATCTATCAATATAAATTGAACTTCTTCAGGACTGTAATTTACTGCTAAAGACAAAATGTAAGTAATTAATAATTCTGATTTCCCACTTCCTGTCATTCCAGCTATTAAGCCATGAGGACCGTGAGCATTTTCATGAACATTAAGTAGAACTAAATCTCCATTATCATCTATCCCAATAGGCACTGACAAAGAATTAATAATTGAACTGTTATTCCACCTAGACTTTATATTTAATGAATCAATATTTCCAACATTATACATCTCTAAAAAATCGTATTTTGTTGGTAACACAAATTTTTTCTCAAAAAAATCTAAACTAATATTTGACAAATTTTTATAACACAAACTAAAATCATCATCAATAATATCTGGAATAAAATTATTTTCTACATAATCCATATTTTCATTAATTATTAATTTACCACCATCTTTATCTAAAAATATAAAATTTTTACAATCACTCGGTAAAGAATCCATTTTATTACTATTAAAAATAATTGTAAAACCTAAATTTAAATCATTTTTTATAATATTATTTAATACAGAAATATTTTTTATTTTTGTTTCATCATCCACAAATATTACATAATTTTCAAAAAATATATTATCCTTTTCATTATTTTCAATTAAATTTAATCTCTCATTATATTTTTCATCAATATAATTAATTATTAAATTATATGATAAAGAATCATAACCAAAAAATCTTAAATTCATCTCATCATTCCAAATGTAAGGTAAATCTATATAAGTTTTCCAATAATTAATATTGTTTTTATCAGTCAATACAATAATTTTTAAATCATCATAACTACAACTAGCAAACAACCTAATTAAAAAACTTGATATATATTTATATAAATAATTTGAATTACCTATAAAAGAAACAACATTATTTTGTTGAAAATCAAAAACAATAGGAACTTCATTTATATAATTTGTTTCTTCTTGAAGTTTTGTCAATTGTATTCGTAATTTATCTCTATCTATAGTAAAATGCTCTTCCGGTATTTCAATTTTTATATTAGGTTTTATTCTTCCAATACCTAATGAGATAGTCAAAAAATTATTACTATCTTTTTTTCGTTCCCATAATTTACTATTTATAGTTTCAATTATTTCTTTAGACTCTAAAGTATTATAATAAGTATTACAAATTTCGTTCTTTTGAAAATTCATTTCATTTATTATTAATCTCTTTTTCTCATAAATATAATCTTTATATTCTGATATTCTTTTTATTTCTCTTTTACTTTCTCTTTTTTTGCGATAAACGTTTGATAAAATCGGATATAATATCATAGCAATTAACATACAACTTGCTACAATTAAACTTCCCAAACTGTCTTCTAAAGTTTTTTCTTTCATAGTAATATTATTAATAATATTTATTATTGTTATCATAGAAGTCATTGACATCAACATCATAGGAAGCATATTAATAATTAATGGCACATCTTCTTTTAATTCTTGATTTCCTGGTCCATCAATTTTAAAAACTTTTGTTTCTATTTTTCTCTGAATTTTAGGAACTCTTTTAAATTTTAGCAATGATTTGTTTTCATTAATATTTCCCTGTATTAAATATTTTGTATAATCATTAATAACTTTATCTATCAAAACTAAACTATTTTTTTTATAAATAAATTTATTATTATCGTGAGATATAACAATGATATTTTTTAGTATATTAATAAAAACTCCATCAAAAAAGATATTGCTACCATACTTGACTTTTTCGTTATTATATTTATTTTCACATACGTATATAGCTTCTTTTACATCTTTCAAATTAATTTTAAAAAAATTATCTCCCAAAATAAATTCAATTTTAGAGTACTCAAATTTTTCACTTTCAATAATAATATCTGCATCAACAAAATATTTTCCAGCTAAAACAATTTTAGAATTAGATGAATTAAACGTAAATTTTTTATAATCATCATCAAAATCATTTAAATAATATAAAGTATAAACTTGATTGGTTTCAATATTCAAAATATAATAAATACAATTTATTTCTAAAATTTGACTTTCTATAACATTATTCTTATCTTCAAAATCTTTAATTATTTTATATTTTTTATTTGAATAAATAACATAATTTTGTTCATTTAATTTTACATTAACAATTTCATCTTCATGATAATCATGTAACCAAAAATTTGATGATTTATTATCAAAAATTTGTTTCCAAGTTAAATGATTTCCATCTGATAGTATCATCCTCACAATATCACAACCCTACTATAATCATTTTAACAATTTTTTACTAATTTGTCACCAAATTTTATTAACAAAAAAAGATTACCTCCAAGTAATCTTTAACTTATACATTTGATATTGATTGAGCTGCTGCAGCATCAGTTTCTTCATTTCTAGCAGTAACAGTATAAATATGGTTTTTCATATTAACAACAGCTTGATAAAAACTATCATAACTACTTCTAATTTCTTGATATCTACCATTGGAAACATCTGCACCACTACTCTGCCATGATTCCCCATATAAAGATTTCATAGATGAATCGATATTGTCAAAAATTTGCATTATATTATCAGCATTATTTTTTATAGCATCGGCATAACCTCTTGCAGCTTCATAATCTTTTTCTTCAAATTCATTCATTTTTTCTTAACCTCCTTCTAAAATAAATTTTTTGCTGCACTCGCATTTTGTTGTTCAGTATCATCAAAAGTATGTGCACCTTCAGATATTTTTTCTCCTAAAACAGTTAACAATTCTCTAAAAGAATTCAAATTAACAACTTGACTATCCGTAGCTTCTTTAAATGAATTTGCAGAAACTCCTTTCCAAATTGACATTAAAGATTCTACATTAGTTGATAAATTAGTTATTTCATTAGCAAAAGATTCTGCATTATCAACAGTATTCAATCCTTGACTATTCATACTTTCAGGATCTACATGTAATCCAGACATACAACTCCTCCTTTCAAAATATTATATAAAATTTCAAAATCAAATCAATTTTGAAACTTTATTATCAGTTTGTTTATAATTATTTTTTACATTTTGTAAATGCGGTGATAATAAAATAAATTTACCTCTAGAATCATTTATACTTTTTTTAATAATACTCCAATTAGAAATAATTAAATCTGAAAGATTACCTACTAATACTTCTTCAGAACTAATATTTTTCATATTTTTATCTAATTGATTTACAAAGTCATTTATTTTAACTCCCGTATTGACAACAACAGAAGCAGCATCCTCAAATATTTCATAATTATTAATATTAAAATTATTCATAAAACACCACCTTACAAATTCACATTCGAAAAATCATTTTCCAACGCTTCTATCTTGTTTATACTTTCACTAATAAATTGAATAAACCTCGTAATTTCATTAATTTTAGCTTGCAATTGCAACACAAAGTCGTCACTCGTATCTCTAAATGAATCACTTGCAACCCCATCCCAACCATTGACAGAATTTAATATTTTGTCTTTATATAACTTAATTTGTTTATTTAAATTTTCAACCTCATTATTCATTTCAGTAATACATTGTCTTGCAACATCAAAATCACAAACATATTTTGCCATATTTATCACCTCAATCTAAAATAGTTTTTTTCATCATAACTATAATAATATTATATTACATTTCTGTTATTTTACTAAAATCTAAAAAATAACTTTAATTAAAATGTCGATATTTTAAATTTAAAAACATATTCACAAAATTTACTTTTCACCAAAATACTTTCCATAATTTGTAGCTTTAGTTATGCATTGTCTCCATTCAGGATGACATTTCGCAGTACCTGGATTTGAGTGGTTAGAATCGTACCAACTTTTTTTATCAACAATAAATTCAACAATAGTTTGACCATTATCATGACCCCACTTATTACATCCATAATCATTTTGATTTTTTACATCTCCAATAATACATTTAATAACTGACCCATCTGCCTGTTCAAAATCAACAGAATCTCCAACTTCTCCAAAAGTTGTAGTTGTTGCAACTACATATCTATCTCCTATTTTAGCAAAACCTTCGGAATCATATGATTCCCCTGCTTTCTCTCTCAGTTTATATTGTTCAGATGTTTTTGAAGTAATCATTTGCCATCCCATATATGTATGAACTTTTCCTAAATTATTTGGCACATTTATCACTTTTTGTTCTTTTAAATTATTATCATTTTGAATTTGAGACACAGTTTGATTTTCAAGAACGACTTGTTCCTCAGAAACATTTTGCTTTTTAGAATCATTAGAATTGCCAGTTGGTATAATTAATTTTTGACCAACATGAATTAAACTAACATTTTTTATATTATTTACAGATGCTAAAGCAGATACAGTAGTTCCATATTTATATGCTATCTCACTTAAAGTATCCCCACTAACAACAGTATAATTAAAATTTTTAGAATCAGAAGAACTTAAGGAATTATCATTATTCAAAACTTCCACATTATTATTTACAATAGAAACTTCATTAATGCTAGAACTAATTTCAAATTGAAAACTATTTTGCAAGTTGGTGTGTGACTCTATAATATTATTAAGTAAATTAAATGAGTTATTCATTTTGTTTATGGTTTCATCTACATTACTCAATATAGCTTTTTTTGCACCTTCAAAATTAAACTCCAATGCATCTCCAACATCATAAGATTGTATAGAATTTCTAACATTTTCTAAATCATTACTAGAAACCTTAATCATATCAGCAACAGAACTAACAGCTTCTACATCCAAAATAAATTTTGTCATATCATCATTACTCCTTTTTTATTTTAAAATAAACATTAACTACCTGTATAAGTAAAATGCATTGGATCAGTACGATCAGACCAATCTCCACCCCAATAAAATCCATGCTTTTTCCATATTGCCACAACTTTTTCATTATTATAAAATTTAGAATCTTTATCTCCATGTGTACAAAAGCCATTTGCACTTACATTTAAATCTATTGCTGCTCCATAACTATGATGAGATAATTTGCTACTACCTTCCATATTTCTAAAACAAAAACTTGCACTATCACTTACTGGAAATCCAATTTGATATAATTCATTATAAACAGCCTTTACCTCTTCAGCCAATTTTTTATGAACTTGTATTTTTAAATCACGTGATACTCCATTTCCGTCATAAGCCTTAACAGTAATTATTGTCATATACTTTCTTGCTTGACTTTGAGTAGTTGGTTTGCCATCAGGAAACAAATATTTTAATCTTTGATTCTTTGGAATTTTAGCGGCTTCTCCAACAGTAGGAACTAATCCTAACAAACCAGTAGTATCAGCAAAAGCACTAATAGAATCTCCACTTTTAATAGAAGTTATAATTGCTGATAATAATTTTTCAATTTCATTTTTCAATCCAGTTAAATGTTCGTTACAGGTAGAGACATTATCTAGTAAAGCTTTCTTTTCATTATCATCCTGACAATTAATTATTTGAGATTCAATACTCTCTTTTTCTTCTTTTTTAGTTTTATACTCATTAAACTTTCTTACCGCACCAGCATAGCTATTTAATTGACTATTAATAGGTTCATCAAATAAATTTAAAAAATCATTAACTTTAGATACAAAATTATTTCTAGAACTACCACTCCAATAATTTTGACTTATAGTATTAATTGATTCACTAACTTTAGAAAAAGACTTAGCAAAGTATTCACGATCAGAATTAATTGTTGCCTCTAAATTTACTAAATCAGTCACATTATCACCTAGCCTTCTAAAAAAATAATAACAAACAAAAAAATATATTTCAACATATACAAAAAAAATATACAAAACGTTTACATGCTTAATTTCAAATGTTTTTTTCATTAATTTACATATTATGGCATACATGATATACTTTATCTATAATATTGGAAGGAAAATAAAAAATGAAAAAATCAACATTAAATATATTAATCTATATTTTATTTCCAAGTATAATACCTCTATTCTTTACGAATAATCCTCATTCAAAAGAATACATTATTTATTTGTTTATATCTTATATCTTATTAACAACATATTTCACAACTATTTATAAAGAAGAATTAATAAATAATTTAAAGAAATTAAATAAAAAAAATATATTAATAACATTAATATATTTTATAGTAGGTTTCTTATTGATGGTATTATCTAACTATATTATAAATTATATTATAATACCAAATGGTATATCTAATAATGAACAAGGTAATAGAGAATTATTATTAAATAATAAATTATTATATGGTATATTATTAACACTAATAATACCATATATAGAAGAAATATTATTTAGATTAAGCTTAAAAAAAAGTATAAAAAACAATACTGTATTTATATTAGTATCATCATCTATATTTGGTTTATTACATATAGTATCAACTACTAAACTTATAGAATTATTATACTTTATACCATATTTTATATTAGGTTTAACATTTAGTACAATATATACTAAAACAAACAACATATTTTGTAGTACAATATCACATATATTAAATAATACAATAACAGTACTAATAATATTATTATTTTAGAAAGGTAATTTATGAAAAAAGAAGATAAAAAAAATATAAAAAAGAAAAAACATAACATACTAATATATTTTATACTAGTAATAACATTACTATTTTTATATTCTAAATACATAGAACCATATAATTTAACTATAAAAGAATATAAAATAGAAAATAAGTATTTACCAAAATCATTCGATGGTATAAAAATAGTACATTTCTCAGATATTCATCTGGGAAGTACAGTAGATATTAAATATTTAGATAAAATAGTTAATTTAATTAATAAACAAAATCCAGATATAGTAGTGTTCACAGGAGATATGCTAGATAAAAGAAGAACTTTAAATGATTCTGAAATAGAATCAGTAAAAAAATCTTTATCCAAAATAAAAAGTAATTTAGGAAATTATGCAGTTTCAGGAAATCATGACATTAAACAATTAGACACATATAAAAAAATAATGGATACTAATTTTACTATTTTAGACAATGAAGAAAAACTAATATATTATAAAGAAAACACTCCCATCTCCATTGTAGGATTATCTGATCCAAGCGAAACAAAAATAAATTATGATGTACTAGAAAAAGAAAATGATTATTATAGATTCGTATTATGTCATGAACCAGATGAATATAAAAAAATATCTAATTATAGTTTCAATGTAATGTTTTCTGGCCATTCACATGGAGGACAAGTTAGACTACCATTTATAGGAAAAATATATACTCCTATTGGGGCAAAAACTTATTATGATGATTATTATAAATTAGATAATAAAGAAATATTTATATCAAATGGTATTGGAACAACAAGAATAGATATTCGTTTTAATTCAGCGCCAAGTATTAACTTATATAGATTATATGCCCAAAATTAAACCTCCTTATTCATATACTATTATGAGAGGAGTTTTTTATGTATTATAATAATTACGGGATACAAAACCCAAATGAAGATAGACAATTTTTCGTACCATTTTTATTAGGTGGACTTGCAGGAGCTGGATTAGTAGGAGTATCACGCCCAAGACCAGTATATGTAAATTCACCAAACCAATACCCATATCAACCTTACCAACCTTATTATAATAATCCATACTATAGACCAAGTGGATATTATAATTATTCTTCTGGAGGATATTATTAATATCTTCTTTTATTTTAAATGTTTTTCTATAATAATATGCTCTTCTATCAATCTATTTTTTATTTTATTCAAAATATCTTTAATTACTCTAGACAAATAAGATTGAGAAATATTAACTTCTTTAGCAATTTCTACTTGAGTATATTTTCTACCATTGAAGCCAAAATACATTTCCACTATTATTTTTTCTTTCAAAGGTAGTTCACTAATAATTTTTCTAACCATTTCATATTCTTCTTTTGTAAATACATTTTCAAAAAAGTCTTTTTCATCGCATAACAATTCAACAAAAGTTGTATCTGAAACACAATTAACATAATTATCCAATCTTAATAAATTCAAATGTTTCCTTACATTTCTTAATGACATCCTAATTTCATTATCAATACATTTAGAAGCATAAGTAGCAAATTTGCTATTTTTTGTTCCATCATAATTATCAATCGCTTTTATTAAACCAATTATTCCAGCAGAAACTAAATCGTCTTTATCACATAAAGAATTAGAAAATTTTGAATTAACTTCATATATAACAAAACTTAAATTGTGCTCTATTATTTTTTCTCTTGCAGAATAATCACCATTTTTCATATCTAAAAAATAATTGTTTAATTCTTCATCTGAAAGTTTATCAGACAAAACTTCATAATTATTCAATTCTTTAAAATAACTTATTTCATTCATAATATTACCCCCAATTTGTTCAAATAATGTATCACAAAATATAATAAAAGTCAAAAATTTAAAGAGTTCTTCTTCTTTACATTAAATAATATTCCAAACAATATAAAATAACTAATCAAACTACTCCCACCATAACTAACAAAAGGAAGTGTTATACCAGTAATTGGTAAAAGTCCTATATCCATAAATATATGTTGTACTTGTTGATACAAAAATAATCCAAATAATCCAATCACATAATACTTGTGTTTATTTAATTTAAATATATCTTTAACAAGCATAATATCTATAATTAAAAACAAACTAACAACAACTACACCACCTACAAAACCAAACATAGTTAATATATTTGCAAACATAAAATCAGTTATAGCTTCGGGTATATAAATAACGTATTTATTAAAGTTACCAATAACTCCTCCATTACCAATACCAATTAAAGCATTATTAATTTGATAGCCTTCATTCTTCGTGAAATTAATAATCCTATCTATTCTATAAAAGAAATTAGTACCAAATATTTTAATAAACAAATCACTATTAAAAAAATATAAATAAAAAAATATTCCAATCCCTATAAAACACAAACTAAATAAACTAATATAGTATTTCTTTTTCAATCCCATACATATAAAAATACTAAAATATATTACTAAATAAAATAAAACAGTACCAGTATCAGGTTGTAAAAAAGTTAGAATACTAGGAATTAATAATAAAACTATACTTTTTATAAAACCATACTTACTTTTAACATATTTATCTAAACACAACAATAAACCTATTTTAGCGAACTCACTAGGTTGTATACTAATACCAAATAAATTAATCCAACTCTTACTACCATTAATAGTATCTCCAAAGAATAATACATATACTAACATAAATATACTAATTAAATATATTAAAAAACTATATTTATATATTATATTAAAATTAACACACTTAAAAAAGAACAATAATATTATCCCAATAACAACATATATTATTTGTCTTTTAAAAAAATACATATAGTTATTAACAATATTTTTAGAACAATATATTGATATAATACCAATAAAACATAATAAAATTATAGGAATAAAATATTTAATAAAATCTTTCTTCATATTAATATTTTGTAAATATTATTTAAAATTATTCATATATATTATTAGGGTGAATATATGAAAAAATTACCAGATTTATTTACAAATACTTTTAACAAAAAGATTGATAACAACGAAGAATATATTACTATTAAAAATGATAATACTCCATTAGAAAAGCCATCAAAATATGAACTTAATAAAAAAATAGATAATATATTTAAATCAAATGATTATATTTATAAAATCAAAGTAAATATTACTTTAAAAGATAAAGAAATAATATGCACTTTAATAGGTAAAACAAACAATAATCTAATTACTATTGATAACAAACTAATAAATATAAAAGATATAATAGATATTAAAAAAGTTGATTGAAGTTTATTCTAGTTAAATACTAGATTTTTTTATGCCACTTTTTATAACATGAAAAAAACTTGTGAAACTCACAAGCTTAATAATCAACTGGTGTCTCGTATGCGACTTGAACGCATGACCCTTTGATTAAAAGTCAAATGCTCTACCAACTGAGCTAACGAGACGAATATAATAATTAAGATGGCTGCCTCGGGTGGGTTCGAACCACCGGAATGTCAGAGTCAAAGTCTGATGCCTTACCACTTGGCTACGAGGCAATCTAAAGTGGTGGAGGGACATGGATTTGAACCATGGAACCCGAAGGAACAGATTTACAGTCTGCCGCGTTTGACCACTTCGCTATCCCTCCAAAAGTGGTGCCGACAGAGGGAGTCGAACCCCCAACCTACTGATTACAAGTCAGTTGCGCTGCCAGTTACGCTATGTCGGCAAAAAATGGTGGGCGATATAGGACTCGAACCTATGACCCCCTGCTTGTAAGGCAGGTGCTCTAACCAACTGAGCTAATCGCCCGAGAGATATTCTAAACAAATAAATGGTGCCCAAGGCCGGACTTGAACCGGCACGAGGGTTAAATCTCGCAGGATTTTAAGTCCTGTGCGTCTACCTGTTCCGCCACTTGGGCGACACCACTCGGCGTCTTAATTAATTAAGACTATTTGAGTATAACCCAAAAATAAATTTAAATCAACACTTTTTTTCAATTTTTTTAAAAAAATAGCAAAAAAGTTAAAATTTTATAAAAAATTACACTTTTTTTATGTTTTTTTCCAAAATTTGTTGACTAATTTTATTTTTATATGCTATAATCAACTTGTTCCTTGAAGAACAAATGGAGAAATACCCAAGTCCGGTTGAAGGGACTGGTCTTGAAAACCAGGAGGTCGGCAACGGCGCGGGGGTTCGAATCCCTCTTTCTCCGCCAATTAATTTTATATTCATCGCGGGATGGAGCAGTTCGGTAGCTCGCTGGGCTCATAACCCAGAGGTCGTAGGTTCAAATCCTACTCCCGCAACCAATGGTCCGTTAGTCTAGAGGCCTATGACGTCTGCCTGTCACGCAGAAGATCACGGGTTCGAATCCCGTACGGACCGCCATTTTTTATTGGCTCCATAGCTCAGTCGGTAGAGCAGAGGACTGAAAATCCTTGTGTCACTGGTTCAATTCCCGTTGGAGCCACCATTTTGGAAATACAAAAGCACTAACAGTTAGTGCTTTTTTTCTATGCAAAGCATATAAAAATTCATCACAAACAATATTAAAATTTTTGTATAAGAAAAAATATTTTAATAACTTACTTTTAAACAATAATAAAAAAATAGTTATCTCTAACTATATTTCTTAGTGAATTTCTTTTAAAATATCATCCATCCACTTTTCTAAATTTTCTTGTAAAGGAGAAAATCCTCTTACAGATTCTCTAACTTTTCTATTCTTATAAAATTCCTTATAATTTAATCCCTTAATAGATAAACTTAATCTATTTTTTTCTTTATCATAATCAATAACTTTCATAAAAATTTTTTCACCAATACTAACATATTTTGTAATATTAGATATATAATTATTAGCAATCTCACTGATATGAATTAAACCATCAGTATCTCCTACTTTAACAAAAATACCATAAGGTTCAATTCCAGTCACCTCTCCTTTTACAATACTTCCAACTTCAAAGTCTTCCATTATTGCACCTCTCGCCCAATATTATATCAAATTTTATTTACTAAGTAAAATATTTTAGATATAATATACTTTGGTGAAGAAACATGAAAGAAATAGATTTAATAAATGAAGTAATAAATGACATAAAACCATATTTAAATTCAGAAGGTGGAGATATAGAATTTATTAAATATGAAGACGATTATGTGTACGTAAAATTATTTGGAGCTTGTAGTCATTGTGGATATCAAGATTATACTTTAAACGATAACGTATATGAATTGATAAAAGAAAAAATACCAACTTGTAAAGGCGTAATAAATGTAGAAATATAATCTACATTTTTATTTTGTTTAACCACTCTATTCTAAACATCTGGTATTCATTATTAAATCTATCATACAATCTTTTTAGCGTATCTAAATAAATATCAATTTTATCTAAAGTAAACACAATATCACTATCCTTACCATCTTCTAAAATAATTTTATCAAATACATCAAAATAAAATGTAGGATAAAGAAGTCTTGCATAAAGTAAATTGAACATTAAATCATTTAAATACATTCTATTAATTAAGGTAATTACATTATTAAAATCAAAATCATCACTTATAATATATGATTTAATATATTCACCAATATCTCTAACACTATAATCAATTATAAAATTAACCGGATTATAATAATCAATTAAATAACAAGGATACTTCACTCTATTATGTACTATACCAACATTATTCTCTAAATCCCCAAATTTTTCCATAGTCATATTAAAATATAATATAGCATTTTCAGCAAGTCCACTAAACATTCCAAAAGAATTTAAAACAGTTTGATACTTTATTCCAAGTTCTCTAATTTGTACTTCATAATAATCAAGTCTTTCACTCCATAAAGTACCCCAATTAACACCATTTGAATTAACTGGATAATATTTAAATTCATCAAACTTTACTTCATATTTTAATATACCTTTTACTCTCAACAAAACATACTTTTTTTTATCTACATCAGTAAACAAATTTCCCTCTTTATTTAATATTATATTAAAACTTTCTATATTATTTTCAACAATATATTTATAAATATTTTCAACCAAATTAACATCATTTAATACTAAATAAAACAAAAAAAGTTCATTATTAAAATAGAAAAAATAATTATTATCACTTTTATTTAATTCATCAACTAATATATCATAATAATTATATAAAACATTTTTCATATTATCACTAATAAATTATATGAAAAAAACTAAGCTTTATACTTAGTTATCCTTGTAATATTTTTAAATCATCTAAAGTTCCATTATTATTAAATAAATTAGATGCAGTATTATCATTTACTTCACTTTCATTTTTTAACATATCATTTTCTTCTTTATATATATTAGCAAGTTCAGTAAATAATTTAATTTTTCTTTCATTCAATTCTATTTGTTTGTTTACATCCACTTTATTATTATTTGAAACTTCTTTTACATCATTATTTACAGGAACATTATTTGTATTTAACGTTTCACTAGCATTATTAAATATATTTCCATTATCATTATTACCACTAAATACATTGTTATTATTTTGAACAGGAACATCTAATGGCTTATTTATATCTTCTTCTGATATATTAAATGGAGTACTTGGTTGGTCAAATATATTTGGTTCATTTGAAACTCTAAATCCACTATCTATACCACTGGCTGGTTTAACACTATTAATATTTAGTTCTGGTCCATTTCCATTTACACTTGGTATATCAGGTATAGGATTTGGATTAATAGGTTCAATTTTAGGAACTGAATCTATAACAGGAACAACAGGTTCTGAACTAGTATTTAAATTAACTGGACTACCTTCCATATTAAAATTATTTTGTATATTCGGAATAGAACTAATTTGTACAGGTCCACTTTGAGGTTGTTGAACTTGAGTTTGAATTTCTGGAGTTTCATTAAAACTTTGACTCAACAAATCTTTATTTGTCCCTCCACTAATTTCTGTAACTTTACTATATGCATTTTTAATTGCATCAATATTAGTATTATTTAACGCAATTGCTCTAGCTTCACCAGTTCTAATAGGATTAGAATAATTCAAAAACTTAACAGTACTATTTCCCATTATAATTTGTTGCATATCCTTTTTTAATGAAGTCCACTCATCATCACTAATAGAGCCTACTTCGCTTGCAACATACATTTTAATTAAACCATCTTGCACTGTTTCATTTTTCGTATAAAACAAATAATTTTTACCTTTATTTCCAGTAAAGTAACATATTAAATTAACATTAGTATTCATTCCATTTGATTCAATTATATTCACATTCATCGATATCCCTCTTATTCTAAAATAATTGTAACATAAAACATTCAAAAAAAAAAGACTAAATCTTTTTCAAAACAAAATATTTGCATTCATATGCACAATTATCTTTAATGTATTTATCTTTATTCTTTATTTTATTTAATTCTTTAGCTTCTTTTTTATTATCTTCATAAAATCCTTTTAATCTCAATTTACTATAAGCATAATCTCCTACAATGTAATCATATTTATAAAAGTAATCAGTAAAATATTCTTTAAACTCTTCTTCGTTAAAAGCATCTCTAAAGTTTTCAATTAAATCATATTTCTTATCATCTATTATAATCATATTAACCTCTCATAACATGTAATGCAATCATTATACCAATCATAATTTCAGTAGTCATAATACTAAGTAACATCAATGTATCAACAAAACCATTCCCACTAGTAATTATTAAATTTTTTGGTATAAATTTCTTACTTCTTTTCTCTGTATCTTTTTCACTCTCAAGAATGCGATTATTAATATTCCTAACTTTCTCTTCACTCATACGTGACATATCATCTTTATCTATACCATATTTATCATATACACTACTACTTAACAAATCATTTCTAATTCTTTTAAATTTAATATTATTATTTAATAATACTTTTTTTCTACTCCAATACATAGGAACTATATTAATATCTTTAGTAATTAAATTATGTAAAGTAGCAAAATTATTATTCTTAGGATCAAAATATTTATCAAAAAATTCTATTTCATTATCAGTAAACTTTATAATTTTATTTCTATAAATAATCATATTAATTAAAACAATTTCTATTTTACTAGTTATATCAGTTTTACCAACGTTCTTCTCACTATTTAACCACTTAGAATAATCTCCCATTAAACTAATAAATTCATTCATTTCTTTTTCACTTAATCCATACATAATTAAGTTAGCTTTAAAACTATTAACATTATTAATTCTATAAGGATTTAATATATTAATATCACCATATATTTTACATAAACATCTAATAATATATGTTTCAAATATATGTGCTTTATCATAATCCATGCCTTGTTTTATAAGTAAGTAATTACTTATACCAGCATCAATACTATCATTAATAAAAATATTATTCATAAGTAATCACCACCTACTATAAAAAGTATATCACTTTTACTATTCATATTCTATATTAAAATACTTACTTTACATCACTATTTACTAGGTTACTACTTTTATTTATTGTTCCACCTAGTACACTAGGAACTTCTCCATTAATTAATTTGCTACTAATTAAAAATTTATATTTAACATTACTAAATCTATTTTTAGTAGGCATCTCTAAAACTTCCTCTACATCAATATTTATATATAATTTAATTAAAGAATTATTAATACCATAATTTTCAACTACAACATCTACATAAGCATCTATATTTTCTAAAAAGCTTACCTTTACTGGAATCTTAGGACCTAATCCAGAAAACAAACTATTCCCAAAACTTACACCAACTGGCATAAATATAATAATACCATTATCACCATTTATTATTTCTAAATTATGATAATTACTAATCTTACCCATTTCTAAATTCTTTACATTACTTTCTAAATCAACAATAATATTATTTAATAATTTATTACACATAACATTATCTATATCAACACTTACAATATTATTATTAACCAAATTAACTTTAATATAATCATTACTATCAACATTTAAATATTTTTTTATAGTATCATTCATATAATACTTAGTAATTTCATCTAATTTTAATTTTGTTAAAAAAGATACACTTTCTCCTAACTTCTTACCTAATGTATTAAAAATAATAATATCTATAAATATAACTATAATAATTACATACATAAATATATTTTTAAATCTGATTTTTCTTATTTTATAAAAACGTTTCATAATATATTTTATGAAAAAAATAAGAACTATATTAAAATAGTCCTAAATTAAAATACTTATTAACAAATATAACAGCAAGTATAATTAATATAATAACAAATACTATACCAACTACTTTAATTGCAATATTATTAGATTTTAAATCTTTCTCTAATTCTTTAAAATCATCATATTTATCTTCTATACTTAAATCTTCTTCATCTAAATTATCTTCAGTTTTTGTACTAATTTCTTCTTTATCTAACTCCATAGTTTTATAAACAGTATTAGTATCATTATCACTTAAATCACTTAATAAATCTAATGCAGTTGTATTACCAGTACTATTTTTATTACTATTTTGTAGTTCTAAATTAGTAATAGTATTTATTAAATTTACTATGTTTTCTTCATTATCTTCTAAAACTTCTTCTTCATCTTTTTCTTCTATATTTAATTTTTTTAATATATCATATTGTGTATCATGTACTTTTTTTAATCTTTCTTTTTCATAATCTACGTTTTGTGTTTTTTTAGCTTTTTCTAATATAGCATTTATATCATATTCTTTAGTATCATATTTTTTATCTTCTATAATTTCTTCGTCTTGTTCTCTAAATTTTAAACTACGTTTTTCATATTCATCTCTATATCTTTTATCAAGCATATCTTTTACTTTATCTACATCTACTCTACTTATATCTTCTCCAATAACAGTAGCATTGCTAGCAATATCAAATTTATCTATATCACGAGTTTTTATTTGTTCATATAAAGATTTATTTTTTTCTGCTCTACTCTTTAAGTTAGGAGTCTCAGCATATTTATCCATTCTTGAGTTCATATAAATCACCTATCATGTTAATAATAACATAGTTTTAAACATTATTCTACATTTTTTTAATTGATAATTATATTTTATTAGTATATAATAATTTTATTGGAGGAATTAATATGAGTAAAATAGTTTTTGATAAAGAAAGATGTATAGGTTGTGGATATTGTTTTAGTATTGCACCAGAAAATTTTGAATGTAATGATGAAGGAAGAGCAAGTATGATTAGTGATAATGTTACTGATGAAGCAATTGAAGCAAGTGAAGGTTGTCCTGTTAGTGCAATTTTAATAGACAACTCATGTAATTGTGATGATTGTTCTTGTGAACATTGTGAATGTGGCAACGATTGTGATTGTGAAGAAAACTGTAATTGTGATGAATCATGTAAATGCGGTTGCCAAGATAATGAAAATTAGTTTAAGACTAATTTTTAATTTATAATAAATTATAAAAAGAAAGAAGTTAATATTATGAATTATTTTGAAAACATAGATAAAAATATAATTGAATATTTCGATATATTAGAACCTAACTTTCCAGAATGGCTTAACGATTATATAAATACAAAAGAATTATTAAAACAACAATATATTAGCGTAACATGTGGAACAATATATTCAGATTTATTTGAAAGTAACTTTTTCTTTTCTAGTTTAGATCACTCTATTGCAGTTGCTTTAATCATATGGCATTTTACACATGACAAAAAACAAACTTTGTCTGGATTATTTCATGACATTGCAACACCTGTTTTCAAACATTGCGTAGATTTTCTTAATGGAGACTATATAAAGCAAGAATCCACTGAAGATTTAACAAGCACCATAATCAAAAATTCTAATGAAATAACAAAATTATTAGAAAGGGACAATATTAAATTAAATGAAGTTGACGACTACCACATTTATCCTATAGCAGATAATGATACACCTCAACTTGCAGCAGATAGATTAGAATATTCATTATCAAACGCATTATTTTCATACAAATTAGCAGATATAAACACTATTAGAGAAATATACAATAATATAAATATTCAAAAAAATGAAAATAGAATAGACGAATTAGGATTTAAAAATGAAGAAATTGCTATGCATTTCATAAAATTGACAACTAAATTATCAATTAAATACAGAGAAGATAAAACTAGATATTCTATGCAATTTATTGCTGATATATTAAAAGAATTAAATAAAGAAAATTTAATAAAAAAAGAAGATTTATATTCATTAAAAGAATCTGACATTATAAAAATAATAGAAAATTCAAAACTTAAAGACGTATTTGATAAATGGAGAAAATCCAAAAAAATATTAACTTCAAAAACAAAACCAGAAAATGTATACTATATACTGCAAGAATCTAAAGTAAGATACATTGATCCTCTTGTAAATAAAATTAGAATCTCAAAATTAAATAAAGAAGCAAACAAAGAAATACAAAAAAATCTATCATATAAAATGCATAATTATGTATATCTAAATTTAAAATTTTAATTATAACCACAAAAAAATCCAAACAGGATTTTTCCTAAATTGAAATTTGAACCGCACCACTAGGGTGCGGCTTTTTGATATAATA
>OIYG01000214.1_pt1 | contig 64173 bp, 57 predicted proteins | sample 1587861 | NCBI WGS metagenome assembly OIYG01 (sample SAMN03283272) | human gut metagenome | biome: human-associated habitat; material: feces | host: Homo sapiens | place: Peru | collected 2012
CGTATCTCAGTCCCAATGTGGCCGTTCAACCTCTCAGTCCGGCTACTGATCGTCGTCTTGGTAGGCCGTTACCCCACCAACTAACTAATCAGACGCAAGCCCATCTATTAGCGGATTACTCCTTTCCCACTATAATCATGTGATTATTATGGCATATGCGGTATTAGCAACGATTTCTCGTTGTTATTCCCCTCTAATAGGCAGGTTGCTTACGTGTTACTCACCAGTCCGCCACTAAAGCCATTGTTGTAAGTCAATCTTCAATTCCTTCGAACAAGTTCTCTGTTCATGTCAACATCATTACAACGACTTCCGTTCGACTTGCATGTCTTATGTGCGCCGCCAGCGTTAATCCTGAGCCAGGATCAAACTCTCTAGTTATTGTTTTTATATTATCGTACATTTACATGTACTTTATATAAATCTTTTTTACAGATTAGGTTTAATCTGTTTCGAGTTTTTGACTCATTAATTTTAAAATTTACATTTGGTAATACAAGTATTACCGCTTGGTCTCTTAAAGGATTTTACTGTTTATTTTTCAATGTACTTTTATTGTTCCTCGTCGGAACTTCTCAATTATACTATTTTTTAAAACCGATGTCAACACTTTTTTTGATTTTTTTTATTTTTTTTGCAAAATAAAAAATCAGTAATTTCGAAGTGCTTTTTATTTGAGTTTTTTACTAAAAATATTACTAATTTTTGATAATTAATATTTTTATTTTTCATCAGTTTTAAACTAATAATTAGTATAGCACAGTTATATATTTTAGTCAACACATTTTTTGTATTTTTTTTAGTTTTTTTGTTGCATTTTCTTATATTCCTTAATCCGACTGATTTTGACGGTTTATTTTTTTATATTTCTACTAATATTAAGTCGTCTCCTATGCATTTTATTTTTTCCCACGGTATTACTATTTCATTATTTCCACTAAATATATTAAACATTTTATTATTTCCAGGTACTATTATTGATGTTATTATTCCTGTTTGTAAATCTGCTGTTACATCTTGAACATATCCTAGTCTTTTTCCGTCATTTATATTTATTACTTCTTTATGTTTAAAATCCAATCCTTTTTCTCCCATAATATGTACCTCACTTTTCATTTATTATATATATTATATGTTTATGTTCAATATATATTCATTTGAATTCGGGCGGACAGGGTCGTCCACCCCTACACATATATGTTTCTTCTTAGTATATAAATACTATTATCATAAAATTGTTCAATCTATATTCATTCAGTTTCAGCATGCATAATAGGGTCCGTCCGCAATCTATTTATATACTTTTCTTATTCTATTTATTGCATCTTTTTCTAACCTTGATACTTGTGCTTGAGATATACCTATTTCTTCTGCAACTTCCATTTGTGTTCTTCCATCAAAGAATCTTCTTGCTATTATATCTTTTTCCCTTTTATTTAATTTTGCTAATGCTTGTGCTATTGTTAAGTTTTCTGCCCATTTTTCATCTATATTTTTGTTATCTCTTACTTGGTCTTCAATATATAAGTTTTCGCTTCCATCTTTATATATTGGTTCTTGTAATGACACCGGATCTTGAATCGCATCTAAACTAAATGCTATTTCTTCTTTATCTATCTCCAACACTTTAGATATTTGTTCTATGGTTGGCTCTTTTCCTGTTTCTTTTGTTAATCTTTCTTTTACTTGTAATGTTTTATATGCTAAATCCCTTACAGACCTGCTAACTCTTATTGGGTTGTTGTCTCTTAGGTATCTTCTTATTTCTCCTATTATCATCGGTACTGCATACGTACTAAATTGTACATTTTGATTCAAGTCAAAATTGTCTAATGCTTTTATTAGACCTACACATCCTATTTGAAATAAATCATCTGCATTTTCTCCTCTATTTTGAAATCTCTGTATTACACTTAAAACTAATCTTAAATTTCCATTTATAAATTCTTCTCTTGCTTCATTGTCTCCATTTTTTACTTTTCTTAATAATTCTTCTTTTTCTTTATTCGAAAGTACTGGTAAGTTTGCTGTATTAACATTACTAATCTCTACTTTCTTTATCAAAAGTAAAACCTCCTTTAAAAATAATCATTTAATAAATTATTTCCAAAGAAGGAATATCTTATACAACATATCTTTATCCTGTTTTACTCATTATTTCTTTTTTCATTTTTCCTATTATCTTTTTTTCTAATCGTGATATATAGCTTTGTGATATTCCTAACATATCCGCTACTTCCTTTTGTGTTTTTTCATTTCCAGTATTAAATCCAAATCTTAATTCCATTATATTTTTTTCTCTAGGATTTAATTTTTCCATTGAATTTCTTAATAATTTTTTATCAACTTCGTCTTCTAATCCCTTTGAAACAGTATCTGGTTCTGTTCCCAAAATATCTGATAGCAATAATTCATTTCCATCCCCATCTTGATTTAATGGTTCATCTATCGATATTTCTCCTTTTAATCTATTGGTTCTTCTTAGAAACATAAGTATTTCATTTTCTATACACCTTGATGCATATGTTGCTAGCTTTATATTTTTATCTGTTTTAAATGTATTTATTGCTTTCATCAATCCTATAGTACCTATGGATACTAAATCTTCTATTCCGCTTCCCGTATTTTCAAATTTTTTTGCTATGTATACAACAAGTCGTAAATTTCTTTCCACTAATGTTTGTCTTGCTTTTGTATCTTCTTCCGAATCTAACTTTTTTAATATTTTCTCTTCTTCCTCAGGTTCTAATGGTGGTGGTAATGTTTGACTACCTGCCACATAAAAAATTTGATTTTCATCTAGCATTTCTTCTTTATTATAGAAATATTTTAAACTAGACTTTATTATTTGTATAATGTTCATTAAAGTCACCTATCCTTTCGCTTTCTTTATTTAATAGTTCTAGTCCTATCAATCCTGAATATCGGTTGCTCTTGCTTAGTTTTTTATCATATATTCCTATAATTACTTTTTTTATTATTTTTATATTTTCTTCTTCATATATTTTTATATAGTCTGGTCTTATTCCTATTATCATTCCATTGCTTTTTCCTACTGATGAGAATGGAATAATTCTACATCTATTTCTTAATTCTTCTGATATTTCATCAAATCTATTGATGATTCCATTCGATATTATTTCTAAGTCTTCTCCTTTTAACATTCCCTCCATTTTTTCTTTTTCAATAATTACAACAGGAAATGATGTTAATGGTTCTACAAGTAAGTTTCCTGTATCTAATAGCATTTTTGTTTTTACGCTTTTATTTTTATAGAAAATTTCTATATTATATATAATCGAATTTTTATCAACTTTATTTTTTATTATTTTGAATGCAATATTAATTAAAAAGAAACCTAATATTCCTCCTAAGATTGCTATTTTTACAGGATATGATCCTGTTAGAGTTCTTCCTATATTTTTTATTTGTTGCGGACTAATATAATATAGTAGATAATATGCCGCTCCTCCAAAACAAAAAGATGTAAGATAAAATATCACTCCATCTTTGAATAGTTTTTTCAAGTTATCTGGATTGTATGCTATATAAATCATAGCTACAGATAATAATAACTTTACTAATTGATTTGTATACACATTTATTTTTGAGATATATGACATTATTGCATATACTGTTCCAATTAAACTAGATATTATCAACCTTGTATGATTTACTTTTATTTTTATTATTAGTCCTGTTGCAAATAATATTATATAGTTCATGATAATATTTTCTAAAAATATTACATCTATATAAAATGTCATACACCACCTCCCATCAAAAGCTGAAGAGTTTTAATTATTTTTATTAATTATTTTTTCTTCTTCATTTTATATATGTTTCAATTATAGTTTCTTTTAAATTAAAAGTCTGTCACTTTTTAGGGTAGAAAAAAAGAAATAATCTACAATTTTAGATTATTTCTTTTTTATTTGTATGTATTTTGATATTAATTATCTTATTTCTTTTTATTTCTTAGGAAAGATGGTATATCTAAGTCTGATGAAGAATTATTGCTTTCTGATGAAGATGGTATTGAATTTACTTTTTTATCCCAAGCTTTTGATACTAAGTTTTCTACTCCTATACTTGTTAGAGGTTGATCTACATCATCAAATCCAGTTGCTATAACTGTTATTACGATTTCATCTCCTAATGATTCATCTATTACAGATCCCCAGATAATGTTTGCTTCTGGGTCTACGCTGCGTTGAACTAATTCTGCAGCTGTATTGATTTCTTGTAATCCTAAATCACTTCCACCTGTAATGTTTATTATTACTCCTCTAGCTCCTTCTATTGAAGTTTCTAGTAATGGACTTTGAATTGCTTGTTTTGCAGCATCTTCTGCTCTATTTTCTCCAGATGCTCTACCAATTCCCATGTGTGCCATTCCTCTATTTAGCATTATTGTTTTAACATCTGCAAAGTCTAAGTTTACTAAACCTTCTATTGAAATTAAATCTGATATACCTTGTACACCTTGTCTTAAAACATCATCTGCCATTTTGAATGCTTCTACTATTGATGTTTTTCTATCAATTATTTGTAGTAATTTATCATTTGGTATTACTACTAATGAATCTACTTTTCCTTTTAAGCTTTCTACACCACGTTCTGCTTGAGCTAATCTTTTTTTACCTTCGAATGTAAATGGTTTTGTAACAACTGCTATTGTTAATATTCCTAATTCTTTTGCTGCTCCTGCAACAACTGCTGCTGCACCTGTTCCTGTTCCTCCACCCATTCCGGCTGTAACAAAGACCATATCAGCTCCTCTTAGTGCTTCTCCTATTTCTGCTTTGCTTTCTTCTGCTGCTTGTGCTCCTATATCTGGATTTGCACCTGCTCCTAATCCTCTTGTTATTTTTTCTCCTATTTGAATTTTTGTAGCAGCTTTTGATTGTTGTAATTGTTGTCTATCTGTATTAACTGCTATAAACTCTACTCCTTTTATTCCTGCTTCTATCATTCTATTAACAGCGTTGTTTCCTGCTCCACCAACACCAATTACTTTTATAGTAGCAGCTCCATCTCCAACTGGTTTGTTTTCAACTTCATCGTATTCGTACATATTCTTTCCTCCTAAATTTATTTATTTAAAATTTAAAACTTTTTTAAGAATAAAAGAACTCTTTTATTCTGTCAAGTAATACTTTAAAGAAATTATCTTCCATTGCTGTATCTATACTACTTGAAACTGATTTTGCAAATGGTCTAGCAGCTATATATCTTACTAGAGCATACGCTGTTCTATAGCTTGGTTTTATAGTACTTATCAATCTTCCTGTTGACATCTTTACTGGTATATTTAGTGCTATTTTTCCAGCCACATCACTTTTATTTATATTTGTTATTCCTTGTCCTGTTAGAATTACATTATTTATTTTTGATTTGTTTGCTTGTGATGTTATATCTTTATTTATTAATGAAAAAATCTCCTCAATTCTTGCTTCTATTACTTCAATTAATTCTGAACTTTTTATTGTTCTAGTTTTACTTAGTCCATTGCAAGTATTAAGAATGATGTCATTATCATTATCTATAAATGATTTTAGAGCTAGTCCATATTGTTTTTTTAGTTTTTCTGCTTCTTCTTTAGAAATATCTAATACGACTGCTATATCATTTGTTATACTATCTCCTCCTAGTGGTATTGTATTAGTATACACAAATTTGTTACCATCGAATATTCCTATTTCTGTGTTTCCTGCTCCAATATCTAGTAACATTACATTATCATTTAATTCATTTGAATCTAGAATAAAGTTTCTTTCTGCTAATGCTACTGGTATTATTCCATCCATTTCTAAATCTACTTTTTTAAATATTTGATGTAATTGTTTTACATAGTCTTTATCTGCTAAAATTATTTCAGCATTTACTGTAAAGTTAGAACTTAAGCATCCTATCGGATCGCTTACTACTTTTCCATCTTCTAAGATAAATTGTTCTGGTACTATATCAATTATAGTTTTGTTGTCTGGTAACTCTATATCTTTAACCAACATCATTGCTGAGTTTACATCTTTTAAAGATATTCCTGAAAATTTATCTTTTATTTCTTTCATTACGCTATTTTGAACAATTGTTACATATTTTCCTGGTATTGTCACATATGCAGAATTTATTCTCAAATTAGCTTCTTCTTCAGCATCATTAATTGTTTTGGCTATTGACATTGCAACATCATTTTCGTTTATTATTTTGCCTTTTTTTATTCCACTACATTTCCATTTGCTCATACATACTGTTTCTATTTGGTTAAAGTTGTTTACTTCTCCAACAACAGTTGTAATCTTAGAAGTTCCAATATCTATGCCGACAATTATATCTCCTATTGCCAAGCTTAACTCCTCCATTTTTTTATTATATATTTTTTCGCCTTTAAGAATATTATATTTTTTATCAAAAGTCAAGAGAATTTGTAATATTTTTGTAACATTTTTGCAATATTGTTGTAATAAACCTCTTATTCTTTTTTAATCTGTAGCTTTTTCGCCTTTTTTCTCTTTTTTACTTGTCCATTTTTCTATGTAATATCTTCTTATAGACCCTAAGTTATTAAACATTCTTCCTACAAAAACAACTATCGCTGCTAAATATATGTCTACATTTAACTTCTCACCTAAATATGTAAGTAAAATTGATAAAATTGCATTTCCGAAGAATCCTGATACAAATATTTTAAAATCAAATTTCTTATTTAGTGTTGATGTTATTCCTCCAAATACAGAATCTAATGCAGCAACTATTGATATTGCTAAATATGATGAATATGTGTATGGAATCATTGGAATATTTATTCCTATTATTGCCCCTATTATACAGCCTACACAAATTGCTAATATTATCATTGTTATTCCTCCTTTATTATAAATCAATATATTTTAGATTTATTTCTCTTGAATATTTATTTATCTTTATATTAGTTTTGCTTTCTACTGATATTTTATATCCTTCTTTTTGTTTAGAGTCTACATATCCGTTTTTTACATTTAATGCACTTTCTAGATAATTTTCGTCACCAATTGCTAGTATTGTATATGGTGATGATATCTTATTACTATTTACTAAAATATATCTACTTGATATATCTACAATATCTGTTAAGTTTATTACTCTTTCACCATTTATTGATATTGCTTCTGCTCCTGCTGCTCTTAATTCATTTATTAGATTAACTAAATCTTTTGCTTCATAAGCTTTTTCATTATTATCTGTAAGTGTAACCTGTACTCCATCTCCTGTTACATCTGTTTTACCTAATATAATATTTGCCTCTGATAATTCTTTTTCTACTAGTTTACTTGTTTCTTCATTGCTTTCTGATTTTTCTTTATAATCATTAATTTTAGATTGCGTTTCTTCCAGTTTAGATTGTGTTTCTTCATATTTTTCTTTCCATTCCGATAATGCTGATTGCAATTCATCTTCTCTCATTGATTCTATTTCTGCTATATCTGTCTCATTTACAACCTTAAACTGCATAAACATTACACATACAAGAACAAAACTCATTAAGCCTATTGTTACTGCTATAATAACTTTTTCTTTTTTCATGTTTTCCTCCTATTATAATCAGTTTTATTATTTTCTTATATATTTATAGTCTATTATTCCACTATATTTATTTATTGTTATCTTACTTTGTTTTTTTACACTTGATACTAATCCATATTGTTCTAACTCTTCTAAGAAACCTCCTGGTCTTTTTATTGCTCCGAGCAAAGCTTCTTGTGAACCTATTGCTTTTATTACAAATGGTGAACTTATTTTGTTTCCATTTACTAGTACAACATTTCCATCACATGTTATTGATGTAGAATTTGTTATTCTTTCATCATTTATTGATATTGCTTCTGCTCCTGCATTTTTTAATTCATTTATTAATGTTAATAAATCACTGTCATGTATTAAATAATTGCTTATGCTATCTAGTGCACTTATTGACTCACTTGTAACATTTTTATTATCTGCTACTGTTAGTACAATTCCCTTTCCTTGTACATCTGTTGTTCCTATAACTGCATTGGCTAGTTTAAGTGCTCTTTCTGATTCTGATGATGTTGTATCTTTTTTACTTGCTTCTTCTCTTTGTTTTTCTAGTTCTTTTTCAGAAGTTTCTAATTTTTTATATGCTTCATCATATTTTTCTTTCCATATTAACACTTCTGATTTTAGTTCACTATTTATTCCACTAGCACCTGCTATTTTATTAGCATCCTTTACAGTTTTATATTGAACTATTATTGCTAATGTTAATATTAAACACATTATTCCCAATGTTGCTGAGACAACTTTTTTATTCATAGCCCAACTTCCTTTCTTAGCTTTGTTTAAAATAAACTCTATTTCTTTCTAGAGCATTTTCATCTACAAAAATTTCTCCTTTGTTTCCTACTTCTTTTTCTAAAACCTGTTTTAAGCTTAGGACTTTTTCATTTAATTTTGTATTATTTCCTATGTATGCTGTTTTTTCTCCATTATCAAATTTTATTGCATAATTATTAGTATCTGAAACATTAATACTTGTTATTTCATTTTGTATACTATTATATTTACAGCAGTTAACCAATTTTAATACTGTATCTAACTTAAATAAATCTTCGTTATTTAATCTTTGACCTTCTGTAATAGCTCCTTTTGTAGTTTCTAATCCTTCAATTATTATTGTATCTTTTTTCTTTTCATTTAATTCTAGTACATATCCTTGTTTGTCCAAATATATATAATTATCATTGTATTCTGCTTGATAACTAACTTTTCTTTCTGTAACATTTATTTCTAATGTGCTAGGTAATTTTCTTTTTATTTGAACAGATTCAACATATGGATTTTCTTTTATGTTTTTAGTTATTTTATTTTTTGTTACTTCAAATATATTTGTTGAGTTTAATTCAATTTTTGTAAGGCTAACATATGTATCTACTGAATTTTTTTCATTTCCTGTTACTTCAATATTTGTTATATTAAACATTGGTGTCGTTAAAAAATATATTATTCCTGCGATTACTATAATTAGTAATACAAACAGACTTATAAATACTTTTTTTCTGTTTACTCTTTTTATTTCTTCTTCTTTTGTTATATGTTTATTTTTTACATATTGGGTATTTATTTCTTTTTTTCTGTTTTTACTTTTTTTATTATTGCTTGTCCTATTTCTATTATTTGCTGTTTTTTTATTATTTGCTGATTTTGTACGAGTAGATCTTTTTTTATCTACTCGTACTTCTTTAGGCTTTGTTGTAACTCCTATAATTATTTCATTTTCAGCATTATATTTTTCTTCTCTTTGTTTTTTAGTTTTTGTATTTTTTGGTTTTCTTTTAACTCCAGCCATAATCTACATTCCCTTCTTAAAATGTATTTTACCTGTCTTCTACATGTATATTTGCTCCCAATGAGCTTAATTTTTTATCTAAGTTTTCGTACCCTCTTAATACATATTCTATATTTTCTATTGTTGTCCTTCCTTTTGCATTTAATCCTGCTAAAACTAGTGCTGCTCCTCCTCTTAAATCTGTAGCTTTCACATTTGCCTTATTTAACCTTCTAACACCTTTTATTATTGCTGTTTTACCTTCTATCGTTATTTTTGCTCCCATTTTATTTAATTCTGTTGCATATTTATATCTGTTTTCAAATATGTTTTCAACAACTATTGATGTTCCTTTTGCTATGCTTAATGTCGTTGCTAATATTGATTGCATATCTGTTGGGAAACCTGGATATGGAAGTGTTTTTATATCTACTGGTTTTAATCTTTTAGGTGCTTTTAGCATTATTTGATTTTTTTGTATATCTAAAATGCAACCCATTTCTTCTAACTTGTTTGTTAAAGTTTGTATATGTTCTGGTACTACTTTTGTTAATTTTATATTTCCTCCCGTAATTGCTGCTGCACACAATAATGTTCCAGCCTCAATTCTGTCAGGAATTATATTATAACTCAAATCTTTTAATTTTTCTACACCTTTTATAATAATATTATTTGTTCCTGCTCCACTTATTTTTGCTCCCATGCTATTTAATGCATTTTGTAAATCTACTATCTCTGGTTCCATTGCCGCATTTATAATCCTTGTAGTTCCTTTTGCAAATATACTAGCCAACATAATGTTTTCTGTAGCACCTACGCTTGGAAAATCCAATCCAATATCCGCTCCTACTATTTCATTTGCACTACATTTTATATATCCATATTCTTCTTTTACATTTATCCCTAATTTTCCAAATGCTTTAATATGTAAATCTATAGGTCTAGAACCAATATCGCATCCACCTGGATATGTGAATATTGCTTCTTTCCTTCTTGCAATTAGAGCTCCGACTATAATAACAGAAGATCTCATTTCTTGCATTAATTCCTCTGGTATTTCTGAATTATTTAATTGTCTAGAATCAATTATTATTTTACCATTATTCTTCTTGATTTTACAACCTAAAATTTCTAAAATTTTATACATCATTTTTGTATCATGTATATTAGGAACATTATATAACTTATTTATTCCACCATTTAATAATGTAGCAGCAATGATTGGTAATGAAGCATTTTTAGAACCAGAAACATATGTTGTACCTTCTAGTTTTTTACCACCCTCTATAATATATTTTTTCATAAAAAAATCCACCTTTCGTATGTAACTTGTTATATATTATGTTACATTTACGTAAAAGGTGAATTTATTTTTTATACTACTTTACCTGGTATTCCTACTACTGTTGAATTTTCTGGCACTTCTTTTAGCACTACTGAGTTTGCACCTATTTTTACATTATCTCCTACTTTTATTGGTCCTAGTACCTTTGCTCCACATCCTACTATTACATTATCTCCTAAGTCTGGGTGTCTTTTATATTTGTCCTTTCCTGTTCCTCCTAGAGTTACTCCATGATATATTGTGCAATTATTGCCTATTGTTGTTGTTTCGCCAATTACTATTCCCATCCCATGGTCTATAAATAATCTTTTACCTATTACTGCTCCTGGATGTATTTCTATTCCTGTTAAAAATCTTGCAAGTTGTGAAATCAGTCTTGCTATAAATTTTAGTTCTAAATTATTAAAAAAATGCGCTATTCTATATAATAACAAGGCATGAAATCCAGGATATAATAATATTACATACAAAACATTCTTACTTGCAGGGTCTTTTTCACTTATATTTTTTGCATCTAAATATAATTCTTTTATTGCTTTTAACATAACATCACCTAATATATTATATTTATATTTTTAATTTAAGTGATTTGTAATATTTATTTAAATATGCTATAATTAATTTAATGTTTTTAGAAACATGCCTAAAAATCATAGAAAGAGGTCTCAAATTATGTATGACAAAAAAACTAAAATTGAAAATCTTCGGGAATACGTTGTAAAGAACAATGGTTGTATTACATCTATTCAGTTACTCGATGGTAGCATAAAATATTTTCAATCATCAATTGAAGCTGAGTTATTAAAGAAGATCCTTAAGCTTCCTGAAGGTTGGAAATTGACTATTAAAAATAATAAATATTTTATTTCTAATAGTGATTTAAATGTTGACTTGCCTTTATATTTTTATAAAAGGATAAGATTTTTCTAGGCAAAAGCTTGCAAGAATTTCTTGCAAGCTTTTTTTACATTTTTACAACTAATTTATCTATTTTTGAGTGTATATACTTTTCTAATTTTGTCATAAATTCATCTGATTTTATTTCTTTTTTCGCCACCATATCTAATCCTTTTTCCCAACTTGCTGTTAATTTTGGATTTAACATGTCTGGCATTGATGAATATACAATATCAAATATTTTCTCTCCTTTTTCTGTTGGAGTAATTATTTGTGTTTTATTGTTTATATTTATGTATTTTATTCTTTCTAGTTTTTTTATAATTTCTGCCCTTGTAGCACTTGTTCCTATTCCTGCACCTTTTATTTGTTCTCTTAGTTCTTCATCTTCTATCAATTTTCCTGCATTTTCCATTGCTAGTATCATTGTTCCAGAATTATATCTAGTTGGTGGTGATGTTTCAGCATCTTTTGTTTCAAAATTATTTATTAATACCTTTTCTCCTTTTTTTAATGTAGAAAGTATATCTAAATTATTATTATTTTCTTTTGATGCATCAGATTCTTCTGTTTCATTTTTAGGTTTCAATATGTCTAAATATCCTCTTTTTATACATACTTTTCCATTAGCATAGAAAGTTTCTTCATCCACTTTTACTGTTACATTTATTTTGCTATATTCTGCCGCTGGATAGAATATACTTAAGAATCTTTTTACTATTATTTTATATACCCTTTTATGAAGCTCTGGAAGTGCATCATAATTTTCATAGCCTTGTCCTGTTGGAATTATTGCATAGTGGTCTGTTATTTTTGAATCATTTACATACTTTGTTTTTACTAAATTAGTAGAATATTTTTCTTCTACCATTTTATTTATATATCCTTGAACTTCTTCATCTTTAAAACCTTTTGATATTCCATTTAAGTTTTTCGTTATCACTTTTGCTACTGCTGTTGATAATACCCTTGCATCTGTTCTTGGATATGTTACTAATTTTTTTTCATACAGATTTTGTATTATTTCTAGTGTTTCATCTGGCTTAATTTTAAATTGTTTTGTACATTCATTTTGTATTTCTGCTAAGTTAAATAATAGTGGCGGATTTTCTTTTTGCTTTTGTTTTTTTACTTCTGTTATTATTGCTTCTTTATCTTTTAATTCATTTATAAATACTTTCAAGTCTTCTAATTTTTTAAATCCACTATCATTATATAATTTAGGTGAATTATACATCTTAGAGTTTTCATTTACTTTCCATTCAGCATCAAATTCAGACTCTTCGTTTCCAAATTTTCCGATTAGCTTATAATATTTTGTTTTTACAAAGTTTCTAATTTCTCTTTCTCTTATTACTACCATTCCTAAAACACATGTCATTACCCTTCCAACTGAAATAGAAACTTTATCTTCATTTATTTCTTTTGCTAACCTTCTTCCATATATTATTGATAATAATCTTGAAAAATTTATTCCTATTAGGTAATCTTCTTTTGCACGTAAATATGCAGAGTCTGATAAACTATCATACTCTGACATATCTTTTGCTTCTTTTATACCTCTTAAAATCTCTTCTTCTGTTTGAGAATCTATCCAAACTCTCTTCATTTTAGCTTTTGGGTTAGGATGTGCCATCATAAACACTAATCTTTGTATGTATTCTCCTTCTCTTCCAGAGTCTCCTGCATTGTAAATTTCTTCAACATCTTCCCTTTGAAGAAGACTTTGTACTATTTCGAATTGATTTTTTACTGCAGGTATAATTTCATATTTATATTCTTCTGGTAAAAATGGTAATGTATCTAGTCTCCAAAATTTAAGCTTTTCATCATAAGCTTCCGGATAAGACATTGTAACCAAATGTCCCACACACCATGTTATAATCCAATCTTTTGATTCTAGATATCCATTTTTTCTAACTGTATTTTGTTTTAATGCTTTTGAAAATTCCATCGCAACAGATGGCTTTTCAGTTATCAATAGTTTCATATTATCTTCCCTTTTAGTTTGTTTTCTTAATTATTTTTAAATAAATTTTTTATACAATTCCATATTTTATTTATAAAACTTTCTTTATATTCTACAATTTCTAATCTTTCTGTTTTGTTAGCTTTTTTCTTTCCTTCAAATGTGCTGCTATTGTATTTTTCTCTTTTATATTGTTCGTTTTTTATACGTTCTTCCTGCTGCATTCTTAATATTTTCTGTTTTTGTTCTGGAGTTGATAAATAATCTCTAAACAAGTTAAAAAGAATTGCTTTTGTTTCTGTTAACATTGGTTGATTTGATAGATCTTCATCATAATTAACCTCATAATTATAATCTAAGTTTCTATTTTTTTCTATAGCATTTCTCACTTCTTCAGGTATCTTGTTTACTTCCTCTTTATCTAAGCAATTTAAAATCTCATACACTTCTGTAAAAGCATTATTATAATTATTAATCATCTCTACTACCTTTTCCTTTGTCTTTTTCTATTAATTGTTCCAATACACTATCAGCTTTATCACATTCTTCTACTGAAGAATCATATGTAGCTTTCCCTATTTCTTGACCATCTTTTGTTTTTATTAACCCTAATTCTTCTGCTAATCTTTTTTCTTCTTTTGTTATTTTACATCCTCTTCCGTTATATGCTCCTCTTAATGCAATAATTTGTTGTCCAAATTTTAATTCTCCATCTAGTCCTTTTTCTTCTATTATTTTTTCTATATCTATTCCTTCTTGTTCTATCTCTTTTAATAATATATTTTTTCTTTTTCCATTAATTGTTTTTGATAGTTGTATTTTACTTAAATCTACTCCACTTTCTTTTAGTACTTTACATATTTCTAATGTTTTTGATATTGCACTTCTTTTTAATATATTATCTAATGATTCTTCCATTTTTTCAAATGATTTTACCACATCTTCTTGCTCTTCTATTATTTTGAAACTTTCTAGAACTTTTTCATCATATGTTGTTTCTCCTCTTGCTTGTCCTTGTTTTATTGCTTCTCTTACTTCTAATTCAAATTCTTTGAAGTATCTTATGTTTCCTACTAGATCTAATACTATTGGTGTTGTTTTTCTATCTCTTGATAATACTCTTCCTAGTTGTTGCAAGTATAGTATATATGATTTTGTTGGTCTTGACATTATTTCTCCTGTTATTTCTTCATCATGATATCCTTCATTTAACATATTCTTTGAGTATAATAGTTTTAGCTTTTCTTCTTTGCTTTCTTTTCTTTCAAATCGCTCTAATGCTATTTGATTTTCTTGTTCTGTTTGTGATGATTCTATTGTTAGATATTCTTGTTTTTCATTTATTTCATCAAATACTCCTTCTTCTTTTGCTTGTTCTTGTAATTTTTCTATATAATCTCCTGGATTGCAAAATATCAAATATCTACCATCTTTCTTTAAATGTCGTTTGTATATTTCTTTTAGTCCTTTTCCATTTTCCACTTGCTTTTTTATTTTCTGTAATTTTTCTTCTAATTCTTTTCTTTCTTTTTCATCTTCTATTTGTTTTATTTTTTCTTCTGCTAATTCTATCTGCTCTTCTGATACATATTTACAACTATAGTATTCTGGTAGTTTTAGTATACCTCTTGCTACTGCTTCTGATAGTTTTAATTCGTATGCTACTCCGCCACATCTTTCTTCTATCATATTTTGTCCATCATTTCTTAGGGGTGTTGCTGTCATCCCTAATACATTTGATTCCGGATTGTTTTCTATTAGATAGTCTACTGCTTTACTCCATTCTAATGCTCCACTTCTATGTACTTCATCTAATATTATTGTTTCTGAATTATATTCCCTCATCTCTTCTATGTTGTCTCTATATCTTCTATGTAGTCCATGATATGTTGCAAATTTTATCTTTGATAACATTTTTTTTGCTGTTTCTTTGTCATAATTTTTTCTTATTATTTTTCTTATTTGTACATTTATTTTTGGTGATGGACTTACATATAAAAATTGATTTTGTTTTTCTAGATTGTCTTCTATATATTTTAACGCAACAAAAGATTTGCCTACTCCTGTGGGCATTATTATTCCTGCTTTTTTATTTTTATTTAATTCTTCTGTTACTGTTTTATATGCTTCTTCTTGATATCTTGAATCTAATTTTATTCCCATACTTTTTCTCCACTTATAACTTTTCACTTGTATTATACTATATTTTATTTGATTTTATTATGTTGTAATTGATTTGTAATGTATTTGTTCTTTTTTTGTAACATTTCTTTCTTTGTAACGCTTATTTCCGCTAATTTAGCTCTTGTTTTTATTTGTTTTTTGTTATATAATATCGATATTATAATTTAATAAGAGAAGGATTGATGTTTATGTCTTATGATTTTCAAGAAATAGAAAAAAAATGGCAAAAATATTGGGATGATAACAAAACTTTTAAAACTGATGTATGGGACTTTTCTAAACCTAAATTTTATGCTTTAGATATGTTTCCTTATCCATCTGGACAAGGTCTACATGTTGGTCATCCTGAAGGATATACTGCAACAGATATAATGTCTAGATTAAGAAGAATGCAAGGATATAATGTTTTACATCCAATGGGATGGGATGCATTTGGTCTTCCTGCTGAACAATATGCAATTAAAACTGGAAATCATCCAGCAGTTTTTACAAAAGCTAATATTGAAACTTTCAAACGACAATTAAAAATGTTGGGATTTTCTTTTGATTGGGATAGAGAAATTTCTACTTGTGACCCATCATATTACAAATGGACACAATGGATTTTTAAACAATTATATAACGATGGATTAGCAAAACTTGTAGATATGCCTGTTAATTGGTGTGAAGAATTAGGTACTGTTCTTGCTAATGATGAAGTAATTGATGGAAAAAGCGAAAGAGGTGGATTTCCTGTTGTTCGTAAAAACATGAAACAATGGGTATTAGATATTCCTAAATATGCAGAAACTCTATTATCTGGCTTAGATGATATAGACTGGCCTGATTCAACAAAAGAAATTCAAAGAAATTGGATTGGAAAATCTGTAGGAGCCCATGTAAATTTTAAAGTAGCTAAGCATGATTTAGTTTTTACAGTATTTACTACTAGAGCTGATACTCTATTTGGTGCTACATACTGTGTTTTAGCTCCAGAGCATGAATTTATAGATATTATTACTACTCCTGATTGCAAGGCAACGGTTTCTGAATACAAAAAAACTTGTGCATCTAAATCTGATTTAGAAAGAACCGATTTAAATAAAGAAAAAACCGGTGTTTTTACTGGTGCTTATGCTATTAACCCTGTTAATGGAAAAGAAATTCCAATTTGGATTTCAGATTATGTTTTAGCTTCTTACGGTACAGGCGCTATTATGGCTGTTCCTGCACACGATGAAAGAGATTATTCTTTTGCTAAAAAATTCGGATTAGATATCATTCCTGTACTTGAAGGTGGTGACATTGAAAACGAAGCTTTTACAGGTGATGGAATTCATATAAATTCTGATTTTTTAAATGGCCTAGGAAAAGAAGATGCTATTAATAAAATGATTGATTGGCTTGTTGAAAATGGTATTGGTGAAAAGAAAATTAATTATAAATTAAGAGAATGGATCTTTGCAAGACAACGTTATTGGGGTGAACCTATACCTATTGTTCACTTTGATGATGATATGATTGTTTTAGATGATAAAGATTTACCTTTGATTTTACCTAATCTTGAAGATTATAGTCCATCAAAGAGTGGATCTTCTCCATTAGAAAAAGCTACTGATTGGGTTAATGTAACAATTAATGGTAAACATGGAAAAAGAGAAACTAGTACTATGCCTGGTAGTGCAGCATCAAGTTGGTATTTTTTAAGATATATTGATCCTAACAATAATAATGAGTTTGCTAACAAAGAACTATTAGAGCATTGGTTACCAGTTGATTTATATGTTGGTGGACCTGAACATGCTGTTGGTCACTTATTATATTCAAGATTTTGGAATAATTATTTATACAATAAAGGATTAGTCCCTGTAAAGGAACCATTTGCAAAACTTCGCCACCAAGGAATGATTTTAGGGCCTAATGGTGAAAAAATGTCTAAATCAAAAGGTAATGTAATTAACCCTGATGATATGGTAAAAGAGTATGGTGCAGATGCTTTAAGAGTATATGAAATGTTTATGGGCCCTATTGAAAGTGCAAAACCTTGGGATCCAAATGGAATAGATGGTTCTAAAAAATTCTTAGATAGAGTTTGGAGATTAATAGCTGAATCTGATAAAGTTAAGGATGAAGCAAACAATAATTTAGAAAAAGTTTATAACTATACTGTAAAAAAAGTTACAAATGATTTTGAAACAATGAATTTTAATACTGCTATTAGTCAGATGATGATATTTATCAATACTGCTAATAAAGAAGATGTTGTTCCAAAAGAATATGTAGAAGGTTTCTTAAAATTATTAAATCCTGTTGCACCACATATTACTGAAGAATTATGGAATATTTTAGGGCATAATAATTCTATAGCTTATGAACCTTGGCCTACATTTGATGAAGAAAAATGTAAAGAGGATGAATACAATTTACCAATACAGGTAAACGGAAAATTAAGAGCTACTTTAAGAATTGCTTATGATACCGATGAAAGTGTCATAAAGGAAAAAGCACATGAAGCCGTTAAAAATTATTTAGACGGTAAATCTATTGTAAAAGAAATTTATGTTAAAAATAAAATTTATAATATTGTTATAAAATAAATTTTCTATGCAATGTAGTTTTATATAATAGGATTGTTTCATAACTTTCCCATTATATAAAAAAAGATAAGCGCATTCCCAAATTTGGGCATATGCGCTCTCTTTTTTACTTAATCATAATAGTCTTCAAATTCTTCATCTTCTTCAGCATTCTTAATTTCTTCAAACAAATTCCAGCTTTTTAAGCTTTCTTCTTTTCCGAATAGTAGATAAAGACCTAAAAGTGCAAAGAAAACTACTCCGAATTCAATACCATTGACTATATCATCTTGCATACCTTTATATGCCATAAACACAGCAAGTATCTCAAAGATTATTCCTATAGTCCGAATTATGATTTTAGTTGTCTTTTTCATGGTGATTCCTCCAAAAAATTATTTACTATATTATACCATATTTTTTTATTTTGTTCAATTTAGCTCTTTTTTCTTAGTTTCACTACAAAAAATCCTTCATAATATTCATTTGGGCATACTGTTAGTGCTCCATCTATGTTTGATTTTAATTTGGGAATATCTTTTAGTTTTTCTTCATTTATAGGCATCACCTCTGCTTGCCCTTTTTCTATAATTTCTTTTATAATATTTTCATTTTCTTGTTTTAGTATTGAACATGTAGAATATACTGACTCATGTCCTGGCTTTAATATTTTTATTGCTTTTTTTAGTAAATCTTTTTGACTTTTTATGGTTTTTTTAACTAAATTTTCACTAAAGTTTTTATAAGTTCTTTCATTATTTAATAATATTGTTCCACTTCCACTACATGGTGCATCTAACAATATTTTATCAAACGAAAAATAATCATTTAATCTTCTACTATCTTCTTTTAATACAGTAACACTGGTTGCTCCCTGTTTTTCTACATTATATTTCAATCTATCTGCTCTTACAGTATTCATTTCACAAGCTGTTATATTTGCTTTGTTATTTGTAAGTGCTGCTATTTGTGTAGTTTTTCCTCCTGGTGCAGCTGTCATATCTAATATATCTTCATTTTCTTTTGGTTCTAATATTATAGCTGGCATCATTGATGATAAACTTTGCAAATATATTTCTCCATTTTTATATATTTCCAATTCTTTTATATCTATTTCATTAGCATTTTTAATTATTAGAGCTTCATTATTCCAACTAACTTTTTCGTATTCAATGTTATTTCCAGACAACACACTACAAATATATGATACTTTAGCTTTCAAAGTATTTACTCTTAAAGTTGTAAATCTTTTTTGATTATAACCTTCAATGATTTTATTATATGTTTCTTCACCATATTGTTTTATTAATTCATTCGTTAGAAATTCTGACAATTTATTATTCATATTCATTCTCCTATAGTTATTTTATATCATATATTTAATTATTTTAAAAGAAAAAAGGTAGAAAATCTACCTTTTTATAAAAAGTGAATCATTATAATACTTTCTTAATTTCCCTAATGAAATCTTCTATTTGCTCATTGCTTTCAATGTCATATGCCGTCCCATTAAAATTAAGAACATTATCTTGTCCGTTTTTCTCAAACGAAGCAAGAATTCTTGAATCTTCTCTACTGTAAACAACATTGTATTTAACATCATTTCCAGCTTCGGCATTTTTCACCCAAAACATTGCCATTCCAATTGGCGCAAAGAAGATATCTTTAGGAATATCCGTTACTTTCTTATTCACTTTTTTCACCTCTTTTGCTGTTTTTATAATTTTGTGCTGACCCCACAAGGTGTTTATACATAATGTACCTTTTTATTATAACACCACTTTATGTAGATTGCAAACATACTATTTCTTTATCCAAACAGAAACACTTCCGCCATTACATTTAAATTCTGCATTTCCATTTTCATCTACTTGTATTATATCTTCTATTTTTCCTAAAGCATCGTACATTTGACAATTTTTGAATTTCTCACCAATATACATATTTTTGGTTCCGCCTATACTATCTGACATTATTACTGCCAATCCTGAATTTTCGTGTTCTTGGTCTCCTTCTAGTGTCCATCCTATCACATTCTCGTTATCCATATAATCATTTTGTTTACCATAGCAATAATTGTTTCTTAAATATAGTAATTTATCTATTATTTCTTTCTGTGGGTTATTCCCTTCATGATTTATTCCATAATAATCTCCATAGAATACACATGGAATACCTGTATTTCTTAATAGTATTAATGAATATGCTAGTGGTTTAAACCAATCCATAATATATGATTCTAATGCTTGTCCTGGTTCTGTATCATGATTATCTACGAATGTAACTGCTAGATTTGGATTTTCTTTTACCAATGTATTGTCAAATATTGTTTTCATATCAAAGTTTCCTTCTCCATGTGATGCATTATACATATTATAATGTAGTGGAACATCAAATAAACTCATTTCGTTTTTTACATCTTCTAAATATGATTTTAATTTTCCTACATCATTTCTCCAATATTCTCCTACTGCAAATATTTCTTTGTCGCTTTCCTTTCTTATTTCTTCTAGCCAGTCTTTATAAAAATCTCCTCTAATATGTTTTACTGCATCTAGTCTAAATCCATCTATATTACATGTTTCAATATACCATCTAGTCCAAGATATTAGTTCATTTACTACATCAACATTATTTAAATCTACATCTGCTCCCATAAGATAATCAAAGTTTCCATTTTCATTATCAACATCATTGTCCCAATGTTTTCCATAGAATTTATATATTCCTGCTTTTTGTGTATTTTCATCCCAGTCTATTCCATGAAAATGTGTCCAATTCCAACAGAAATCTGAATATTTTCCATTTCTTCCTGGAAAATAAAATTTTGTCCATGCTTTTATATTGATATTTTCCGAAATATCTACATTTCTATCATTTCCTAGTTCTTCTGTTGCTATAACATCTTCTGTTTCATCTGCTCCCATTTTGTGATTGAAAACAATATCTGCCAATACTTTTATACCATTTTTATGAAGTTCTTCAATTGCTTCTATGTATTGATCTTTTAATCCGTATTTTGTTGGTACAGTTCCCTTTTGATTAAACTCACCTAAATCATATAAATCATAAACTCCATATCCAGCATCTTCAACTCCGCCTGCTGCTTTATATGCTGGTGGTAGCCATACTGATGTTATTCCTATATCTTTTAAGTTAGTTGCTTCTTTTCTTAATTTATCCCATAGCGTGCAATCTGCTGGCAAATACCATTCAAAAAATTGCATAATTGTTTTGTTATTCATATTATTACCTCTTTTGTTATTTTTTTACCATGCTTTTTCTAGTTCATTTGCTTCAAATGAATCTAATAATCCTTCTGAAATAATTGATACTGTATATAAATTAGCTTTTTTACTTATAACTATTCCTTCTTGTCCATTACTTTTAATTTTTACTTTATCTCCTGGACGCAATTCATCTTCATTGTTATTAATAAATAATCCCATATTTTTTTCTCCTTTAATCTTTTTTATATAAAACCATTCCTGGACCTAAATCATCATTTGGTCTTGATACAAATCCAATAAATTTATCATCATCATAGGCACTAATTGCATATAGTGAATGTTTAAATGCTTCTTCTACTACAATTCTATCTCTTGTTCCCCATCCAACCGCTTCTGTAAGGCTATTGAACTCATCTGCTGTCGGAAATTTTTCTATGTATTTTATTGCCATCTCTTTTCTCCTTTGTTTTGTCTGGTAATATTTTAGCATAGATGAGATTATAAGTAAATATAAAAATGTAGACCTTCGGGTTATGAGCACCGGCAAAGCTACTTTTGAAGATTTATGAAAACTTAAGTTTTTGTTGGTATATAGCCATTTATAGAAGATTTAGTTTGTTGAACTTTTATGCAATTTTAGGATGTTTTTGGAAGCAATTCTTCTCAAAATTTTCCCAATTTTATTTGCTAAAATTTTGCAGCAATCTTCTATAAAATTAAAAATTATTTTGGAGGTTTTATATGAAAAATTTAAGAGAAGTTAATGATGATATTTTAAAAGATTGGTTTATTTATAGAGATGAAGATATCTCTGCTTTAAAATCTGATGAGGATAAAAAACATTGGATTTATTTTGATGAAATAGCTGAAAATATTTTAAGAAATGTATCTGAGTGTAATAAGAAATATGTTAGACAACAATTACATAAACTTGATGATAATTTTTTAGATTATTGCGATTATTGGAATGAAAAGTATTATAGAAATGGGTTTGTGGATGGTTCTCAGATAGTTATCGGATGTTTTGAGAAATAATTATATTAATATTGGAGGTTTTAAATATGGAAATAAGTAAAGAATTTATTGAAAGTTTTATCAAACAATGGATTAACTTTAGAGATAATGAATTTGATAGATTTAAATGCAACTAAAAATTGGATTTTGATTTATTTAAGGATCAGCTTTTAAGTTATGCTTCTGTACAAGACTATAATTCTGTTTCTAACGAATGCGAAAAGTTTTATAAGTAGTTTTTGGATTTCTCATCTTTTTATAATGAAAAATATTATCAAGCTGGATTTGCAGATTGTTTTAATTTAGTAATTATGAGTCTTTGTGGAACTAGAATACAAATTTAACAGATTAATTCTATAAAAGTAAATGTAGGCAAAATTTGCCCACATTTACTTTTTACTTGCTAATTTTGTATGCTGTCGTATAATTTTCAAGCAAGTTTCTACCAGACAACATATGATTATTTAATAATTTTTCTATATTATTCCTATCTTTATAATTTTGAGGTTTACTAAGTTCTTTAATAAATTTATTAATATTGTCTTTTAGTCTATTTATTTCTGCTTCAGTAATAATTCTTGTCTTTTTATTAGGTGTGCATTCTCTATTATAAATATTTGATGGGTGTATCATAATTGGTATTCCTTCAATGCCCGTCTTTCCATACTCACGTTTATACCACTCATAGCTACCATTTAATTGATTACAATCATGCTTACATATGTTCTTATCTTCTTTAACTTCATTCTTACATTCTATTATCATTGCATATTCTTTATCTATCCAATATAAATCATCTGGCCCAACCCCAGTTTCTTCTTCTGGTCTCTCGCTCTCTATTCCTATAAATTCTCCCACATCTTTTATTGCTTTTTCGAATGATTTAGATGTACCTTCGACAAAGACAAGGTCGCTCAATATCGCATTAAGTTTTATTATAATATTATTAAAATCTTCTTTATTCTTATGTATAAACTTTATTATATTTTCCACTTGTCTATTAATTTTATTTGTATCTTTTTTAAAGTTTATACCTGAGATAGGTTTTATAACTTTGTTATTTAAATTATATGCTGATTTTAATATTTCTTGTGATTCTGCTCTGTCAATAAAATTATAATACTCTGCCAATTGCATTTTTAAATATCCTTTTATCTCATTATCTTCTTGACAATTTATAAATTCTTCTAATAATTTAGTGCATTCATTATATTGTTCATGCTTTGCCAATTCAAAACACTCTGTTAAGGTATTTTCTATACTTGATTTTTCAATTTCATCTTTATATTCTATTTGAGATAATATAGTTTTACTTGTTGCAATCCAATCTTGATCTCTTTTAAGACAATATTCGAGACTATCAAATATCTCATCTATTGGCTTATTGGCTAGTTGTTTTGCAATTTGATCTGACAACTTAATTTGATTTTTAGTAATATTACTCATTTTTTCCATGTATCCATCAGCATATAATGTGCTAACTAATCCTTGCCCCATTAATACTACTGCACAATAATCTCCACTTGACCTTACTCCTCTTCCCATTCCTTGTTCTATTAATTGAATCTTTTTATTTAATATTTTCTCACTATTCCCTATCATTTGTTGCTCTATTTCATCATATTTTCTTTTAGAATTCGGTATGCCATCAATAACAAGAATCTCACAAGCTTTATTAGGAAGGTCTATTCCCTCATATTTATTACTCATAATTACTAATCCAATATGTCCATTTTTTAACGATTCTACTGCTTCCTCTAAATTATATTTATCCACACATAAATTTGCTACATCTTCCCAATATCTTCTACGTATGTCTGATGGAACTATTACCACTACATTATATTGTTCAGACATTTTCTTTAGTTTATATTTGATTTCATCATCTGTAATTTCTTTATTAATAATCTGCGGAAATATTATAAACCTCTCTCCCATATCATCAGAATATTGTGGTTTTACAACATTGCTTGGATAATTTTTTATTCCGCATTTTGAAATTAATGAATCTATCGCTACAATAGTTGCACTCATATAAATTCTTCTTTCTGCCCTTTTGAATCCTTCTATTTCATTTATATTTATGCTTTTAGGGCTTATTTCGATTTTTTCACTCGATATTACGCAATTACATAAATGAAAATAGTCTCTAAATAAAGGAAGCTTCATTTGAACATCTGTATTCTCATTATCTTCTGTTATTATTTTATAAATTTCAGTAGATTTATCTTGCCAAGCCCAATATGGAACTAATATATTTACTCCTGTAACTCCATTATTTATGTCGATTACTCTATTGGGATATTGTTTTTTTATATCATCTTCAAAAATTTTATAAATTCTATTATATGTACTTTCGCAATTTTCTATTTCTATTGTATATTGTGATTCAATATCATTTATACAAGCATGTACATCATCAATTAATATACTTCCAATTTTTAAATTATTCCCATTACTCCTTTTACCAAATACTGTTTTACCATTTACAAGTTTATATATATTGGTAATTAATATTTTTTCTCCTGTTATAAAACTTACATCATCACTATTTTCTGTAACTGGAATTCCTAAAGACTCTGCTTCTTTTATTACTTGTTTCATTAAAAATTTATTAGGTACAACATACATTGCTGGTTTCTTATCTTCTCTAATACAACTTAATAATATTATTAATCCAACTATCGTCTTTCCACTACCTGTGTTCATTTTTATAATTATATCTTTTTCTTCTCTTTTTTCAATCCATTGCTTCCATACCTCTGTTTGTACATCCCTAGGATAGTCATATTTTCTATTGGGTAAAGACATAAAAATTTCTCTTGGATTTATTATATTATTTATTTTATTTTCATTTATTATCTTTTTAAAATCTAGCATATTTTCTCCTTTTATTTAAATATAATGTTCTATTTCTTTTAATTTATCTTTTGATAATGTTCTTATACTTCTTTTAAAAATAATTTCATTTTCATCAATTTTTTTTATATACTTTTTTAACCACTCTATTGTTTCAAATGAAAATCCATATTTTATTAGCATTATTTCTATTTTATCAATTGTTCCATATTTAAAATATAATGCCATATTTTTTGCTCTTATATCACTTGTCTTGTTGAAATACTTTTTAAATGTTGCATAATATACATCTTTTAGTTTAAATCCTATAATCTTATCTATATAATCATATGTATCAAATACTATTCTATCGTATTTAATTTCACTTACTTTTTTATCTTTAAACATATTGAATGATACTAACTCTTTATCAGGAATATCTGAGCATTCCATAGTAAATCTTGCTTCAATATCATTAATACCTTCTTTATTTTGTATAAGAAATTTTTTTCTTTCTTTTAATCTTGTTATGTAAGAATATCTGTACCAAACAATCTGTTTAAAAGTTTTTCCATTTATTTGCCAAACTAAAATTCTTAATGCTGTAGAAAGTACTGCTTTCTCTCCAGAAGAAAGCTCATTTCTATTTAAATAAAATAAATAAATTATTTGAAAGGCTTCTTTAATTTTCTTTATTATATTATCATCATATTTATTGAAGTCCTCAACATTTATAAATTTGTCATTTTTTACGAGCTTATCTAATAAATAAATTATACTGTCCTCTAATGAGTCTTTCTCTAGTCTTTCTAATTGTGAAGGAGTCAAATTATATTCATCTGATAAACTTCCACTTTTAACTGATTGCTTAAAGTCTTTAATGTTATCATCTTCTTGATCATCATCTATATCTAATAAAGATACTTCTTTTATTGGTAAATCGTTTTTCATAATATTTCTAAGCCTGCTTTTATTATTGTCCTTAACTACCACTATTCCATAGTCGAACTTTTTTTCAGTCGTAGCTCTTCCAGCTCTTCCAATTAGATTTAAAATATTGAGTCTCTGGCTACTTTCAAATCTATCTATCCATACCAAGTCAAATGGCATATTAATTCCTTGTACTAAAGTAGATGTAGAAAAACAAATTCGGCAAAAATTCATTTGTGTGAATTCTTCTAAAATCATTCTTGCTTTTAATGGTAATGAACCATGATGTGTAATAATCCCTCTTTTTAATAAATATATCATCTCAGAATATCGTTCGCTTTTCTTTTTTTGCGCTGCGCCTATTAGTCTGGTTAATTTTTTGATTAATTTTAATGCCTTTTTGTCCTTTATTTCATTGCATAATTTTATATACTTACCAAATTTTTCAAGTATCTTACCATCATATATACTTTTTTTAGTTGTATATATAAGTATTGATCCATTGTTCTTTATAATTTTTTCTATAGGATCATCATCCATTTTTATGATTTTATGTCCTAAAATATCCTTTTCTATTCCAAAATTATAAAATTTACCATTATTATATGAAATAAACATTTGCCCTACATTCTTTTCAAGATATTTTTTATAATCTCCATGTTCTATACTATTCTTTTTTAATTGAGCTTCTGGATTAGATATAAAAGGATGTGCAAATAGCAATTTTGTATTTGGAAAATTATTATTAATTCTTCTTACTATACTATCAAATATTATGCCTCTTGTATTATCTTCATCTCCTAATTGTGCTTCATCAAACAGCACCATATCTAAATTTAGTTCTTTCTTATGTTTAAAAAGTTCTTTTGCTCTCTCTGGAGTCAATATAAAAATACTTCTTCTAGCTACTTTTTTGTTAATTATTTCTACAGATGTTAAAATATTTGTAGTTTTGTTTTTTATAATTTCTCTAATTCTTATATAATACTCATTTATTAAAGCCCTTGATGGAACTATTATAGCGATATCATTCATGTTTGGTTTTTCAATTATTTCTCTAAAAACATATGACTTTCCTGTACTCGTTGGTGCAGAGAAACTAAAATTTTTATTCAATAAAATATTATTTACTAGATTAGTTTGAACGGGTGTATAATATTTATTATATTTTTCATAAATTGCATCTTTATAGTTAGACATTATTAACCCTTCTAAACTACTAATTTCATTTTCTTTATAAAATATTCCCATTCTTTGCAATATATCACCTTCATATTGAGCAAAGAATTCTTTTTGATAATATTTTAAATATGATAAAATTTCCATGTTCAAAGTACTTATTGGTCCGTTTATGTAGATATCTTTTCCTACAAATTCAATAATTTCTTGCAAATTTTCTCCGTTTTTTATTTTTTCAATTAAATTATCCATTAACATCTACAGCCACAATAATTATTTCTTCATACTTAGTTAGTTCGTTGAAGTATTTACTTTTTTTTATATTATTTATTAAATCTTCACTTTTTGTGCTATATGAAGAAAAACCTATTGCATAGCCCTTCCTTTCTATATTTGCATTTTTTATTGCCTCATCACTAACAAAATCTCTTAATTCTGATAATTCTTTAATATCTTTCTTATCTTTAATAAATTCTACAATTTGTTTTAATGCTTTTCCATATGCGTTTTGCTTAGCAACATATTTTGCTTCTCCAAAAATAATTACAGCATCTTTGTTTTCACTGTGATAATCAAATCCTGGATTTCCAGAAACTTTTTCTTTTCTTAATTCTGCTAACGGAATATCTTTATATTTTAGTTCATTTACAATAGTTTCTCTTGATAACTCTGAAACAAAATACTCCCCCGTCTTTGATGTTATTACTCCATCATCATTTTCATTTAACTGTTTTTCTAAAAATTTTACCGTAGGTTCTACTTTTGCTTCCATTGATGCCTTAAGCTCTGGAAGCATTGTCCTCTTTATCCATGACATGTCACTTAATTGTTCTAAAATTTTTCTAATTGTTTCTTTTTTATCCTCTGGATCAATTCTCAAGAATGTGATTTTGCAGTTTTCTATCTCTTTAATTGATTTTTTATCTATAATTTTCATATTTCCCCTTTTTAGTATATCATTTATTATTTAAAAATTTTGTCGAAACTTGTCTCTTATTATCAAAAAGGCAAAATAATTTTGTAAAGTTAATCACATTATTATTTTGCTTTTCTTTTGTTTATTCATATTTATATTCTTCCACATCTTCAGCAACCATTAAAGCATCACTTTCATTATCTTCATCTACTCCATAGATAATTCCATTACATCTATTTATCCTAATTTTTAAATACTCAGCTAAAGGCTTGTCCTCACAATAAATATAGCAACCTTTTTGCCCTCTAGTCATTAAAGTTCTATATGTATTTTTTATAATTTCATCAGCTAACTTTAATGCTTTTTCAGGGTTTTCTTTATACATTTTCTTTATTCCTTTTAATGAATTGTCTGTACTTGCTCTTTCTGTAAAGTCAGTAATAATTTTACCATTTTCATATCTCAAATCTTTACCAATTATTACTCCTGCATAATCGAATTCTAATCCTTGAGATGTATGTATGCATCCTACTTCATTTACAGATTCAGGATCAATTGCCCAAGTCGAACTGCTTCCTAAATTCCAACTCATTTCAAAGTTATATTTTGGTATAACTATATCGTGAACCTTCGTATCATTTTTACCTTCCTTAATCCAATTCCAACAATATCCTGCCAATAATCTTGCCTTATTATTTATTTTATTTAATTCAAATATTTTATCCTTAACATCATTAGGATTATCCATTATTTGAATATCGTAATCAATATCAAATCCATCATTATTAGCTGTTTGTCTTATTTCTAGCACATCATCTAACCATGCCAAATATCCATCTGAACCATTACATCTAAATTGAGATTCAAGCTCTAATATTTTTCTTTCTTCTCCTACTATTCCGAATTCATCTAAATATTTCTCAATTTCGGCAACTGAACCTATATCGTAAATATCTATTCTTTGTGTTTCATCAATAAAGAAAACTGAAAACTTGGCTGCATTTATAATTTCTTTTATTTGATTTTCTCCTTGATTCTTAAACATACCTGATTTTGCATTTAACCTATGTGCTTCATCTGCTAAAATTACTCCCACATCATCTTTTTTAGCTTCAGTATATATTCCTGAACCTTTAAACATATTATCTATTTTAGATATCTTTTCTGTTCCTTTTAATTTAGCTTTAAATACTGCTCTTGGTGCAGCATTTTTAGTTACATAGTGACATACCATTTCATATGGCTTATTTGTTAAATCTGATAGTAGATTTATTGCTAAGACTGTTTTTCCTGTACCTGGTCCACCTTTAACAATTAAACATCTCTTTTTACCATCTTCATTAGATTTCTTTGCCATTTCCATCGCTGTTTCATATACTACTTTTTGATTATCTAATAATATAAATTCTTTATTTTGTTTTACCATTCCTGCTATACAATCTTGTAATGATTTAGAAGGTTTTATTTTTCCGTTTTCAATTAAATATAATGTTTCCTTGTCATCACCTTCTGTAACATACTTTTTAATGAATTCTCTTAATTTGAGAGCATCGCCACTAATAAATACAGGAGCTTTTTCAATATAACCTTTATATTTGTCTGATAATATAGTTTTGGGTTCAACATTTTCATAGTTGTGTAAATATGCACAGGGTAATAATTTTACATTATCTCTTTGAACATTTTCATTAAAATCTTCAATATAAGCTGCATATGACCATGCTTGATAAGATGGATGAGCAACCTCTCTCATTGCACCACCTGTAAAAGTTCTAACAATACCATCTTGACCTTCAACAATTTCAGCCTCTGTCCATTGTTTTAACTCAACTATAATTGCAATATTTCTCCCTTGTTTATCTATTCCAGTTATAATAAAGTCTATTCTTTTAGAAGTATATGGAATTTTAAATTCTATTGCTATCCCGCTATTATTTGGAATACTAACATCATTTAAAACATTATTCATATACATCATAGAATTCTTCCAAGCTTCTTTTTCTCTTGGATTAACATTTTGTCCTACTCTTAGTCTATATAATTGTTCTATTCTACCAGCTATTTGATTATTTATTACATCATTAATAAATATCTCTTTTGTCGCTTCATATACTATCATAATAATTTGCCCCCATTAATTATTACTGTCTTCAATTTTTTCTTTCCATTTTTTTTTACTTTACAAAAACGATTTCTCCATGTTTAAAATATAACTTATAACCACTACTACATTGATCATAATTTTTTCATATAATACATTTTTAATTACTTTTATATATTAATATTCTATATTTACCATAAAAGTAGTATAAACTATAAAAATTTTTTTTCGTATATAGTAATTTTCTTTTATCATTTTTTATAATTTCTTCGCATTCCTCATCATTTTTATTTTCTGATAATATTCTAATTCTATATTTTTTATTTGTTTTTGTAATTATTTCTACATATAAATCTTCATCAGCATTATCTTCTGTAACCTGATAAGAAGTATAATCTCCAATGTTATATTCATTAATAACAATTTTCAATATATTTTCTATACTTGTAATAAGATGAACTTTTTTATATAGCTTTATATATTCTTCTTCTCTTTTTGGTATTTCATATTTTTTCAATCGAGAAAAAGATTCCCTTTTATGGTTATTTATAAAATCATTAGTAAATCCTAATTCTTTAAAAATGCAAGATTCTAATAAAGTTTGTAATATTATAGTTGATATACTAAGTTCAACACCTTTCATTGCTTTGTATTTCTTACTTTTATTGTAATGTGTGTAATAATGCCTAGTATCTGTAATTGAATTGATAAAATTTAAAATATATTCTAATTTTTCAAAGTAATATATTGGCATTTCTTCAAAAAATAAATGAATCAATCTATTTTTCAGTAATATATAATCTGCATTCTCTTGTGCATTATCATAAATAAAAGCTTCAACCAATTCTTTCTTCTCTTGTAAAATATTATCTAGCTTATTTGATAATATTTTTTTATAATCCTCTAATGATTCTACCATAAATATAGTATGATAAAATTCCAATGATTTAATTATATTTATAAATATCTCTTCTTCTGGAATCTCATCATAATATTCAAAATTCTCAATGTTTTTTCTATATAAATCAATAATTGGCTTTAAATTTTCATATTTTTCAAACCAATTTTTTAATCCATTAACATCATAGATTTGTTTTAAATTGCAATTAAAATTTCTATCTATTTTTTCAATCTCATCATTTTCGTTTTTTATATCTATCTCATTAGCATAATAGATTCTGTAATCAATATATTTTCTTTTTCTAATATTAGGATATTTGTAAAATTTACTGTTTTTAAATCCTTTAATTTCTACTATGTCCACTTTTAACTTTGTACTAAATTCAATAAGTGCAATAACTTTCTTTAATTCTTGTACCAGTTTTTCAAATTTTTCTAGTTTATTGCATCTAAGATTTATTGTTATATGCTGCTTTAAAACAACTTTTTCTGAATTTAAATAAAATGTTCCACCTCCAAACCATGGAACTATCTCTAATTTTATATTTTCATTTATATTATAAGAAATTTTTTTCTTAAATTTATATTCTATTTCCTCTATTTTCTTTTTTTTACCTCTCTTCGAGCTAAAACCACTTAAAGTACTCCATTCCATTGAATTTGTTAATCTTACCTGTAATTTATTAAAAGTTACTCCTTCATAACTTTCAAATTTCAAACCATAAATACAATATTTGCAATCAATCAAAAAAGTAGTTATTCCAGTACTTAGATTTGTATTCTTTCTAAGAGTTCTACAATTTAATAATGATATATTATTGTTATTAAGAAAACTAACACCATGTATTAAATCCATATTGTCAGGAAATTCTTCATCATTAAAAAATCTTTCTAATTTTTGTGATTGTATTACCAATCGTATTATTTTTTTACTTTTTACTATATGTAATTCACCCTTATATTCATCTTTTTCAATTTTCCAATTACCACTAATTTTAATTTCTTCCAATTTATTTCCCCTTATTGATGTTATGTGTTTTATGTTCATTCTAATTTTATTATTCTTTCATAACTACTATTTCAATTCTACACTTTTTTATATTTATAATTTATCATATTTTGTACTTACACCCTTAGCTTTTTCTACAGGATATTTTTTCTCAGATATTTTCATTTTATCTAAAATTATTTGCTTAGGATCAACTCCTATTTGATGACACAAAAGAATACAATAATTCATAACATCCGCAATTTCAAATTTAAGTTCATCTTTATTGTAATTATTATTCCATTGAAAACATTCTAGTAATTCTCCTGCCTCAATAGATATTGACTTTGCTAAGTTTTCTGGTGTATTAAATTGTAACCAATCTCTATCTTCTGCAAATTTAACTATTTTTTCTTCTAACTCTTTCATATTATTTCTCCTAAAAAATATTTATCTATATTCTATCATAAATTTACTATTTTCTCTACAATTGCAAATAATCTCTCGATTTTATTTCAACTCATCATTTATTTTATATACTGGGAATTTATTTTCTTTTAGCACTTCTTTTATTATCTCTGGTAATAATGGGAATTCATCTAATTTTTCCAGTTCTATCCATTCATATTCTAAATAATCTTTTCCTTCTTGATTTTTCATTATATATTCTATTTTTTTATCTTCTTCATTTACAAATTCTATTTTATATACAAACATTATCTCATGATATTTTCTGCCTTTCATTTCAAAGAAGTTTTCTATAGTTCCTATATATCCAGTTATTTCAATATCTTTTCCTAGTTCTTCTTTTATTTCTCTCTTTATTGTATTTTCTGAGTTTTCTCCTATTTCTACTCTTCCTCCAATCAAAGCATGATGATTAAAGTTTGTGTTCTTATGCAATAGAATTTTACCATTATGTACTAATATTCCTGCCGCTCTCACATTTAATTTGTAATCTCCAATATCAACAGTTATATCCATAAAAATCTCTCCTCTCATTTTATTATTAAAAAATTTCTTCTTACTTTTTATAACTTCCTTGAGAAACAAAAAAATCCAGAGTTTTTAATTCTAGATTTTACTTCATAATCTTTTCAAATACCATTGTTGCCTGAATTCTATCTCCTCCCATTAATCCTTTAGTTCCACCATTTGATGTTGTAATAGTATGTAGGCGATATCCTTTTTGTGCTTGATTGTTTATTACTTTTTCAAGCTCTGTTAAATTTCCTGAACCTGTTCCTAAAAATTTTTCTTTAAGAGTCACTTGTAAAACGACATAGTCTAAATCTGCTCCAGATGCCATTGAAAGTGTTGACGAATCTAATCCCATATTTATTCTCCTCTCACATTATTATATTGATATAATAGCATACTATAATTTACAAATCAATGATTTTCATATTTATTTTTTATTAAATATATTGTATAATTATTTTAATTTAATGGAGGTATTTAGAATTTCTATTGTTGGTGGTTCTGGCAGTGGCAAGAGTACCTTATGTGATATTTTGTCTGAAAAATTTAGTCTACCTGCTGTTCATTTAGATAGTATAAATTTTAAGCCTAATTGGATTGAAATTGATAAAAATATTTGATTTTATAAAATATGTTGCCACTTATAACAAGAAAAAAAGACATATCATAGAGAAACTTTTAATTGATGTTTCTTCAGATAATGTCTTAATATTTAAAAAACAGAAGAATTTAAATAAATTTCTGAAAATACTAGAATAGTAATTTCTATTTTTGTATCCTTATAAAACCATGTACTTGCAAATATCCTATTACTTTGTTTTGATATTCAATTTCTTCTTTACATTTTTCTTTCATTTTCTCTATTTGGCTAAGTGCTTCTTTCCATTTCTTGCCTGTTTCTGGTGTTTCATTACTCATAAAGAATAATTGATTTTGCCAATTATTAAATGTGATTTTTAATATATATTCTTTCATCTGCGAACCTTTCTTTTTTATAATTTTATATATTTTTTTCAATTATAACTCTCTTTTATAAAATACGCAACATCATAATATTACATTTTCATGCCTTTTGTTCCGCCAATAGTACAAGTAGAAAGAATATTACTATCAAAAGAAAAAGTTATATTTTTTTCTTCACGATTTCTCTTTAAACTCAACTCAATAAGTTTGTCTAATAATCTTTTATATTCCAAGTTTGTTGCTTTCCATAAATGAAAAGACAAACATCCGGGTATAGTATTTATTTCATTTACATATACTTTATTGGTATCCTTATCTATTATAAAATCTACACGTGCAACTCCACTACACCCTAATGATTTAAATGTTTTTATACTAAGTTCTTGGATAATATTTTTTGTTTCATTATCTATATCTGCTGGAAGCTTTAATCCTCCTGAGTTCATTGATTTATCACTTATTTTTGATGGTATTTTTTCCCCATTTGATATATATTTATCATTAAAACTTAATATTTCATCAGTTTTTATTGGTTCTTCACACTCAGATGCTTTTGCTTCTTCATAGTCACCTAGTACTGAACAATTAACCTCTTTTAAGTTAGTTATTGCTTTTTCTATAATTATTTTATTCGAATAAGAGAATGCATCTTCAATAACCATTTCTAGTTCTTTAGAATTTTTTGCAATTTGAATTCCAACACTAGAACCTAAATTTACTGGTTTAACAATTACTGGATATGAATATTTTTCTTCTATCTCTTTTATAATATTTTCTAAATTTTCATTATAATTATCCAAAGTATAATAATTACAATCCAACACTGGGATATTACTTTGTTTTAATATACATTTAAAAACATATTTATCCATTCCACATGCTGATGCTATTATATCAGACCCAACATATGGAATATTAAACATTTTCAAATACCCTTGAAGTGTACCATCTTCCACATTTGTTCCATGTACTATAGGAAAAGCAATATCAATATAATCATATATTTCCTTTTCATAAAACTTTTTATTACATCTTAATAATATAACTTTATTATCTTTCGGTGCTAATGTTATTTGAAAACTTTTACTAATTAATTTTTCTATATCTTTATATTCTTCTATTTTATCTATTAAATTACCACAATACATCTTATTATCTTTTGCTATATATATTGGAACAATATCGTATTTTTCCTTGTCCATATTTTCTATAGCTTGAAGTGCTGTAATTATTGATACTTCATGTTCCACACTTTTTCCTCCAAAAAAGATTCCAACTTTAATTTTCATATTTATTCATTTCCTTTCCCTATAAATTATAATTATCTGGCAGATCATTCTCCAAAAGTACATTAACTTTGCCATTAATATTCATTTTACTTATTTTTTGTATTGCTTCATTTGGAGTATTCACAATAAAAATATTCTCTTTTTTAAATCCGCTAAACAAAATACCATCTAATACTGGTTTTGACTGTTTTTCTCCAACCAAAAATATATAATCGCAAACATTTGACATATATTTTCCAAACTCAAAATTATACTTCTCTTCTTCTTTTCCTAACTCAACTAGCCCTGGTGTAACCACTATTTTCTTTCCATTAAATTTTGCCAATGTATCTATTGCTGACTTTGAACTTACTGGATTAGAATTATATGAATCATCAATTATTGTAAGATTTCCATGAGTATTCACTTCCAATCTATGTTCTATACTTTTTAATTCTCTTATTACAGGTACTAATTTTTTACAAGGTACATTTAGATAATTTGCAACTGCAATTGCTCCTACTATATTTATAACATTATGTTTTCCTATAAGTTTTGACTTAAACTCTAGTTCTATTCCATTTTCATCTAACATCTTAAATTTTATTCCATCTGCTGATGATTCTACATTATATCCGTTGTAGTTTAATTTATCATTCTCTATTCCATATGAAACCACATTCATTTGTGGTTTATTGGCCTCCATTAAATATTCATTATTATAATTTAAAAAAATTGTTCCATTATTTAACTTTACATGCTCTAATAATTCAAATTTTGCCTTTATTATATTATCAATACTTTTAAAACTTTCTAAGTGCTGTGGTCCAATTGCTGTTATTATTCCAATCTTAGGATTAACTAAATCACAAATCTCCTTAATTTCTCCGTTGCTTGTACGCTCCCATTTCGCATACAAAAATTTGATGTGTAGATTTCAGATCTTCTCTTATAGTTTTTACGACTCCCATTGTAGTATTATAGTTCTTTGGAGTTGTTAATACTTCATATTTAGTTGATAATGTTTTTACTAAAAAATTTTTTACACTTGTTTTACCATAACTTCCTGTAACTCCAATTACTATTAAGTCTGATTTTTCTTTTAATATATTTTTAGCTTGATTTATATATCTTTTATTTATTAAATATTGAATTGGCATATTTATGATATTAACTATTACACATGCAAATATAGATAATATATTTAGTATAAATAGCTTCATAATAATTAGTTCCTTAATTTCCCCGATTCCCAATATTATAAAATAAATAATTATCTCTGTAATAAACATTCTTATTACTCTATTAGTAATATTAAAAGATACTTTACACTTCTTTTTTTGAATATTACAATATATAGAAATTCCTAATAGTATTATTGCTATAATATTAAATATATTATAGTTTTTCATTGTTAGTAAAAATGATATCATTATCAATAATATTTGAATAATTACCTTTTTATAATTCGCTTTCATCCAGTCGACTTGTCTTTGAAATATATATGAATTCAATTGAAACATATACATATAGAAAATTGATAAAATAATCAAGTTCATACTATATTCTAAAATAATAATATTTCTCATTATTTACCTCCATTAAGAAAAGTATTTATAATTTTATTTACATAAGATGGATTTTCCAAAAAAACGTAATGTGATCCGCCTCTTATATTTACTATTCCAGAATCAGGAATAAGTTTTTCCATTATTTCTGCATCAGATAATGGGGTGACATCGTCTTTTTCGCCCCATATAAGTAACACAGGCACTTTTATTTTTGGCAGTAAATTTCTTACATCTTCATTTACCAACTTTACCAAGGATTGTCTCAATATAGGAGTAGCATTTTTGTAATCATCTGATCCAAATATTTTTTGCACTCTTTCTAATAAATTTGGAAATTTTTTTTCTATACACTTTACTTTTACTATCTTTTTACATAATTTAAATGAATATATCTTTATTTTTTGCAATAGCTTTTTCTTGTGAACTATTCCAGCGCCACCTATTAATATAATCTTATTTATTTTAAAGTTCAGATTTTCTATAGTTGCCAATCTTATAATTATCCTTCCTCCATTTGAATGTCCTATTAAATCTAATTCTTTTATATTCTGTTTTTCTATAAATTCAATAATGAACTTTGTATAATCATCTAAGCACCATGCATAATCAGGCTCTTGTGATTTTCCAAATCCGGGTATATCTAAGCAATAAACATTGGCATATGTTGAAATTGATTCAATAAGTGCATTATAAGTTTCAATTGTAGCTCCCCAACCAGGTATAATTAAAACATTTTTTCCAGTTCCCTTTTTTATATAATTCACTTTTAAATTTTTTATAAAGATTTCCATCATTTTCTCCCTATTTATATATTATAAATTATTTTTTCAAACTTTATATATTTTATTATTATTTAGAATTTTTTTCAACTCACTACAATTCACGTTTTTTTATTTAATTCACAAATATTTCACAAAAAAAATTGACATCCATACTTGTTTATAATATAATTTAATTAGGTGATTGATCATATGTCAAAAAAAGAGTTTATTAGATTAAATATAAACGATAACTATTTATCATTAGGTAATGTTTTTAGAATTATAAAAGAAGAATCTGGCAATTCAAATAAATTTTTACAGTCAGATTTATTTGCTATAATATTTGATACAGATGAAATTGCAGATAGTACAGTAAATAACTATTGTACCGGTCTAAGAGCTATTAATTATAAGTATAAAGATTATTATAGAGAAATCAAAAATAATTTTGAAGAAAATCAAGATATAATGCTTCCAACGATAACTAAAATTATAAATTTAATTGATATCAATCCTATAAGTCCAGAATCAATTTCCACAAAAAATATTAATTCTAATCATAAACTAAAAAACATATGTAATAGACTATACTCTATAAGTAAAAATGATTCAGAAGTAAGCATTTCTTTTTCAAAAATATTATATACTTATTTGGAAAAAAATGACCTTTATAGATTCATTATACAAGTATTATTTTTTGTGATACTCGAAAAGAAGCAACCTATATATATTACTGAAAACTTAAATAAAATTATTGAAAATAACATATATAATACTAATATTTCTATTAATGATATACAAGAATTTATAAATATACAATTAAATTCTAGTATTTGGTCAATTCGTGGCATTAAAGAATTGACTAAGAAAAATAATCCATTTGCTTGTTTTGAGTTAGCTTCTATGGAATTTTATGGAATAATAACTGGTAAACCTCGATATTATGAAGCATACAAATATTATAAACTATCAGCCGATAAGTGTCATCCTGTAGCTGATTGGGCAATTGGTTACCTGTATTATGAAGGATATATTGGTACTAAAAGTAAACACGATCTATATTTAGCTTTCAAACATTTCAATAAGTCCAGAAAACTAAAATGTTCTAATGCTTACAATAGCATAGGTATAATGTTATTAAACGGTAATGTATCACATCTAAAAAAGAATAAAGAAAAAGCATTTCTCATGTTTAAGGAAGCTATTTCCTTAGGAAACATTTATGCTTATAATAATATTGGTAAAATTTATGAAGATGAACATCAATATCAAAAAGCTTTTGAATATTATATAATCGCTGCTAATTCAGGAGAAAGTTGGGCGGCAAATAAGATCGGAGAGTATTATAGAACTGGAATCAATGGAACTAAGGATTACAAAGAGGCTTTTAAATATTATAAATTATCAAGTGAATGTTCTAAATTTACATTATGTTTATGGTCAAAATATAATTTAGCAAAATACTTTTATAAAAACGGTAATGTTGATGCAAATGTGAGTCCAGATTTATCAAAATCAATTATATTGTTTGAGGAAACCTCTGATGAATTAATAGAATCCTTAGAAGAATTAATATATATTTATTATAAATTGTATATTGAAAGTCACAATAAACAAAAATATTACTTAGATAGATTATTATATTTCAAAAACAAATGTGAATCACATCCAAATTATAATAATAATATAAGAAAAAAAATAGAAAAAGAGCTAACTAATTTAAAAACTAAACTTAAACCTATACAAATCCCATAAAACCTCGTATAAAAACGAGGTTTTATTTATGTTGTGTTCTATTTCTATTTACTTTTTTTCTTTTTCTTATATATTACATATCCACTTCCACCAATTATTCCTAATGCTGCCACTGTTCCAAACGCGCTTTTTTCTTCACTTGCACTTGATATTACATTTTCATTTGTATTATTACTATCACTATTGTTTTCTGCCATATTTTGATTTTTTACTTTTTCTTTTATAGTTATTTTTTTATTAGTTTTTATTCCATTTGGTGCTGTTGCTGTTATTGTTACTGTACCTTTTTTTATTCCTTTTACAAATCCATTTTTACTTACTATTGCTATCTTTTCATCACTAGATTTCCATGTTATTTCTTGTGTATCTTCTGTACTAGGTGTAATTTTTAAAGTTAAAGGTTTGTATTCTCCAATGTTTACTTCTGATATATCATCTTCTATTTTTAAGTCCGTTATATTAATTTTTGTTGTTTTACTACTGTTAGTAGTATTTTTGTTAGTTGTAGTTTTTTTAGTAGATTTTGCTTTAGTCTTTGTACTTGTACTTTTCTTAGCACTTGATGAATATGGGCATACTCCATTTTTATGTAGATGTGCTGGATGTCCCCCACAATGATAATGATAACTTCCTAACCCACTTTTATTATTGTTATCTCTATGTCCTCCATTTGCATCTGTTCTTCCTGAATGAGCATATAAAAGTGTATTAATGCTTATTACACAAACAATAATACCTAATACAGCTATTATTTTTCTATTTTTATTCATGATAATCCCCCTTTATTTCTTATATAATAGCATTATTTGTTTGCGTATTTTGTCGAATATTGTTGTAATATAAAAAAAGCGGAATAAATTCCGCTCGTTGGCAAAGTTGTCTGTCCTACATAAAACAATTGATTATATTTTTATATTCTATCTTTTTCATTTACTATATATTTGTTTCTGCAATATTTCTTTGCTAGCCCTCCTTCGCTCGTTTCTCTATAATGTGAGTTTAAGTCTTTCCCTGTTTCATACATTGTTTCTACTACTAAGTCGAATGATATATAACTTTTTCCATTTATTATGTTTGCCATGTTTGCTGAGTCTACAGCTCTTAGTGCTGCTACTGCATTTCTTTCTATACATGGTATTTGTACATATCCATAAATTGGATCACATGTTAATCCCAAGTGATGTTCCATTGCTATTTCTGCCGCATTATCTATTTGTTCAAGTCCTTGTTGTTGCAAATATGTTGTTGCTGCAGCCGCCATTGAGCATGCTGTTCCTATTTCTGCCTGGCAACCACATTCTGCCCCACTTATTGATGCATTTGTTTTTATTAAGTTTCCTATTAATCCTGCTACAGCTAGTGCTTTTATCAGTTGTTCTTCTGTATATTCATTTTTTTCGTATAAATATACTAATACTGCTGGCAATACTCCTGAAGCCCCACATGTTGGTGCTGTTACTATTATTCCTCCAGATGCATTAGTTTCACTAACCGCATATGCATAACTTGTTAATAGTCTTGTTCTTTTTAATGTAAAATCTTCATCTTTTTCTGTGTGTTCATATATTGTTTTTGCTTTTCTTTCTATTTGTAATTTTCCTGGTATTATTCCTTCTGCTTTTAATCCTTCTTTCACACAATTTCGCATTGTTTTCCATACTTGTTCTAAGTATTTTTGAAACTCCTTATCTTCTGTTTGGAATACATAATCTGCTAAATCTTTATTATTTTCTCTGCAGTATTTTTTTATTTCTTTTAATGTTGTTAATTTATATATATTGGGTATTTCTGTTTCTTTTTGCCCTTCTATTTTTATCGTTCCCCCACCTACAGAATATACCCTTTGTCTATCTATTTCTTTGCCATCTTTGAATGCTACTAGGTCCATAGTGTTAGGATGTACTTTACATTTAAATTTCATATCAAATATTATATTTGTCTCCACAGGTTCTAATGTATCTTTTATTATCTTATCTGTTAAATGTCCTTTACCTGTGAATGCTAGCGAACCATATAGATATACGTCAAATCTATCGGCATCAATGTTCTTATTTTTAAACCATTCTGCTGCTCTTTTGGGTCCCATTGTATGTGAACTAGAAGGTCCATTTCCTATTTTATAAAATTCTCTTAACGATTGCATAATTCTTCTCCTTTTATTTTCTCATATAGATTATAACATAAATAATTTTTTATATCTTTTTGTAACATAAATGTAATATTTTTTTAACGCTTTTTTATTGTATTTTGTAATATTTGTAGTATATAATATTATTGTGTAAATTTATGAAAGGAATATTAGCACTAGTGAATATAAAGTCTGAACTTCGTAAAGAAGGTATTGAAGTTATAAGTCAATTAAATACTTTAAAAGTTAATTCTATAGCCACTAATATTGCTCAAAAATTAGTTGATACTTTTCCAGAGCAAAATATCAATTATCATGAGCTATTTATGAAACTTTCTAGGCTTAATATGTATGTAGCAAAAATACCAAATGGTGTTGCTGCTAAGTACTATTATAAGAATTCATCTATTTATTTTAGTGAATCTACAAATCTAGAAGATATTGGCTCTGTTGCCATCCATGAATGTATTCATTATTTACAAGCTGAAATTAATCAGAAAAATAAATTAGTAAAATTAGGTCTTTGTGATTTTACAGATATTAAGCTTTCTGGTATGGCTTTAAATGAAGCCGCTGTTCAACTTATGGCTATGAAATGTACACATGCGAAATTTGATACTGTAAAATATTTTGATATTGAACTTCCATCTAATAGTCCTGATTATTATGCTTTAGAGTGTAACTTAGTACGACAGATGGCTTATATTACTGGTGAATATGTTCTTTATAACAGCACTTTTTATGGAAATGATGATTTTAAAAATAAGTTTATTACACTGACTAGCGAAGAAGATTTTGAAATTATAAAGAATAATATAAATACTATTATGTATTTAGAAGATAAATTACATGCTATCTTAGAGAAGGTACAGTCTAGTGAAACTGTTACTCCAGAGATTGCTAAATTAATGAAAAAATCTAGTAAGATTAAAGAAAATATAAGAAGAGGTTTTCTTTTAACACAAAATAGAATTTTTACAAGTTTCTTTGATAATTTGTTTGATTCTTTATACTCTCCAAAGAGTATGGAAAACTTTAGAAATGCCTTATATAATTATAGAAATTTTATAGGTGTTACTGATGATTATACTTTCTTTAATGATTATTATATAACTAAAATGGCTGGACTTGAGAATAAATACAACAATGTTCCTAATACTCCTCTCGCTTTAGTTCCAGTAAAATCAGAAAATTTATTCCAGATACTTGTTAGAAAGATTAAGACTTTACTTGGATTAAATTATAAGAATAATTATAATTACAATGATATTAATATGAAATAAAACAATTTATTATAGTTTTCTATTATAAAATAAAAACCTATTATTTAAAAAGATAATAGGTTATTTTTTATTTATTATTTTTGCACATTCAAATCCGCTTCTTGCTGCCCATGCAACTGTTTGCTTTGTGCCAATTAAATCTCCAACAGCATATATTTTTGAATCTGATGTTTTATAATTTTCATCTACTTTTATACAACCCCATTTTGTTGTTTCTAAGTTTAGTTTTTTTATTACTTTTTCATTTGGTTTTGCTCCAACTGCCATTACCACATAATCTATATCCATTAAGTAATTGCTGCCTTCTATATTCACTGGTACTTTTCTTGTTTCTCCTTGTTTTTCTACAAGTTCTGTTTTTATACATTCTATTTGGTTACTTTTTAATATTTTTAATATATTTGTTTGAAATATAAATTCTATTCCTTCATTTTGGGCTGATTCTATTTCTTTTCTTTCTGATGGCATTTGTTCTTCTGCTCTTCTATATATAACATATACATCTTTTGCTCCCATTTTCTTTATTGTTCTTGATGTATCCATTGCTACATTTCCGCCACCTATTACTGCTACTTTTTTATTTTTAAAATCTGGCATTTTTTTATATTCTAGCAGTTCATTTCCTCCTAATACAAAGTCTAATTCTTCCCCAGGTATGTTCATTTTATTTGATACATTTGCTCCAAATGATAAAATTATTGCTTCATATTTTTCTTTTAATTGTTCAAGAGTTATATCTTTTCCAAGTTCAGTATTTGTTTTTACTTCTATATTTTCATTCAACACATAATTTTCTAGCCAACTATCTAATAAAGTCTTTGGTAATCTAAATTCTGGTATGCCATATCTTAATAATCCACCTAACTTTGAATGTTTTTCATAAATTGTTACTAGGTACCCTCTTACTGATAAATAATTAGAAACAGCAAGTCCAGATGGACCTGAGCCGATTACTGCTATTCTTTTTCCATTTGTTGACTCTACATTTTGCTTTATTTTATTTTCTATTATAAAGTCTCCAACAGATGCTTCTAGGTCTCCTATTTGAACACTTTCTCCTTTTATTCCTCGTACGCAACTTCCTTCGCATTGTGATTTGTGAGGACATATTCTACCACATATTGGTTCAAATATTGTTGTTTCTGCAAGTGCATTTACAGCTTCTTTATAGTTTCCTTCTTTTATATTCTTTATAAAACTTGGTATATTATTTTGAAGTGGACACCCTGTTCTACATGGTTTGGTTTTACAATTTAAACAATATTCTGCTTTTTGTTTTATATCTTCTATTTTCATTTACTACCTCTATTTGTTATTTTTTCTTAAATAATACATTAAAGCTATTATTGTGCTTGCTGTTTTGAATTCTCCTTTATCTATCATTTCTATTACTTCTTCCATTGGCAATTCTATAACTTTAATGTCTTCTGTTGGATCTAAGTGTTGTTTTGTTTTTTTCATGTTTTTAGCTACATATATTTCTATTTTCTCATCTGAGTATCCTACTGCTGGATAATATGTTATTAAATGTTCTATACTTTGTGCTAGATATCCTGTTTCTTCTTCTAATTCTCTTATTGCTGCTTTATCTGCTTCTTCTCCTTTTTCTATCATTCCTGCTGGCAGTCCAAGTATTACTGTTTCTATTGGTGTTCTTGGTTCTTGTATCATTATTACTTTTCCATCTTCTGTTATTGGAAGTATAACTGATGCTTTTCCTGCTTTTACATGTTCTCTAAATATTTTCTTTTCTCCATTTAAATATTCTATTTCTTCTACTCTTATTCTTTTTCCTTGATAAGCTATTTTTTTGCTTACTTCTTTATAATCTATTGGCTTAAAATATTTATTGTTCATTTTGTATTTCCTCCAATTTTTCTTTTACTTTTTTTAAGTCTCTCCAAAAATCTATTTTCTTAGTTTCGTCTCGTAATAATGCTGCTGGGTGAAATGTTGGCATATACAGAATTCCCTTTCTTTCTATCCATGTTCCTCTTGTCTTTGTTATTCCATATTCATCTCCCAATATATTTTTTAGTGCTGTACTTCCTAATAATATTACTATTTTAGGCTTTACTAACATTACTTGACTTCTTAAGTAATCCATACATGCTGTTGATTCTTCTTTTGCTGGAACTCTATTTTGAGGTGGTCTACATTTTACTATGTTTGTTATATATACATTTTCTCTTTCTATTTCTAGTGCTTCAAATGCTTTATTCATTAATTGTCCTGCTTTTCCTACAAATGGAAATCCTTGCATGTCTTCATCTGCACCAGGCCCCTCTCCTATAAACATTATTGTTGCATTTTTATTGCCTTCTCCTAATACAATATTGTGTCTGCCATTGCATAATTTACATTTGTTACAATTTTTTATTCCTTCTTCTAATTCTTCCCAACTATTATACATTCTTTACTCCTTATTTTACACACTTTTCTAATAACTTTATTTTTTCTTTTTCGTTTGTATCAATTCTTGCTTTTGTGCCTATTGGTATTACGGTTTTTGTTTCACAATGTCCAAAGTTATTTGATTTTATAATTGGAAAATCATATTCATCACCTAAAACTTCTTGTACAATTTCTTCTATTGTTATTTTACTTTCATGTTCATAATTTCCAAGCCATAATCCTTTTATTTCATCAAATACTCCATTTTGTTTCATATAATATAAGAAATTATTGATTACTGCTGGTTCTGTTTCTATTCCTAACTCTTCTAAAAACAATATTTTGTTTTTGAAAGATATTGAATATTTTCCGCAAACCATTCCTCTTGTTAAAAATAGATTTCCCCCTACTAATTCTCCTTCTGCTGTTCCTTCTTTTATTGTTTTATAACCTGTTTTTTCCTTTCCTATTTCTAAGCTGCCTTTTACAAATCTTTTTATTGCTTCTTCGTAACTGTAATTGGTTTCATCTGTTGCAATTGTTTTGAAATTTGTTCCACTAAATGTTACTAATCCTGTTTTTTCATGTATTATATTTGTAAGTGATGTTATATCACTATAACCACATATTATTTTGGGATTTTCTTTTATTGCTTCATAGTCTAAATATTCAAATACAGAATTCGAGTTATTACCACCTTTAGCACACCAAATCATTTTCACTTCTTTGTTTTTAAACATTTCATTTATATCTTCAGCTTTTTCTTTTGCTGTTGCTGTATATCTATTTGTATTTGAAAATATATTTTTAGAAAATATAACTTTAAATCCATCTTTTTCTAGTATTTCTTTAGCCTTTTTTAGCTCTTCTATATTATCACCTATTATAGGATTAGATGGTGCTACAACTCCTATTGTATCACACGGTTTTATTTTATTTGCAATAATCAATTTAACACATCTCCTTTAGTTTAATTCCATTATTGTTATATTTCTTCCTGACTCTTTTCCATGCGCTCTATATGAATGTATTTTTTCGTTATTACATACTGTGCATATTTTACTATCTATAATGTTTTCTTCTTCTAATCCTGCCTTTAACAATATTTCTTTGTTTATTGAAACTGTATCTATGTAATATTTATTTACTTCTTCTTTATTCTTTTTTTCTTTTGGAAGTATATATTTTTCAATATCTATTATTTCTTTAAATTTATTATAAAATATTTCTTTTACATCATCTTGCACTTCGAAATGACATTTTCGTATTGTTGGTCCTATACAACAAATTATATTTTCTGGCTTACATCCATAGTCTTTTGTCATTTTTTCTACTGCTTTTTTCCCTATCATTTGTACTGTGCCTTTCCATCCTGAATGCACATTTGATATTACATTTTTTACTGAATCATAGAATAAAAGCGGTGTGCAGTCTGCAAATGCTACTACTAATGCTTTTTCTTTTTCGTTTGTTATTAACCCGTCTACATCAAAGAATTTTTCTAAATATATTCCTTCATCATTTTTTCCTATATTTTTGACTACATCTGTGTGTGTTTGTTTTGGTCTACATAAATTTTCGTATTTTATATTTAATTCATTACATATTTTTTGATAATCTTTTGTTATGTTTTCTTTGTTTTGATTATAATTATTAAATCCTCCAAAATTTAGTGGGATTAGCGTAAAGCAGTGTTTTAAATTATTATATTCTAATAATCTTCTAAATTGAATATATTCTACATTTCCATTTTTTACATGAATTACATTTTCATTAGATAAATCATTCATATTATTCTCCCAATTTATTTAAAATTTCACTCTTATTTAGGTTTGGTATATATTTATAATTATTTCCTTTTAATTCTGGATTAAATCCACATATTGATTTATAGTTACAATACAAACATGGTGTTGCTTTCTTTTTTGATATATACACTGGATTTGGTTCTATTCTTCCAGTTAGTATTTCTTTAGAAATTTGCTTTAATATAACATTTATTTGCTCTTGTAACTTTTTGAATTCCATCGAATTCACAGTACTTGATTTTGATTTACTTATATCTCCGTTTTTATCTATATATGCTGGTACTATATTTGATTTTCCTGATGTTATTAAACTTTTATCCATCATTTGTACAACTTTTACATCTCCCAATATCAAACCATTCATTTTAAAATTATTTCTAATTTCATTTTCTAATTCTTCATCTGTTATATTTCTGTTTTTTGTTTTTATTATTGGTTCTATTAAATTAAAATACAATATTCCAGCAGGATTTGCTTTTTCTTCTTTTGTTATTGCATCTAGATATGTTAATAATTGTATTTGTATTCCTGCCATCACTTCGTTTAAGTCTATATTTTTTATTGATGATTTGTAATCTATTATTCTTATATATCTTCCATCTTCATTTTCTGCTATGTCTACTCGATCTATTTTTCCTATTATTTCTGCTTTTTGATTATTTTCTAATTGTATTTCTATTGGACTGTATTTTTTGTTTTCACCAAATTCTATTTCATTTCCAAACACATTAAAGTCACTTAATTTTATTGTTTGTATTATATATTTTATTGATTTTTTTATTACCTTTTTTAATCTATTAGTTAAAATTATATATTTAGGTGTACTGTTAAATATATAATTTTTATTAAGTGCTAATTTTTCATTTATTATATTATCTAATATTTTTTCTATTTCTTCATCTTCTAGCTTTCTTAAGTTTAAGCCATTATCATTTATTGTTGTAAAAAACTCATCTATTACTTCATGCATAAATGTTCCTGTATCTAAACTCTCTAGTTTAAATTCAGTTTTATCTGATAACTTTAATCCATATTTAATATAATATGAAAATGCACATCTTCTGTATGTTTCTAGTCTTGATATACTTGTTTTTAATGTGTCTCCATATAATTTTTTTATATTTTCTTTACTGATATTTTCTGGTATATTTGTGTAAAAAAATCCTTGTATTGCATTATCTAATTTTTCTTTATATTCTTTATCTTTGCTATATATTTCATATAATTCAAACCAGATATCTTCTATTTCTTCTCCATCAAAAAACTTTCTTAACTTTGTAAGTAGCATATCAAATGTTGCATTTTTAGTTGATATATTAATATCTTTTTGCGTAATATCACTTTCTTCTTGCATTTTAGGAAATATTTTTTTAATTTTATTTACTAATATAGATTTTCTTAGTCCTTTTCCGTCCGAGTCTGATGCTAAATATGATAGATAAAGTATTTCTTCTGGTATTGTGAATGCCTTGTATATATTAAAATTTTCATCATATATCTGTTCTGTTAAAGTTTTTGCAAGCTCTATTCCATTTTCTTTTAAGTATATTCTTTCATTATCGTCTATGAAACCTTCATTCTTATTATTACTTGGGAATACTCCATCATTTAATCCTATTATAAATGCAACTTTCTTTTTAGAGCTTCTTGATCTATCTACATCACCAACTGTTACTTCATCTAATGTTGCTGGTATTTTTCCTAGTGAGCTATTTGTTAATCCTATTCTTAACAATTCAGAATATTTTTCAAATGATACTTTTTTATCTCCTAAAACTAGCACCATCTCATCTAATATTTCTATTAATATATTCCAACTCGTATTATATATATTAGCTAAATCTATTTTTCCTTCTTTTTGTAATTCTTCTGATTTTTGTTCTACTATTTGGTTTATATTATTTTCTATTAAAAACTCATATAAGCTCTTTGAAATATCTGTAACTGTTTTGCTATTATTTAATTTTTTTCTAAAATCTAATAATGGTGTTACTATATTTTTTCTTAGTATATTTAATTTATCTAAATCATAATTTGAACCTGTTTGTATTTTCCATTCTTCTGAATATTTTTTTATGCCTTTTATTCCTAAGTTCTTGCAATAATTTTCTAGTACAAAAATATCTTCTTGGTTAATATTCAAGAATCCTGATTTTATATAATTAAACATTGCATCTATAGACCAATTCTTTGCAAATATGTCTAAAAATGCTGTTATATATTTTACCAATATATTTTGACTTAAATCTTGTTTTTCATCTATAAATACTGGTATTTCATATTTACCAAATATAGCTTTTATCAACCCTGAATATTTAGTTATATCTTTTGTTATAATTGCAATATCCCTATATTGATAGTTCTTATCTCTTACTAATTCTATAATATTGTTAGCCATATATTCGACTTCTGAATATGGATTACTTGCTAAAAACATTTTTATATTTTCAACATTTTCTTCATATTTATCTTTTTTTGAGGTTGCTAAGCTATCTTCCAATTTATACAATTCTTTATTTTTATATCTATATCTTTTTTCTAAAATAACATCTTCTTCAATTAATACATTATTTTTCTTTGCTAATTCTTTTATTCGGTTGGCAGCTATTTTATTTGGGTAAAATATATCAATATCTGGATTTGTATTTTCTAATAAATTATCTGTACATATTGATATAGTAAGTTTTTTAGCCATCTTAAGTAATTTTTCTATTAATAAATATTCTTGTTTTGTAAATCCTGCGAATTCATCTATATAAATAATAGTATTTTTAAACATGTCAACTTTTTCTATATTTTCATTTAGTATTGTAAGTATATCATTTTCATCTATATATTTATTATTTATTAATTCATTATAAGATTTATATAATAATTGTATATCTTCTAATTTATATTTTAGTCTTACATCAGTAGAATCTTTTAATACATCTTCTATCATTTCTGTATTTACATTGTGCTTTTTTAATTCTGTAATTGTTCGTAATATAACATCTAAATTCTTTTCTGTTTTTCCTAAATATTTTAAATTGTTTTTTTGTTCATCCAATATTGAATACAACAACATAGCCTTTCCACATTCTGAAAGACTTGTTTGCACGGTATTTCCAATCTCATTTATAACTCTATACGCCATACGTTCAAATGTTAAAACTTCAGCATTAATAACAGCTTTTGAATTTACTGCATTCATTAAATTTTGTTCAGCAGTAAATGAAAACTGTTCAGGTGTAATTATATATATTTTATTATTGTTTATATTTTCTCCTATTTCTTTAAAACAGAAACTTGTTTTTCCTGTTCCGCTTCTGCCATAAACTAATCTTAAACTCATTTATTTCACCTAGAGGTATTTTATCATAAAAACTCTAGTAATTCCACCTTTTGAAATATAAATTATACTCTTTTAAGTATATTCCTATATAGATTACGGGCGGACACAGAGTTCCGCCCCTACATATATAAATTTAAATCATATTACACATTTGATATTCTTTTTTCTTTATATTCATAAATTGTTCTACCAAATTTAATCTCATTAAACTTCTTCTGGCATTCTATTATAAATATTGGAAGTATTGATATTATTATGCAGTATACCCATTGTATTATATTTAATTGTGCTAATTTAAATATTTTTGTAAACATTGGTACAAATACTATTCCACATTGCAATATTGTTCCTAGTAAAAATGCTCCTATTAAGAATCTATTTTCAAATATTCCAACTTTAAATATTGATTTGTCACTTTTTATATTAAAACTATGAACTAATTCTAACATTCCTAAACAAACAAAAGCCATTGTTCTTGCTATTTCTAATCCATATTTATTATTTCCTATACTAAATGCTAATAATGTTAAAATGCCTATCATCATTCCTTCTACAAATATATTTCCCCATAGTCCATCTGCAAATATTCCTTTTTTCGGGTCCTTTGGTTTTTTGTCCATTATATCTATCTCTGGTCTTTCTAGTCCTAACGCAATTGCTGGTATTGAATCTGTTACTAAATTAATCCATAATAATTGTATTGCAAGTAATGGTGATTCTAATCCCAATAATAATCCAAAAAATATTGTTACTATTTCTCCAACATTTGTTGCTATTAAAAAATGTATTGCTTTTTTTATATTATCATAAATATTTCTTCCTTCTTTTACTGCACTTACGATTGTTACAAAATTGTCATCTGTTAATATCATATCTGATGCATTTTTTGCAACATCTGTACCATTTTGTCCCATTGCAATTCCTATGTCTGCATTTTTAAGTGCTGGTGCATCATTCACACCATCACCAGTCATTGCTACTACATTACTTGCTTTTCTATAAGCATTTACTATTCTTACTTTATGTTCTGGTGAAACTCTTGCAAAAACACTATATCTCATTATATTTTTTTCTAATTCTTTATCTGATATATTATCTAACTCTTTTCCTGTAATAGCTAAATCTTTACCATATAATATTCCTAATTCTCTTGCAATTGCTTTTGCAGTTATAATATGATCTCCTGTTATCATAACCGTTTTTATTCCGGCATTTTTACATATTTTTATTGATTCTTTTACACCTTCTCTTGGTGGGTCTATCATTCCTATTAATCCAACAAATGTTAAATTATTTTCTATATTTACATCTAATTGTTCTGGTAATTCTTTTACATCTTTATAGCCTACTGCTAGAACTCTTAATGCTTTTTGTGCCATTTCTTCATTTATTATTTTTATTTTATTTTTATTGTTATTATCTAAATTAAGTTCTGTTCCATTAAAATAATATCTATTACATTTATTTATAAGTACATCTGGTGCTCCTTTTGTTATTATTCTATATCCATCTTCTGTTTTGTGTATTGTAGTCATTAACTTTCTTTCTGAACTAAATGGTATATCTGTTATTCTTTCATATTGCCTATATAACTTTTCTTTATTTATTTTACTATCTAATGCTTTTTGTACAATTGCTTTTTCTGTTGGTTCACCATCTGCAATATATATTTCTCCTAAATTATATTTTTCATTTGTTTGATTTCTTATTCCTAATGTAACATCTGTACACATACTTCCAAGTTCTAATAAAAAATTTTTATCATATTGATTTTGTATTTCACCATTTATATTTGATAAATTCACTACTGTCATTTTATTTTGAGTTAGCGTTCCTGTTTTATCTGAACATATAACGCTACTACTTCCCAATGTTTCTACCGCTGGTAGCTTTCTTATTATTGCATTTTTCTTTGCCATTTTTGTTACACCTATTGATAATACAATTGTAACAATTGCTGGTAGTCCTTCTGGTATAGCTGCTACTGCTAACCCTACTGATGTCATAAACATCTCTTTTATTTCTATTTTCTTAAATATTCCTATTATAAATATTAAAAAACATATTCCTAAACATATAATTCCTAAGTTTTTTCCTACTTCTCCTAATTTCTTTTGGATTGGAGTTTCTGGAGATTCATCATTTATTATCATATTTGCTATTCTTCCAACTCTCGTATTCATCCCTGTTTCTGTAACAACTGCTTCTGCATGTCCTCCTATAACAATAGTTGTTGCAAATGCAAAATTCACCATATCTCCCATTGCTATATCTTTTTTTAATATTTTTTTTGCATCTTTTTCAACAGGTATGTTTTCTCCTGTTAATGCTGCTTCTTCTATTTTCAAATTGTATGAATTTATAAGTCTACAATCAGCAGGCACAAATTTTCCTGCTTCTAGTATAACGATATCTCCTGGTACTATTTCTTCACTTGAAACTTCTATTATTTTACCATCTCTTTTTACTTTAGCAGTTGGTGAAGACATTTTTTGAAGTGCTTCTATTGATTTTTCTGCCTTACTTTCTTGAATTAAGCCTAATATAGCATTAAATATAACAATTGCAATAATTATTATAGAGTCTATATAATCATTTGTCCCTTCCACTTTAGCCAACACTAAAGAAATTATAGATGCAATTATTAATATAATAATCATAAAATCATTAAATTGTTTTATAAATCTTACAAATAAACTCTCTTTTTTCTTTTGGTTTAACTTATTTAAGCCATACTCTATCCTTCTTTTTTTAGCTTCATCAGTACTTAAACCAATTCTCTCATCAGTATTCTTTTCTTTTAATACTTCATATATATTCATCTCATGCCACATAAACGGCACCTCCTTTTGTATCTTAATAGAATATATATGCTTGTACATAAAAAAAATACCTATATTATTTTAATATAGGTATTTAAATAAATTTTATCTTATATTTTGTTCTTCTTTTTGTTGAGCATTTCTAGCTCTAACAATGTCCATATAGTATGCATAATTTGGATCTATTTTTTCTCGTCTATTACTTATTACTTCTTTAGCTTTATTTTTTACACTATCTAAGCCTTTATTAAAGTTTTTCTTAACTTCGTATTTCTTTTTGCTAATTTTATTTTTTAATTTTTCCTTTGGTGTTTCTGGCATTGGTATTGATTTTATTTTATCGTGATTTAATTCAAATTTCAAACTATTTTTAAATTCTTCTTTTCCATCTATATATCTTCCATAATTAGTTCTAGCAATTGATTCAGAATTAATTTCATCTCTTATTGCCTCACCTTTTTTAAGTGTATTTGCTCTGTCAACACCCATTACTTTTTCTACTTTTTTTCTGTCTATTACTTCTTTTTTCTTTTCTTCCTTTTTTTGTTGTATCATTTGTTTTATTTGTTTTTTAGTTTCTTCACTTATTCCTTCAGAATTTTCATCTTTTTCTTGAGAATGTTTTTCATCAATTATTTTAACTAATTTTCCTTTTTGTCTATCACTTATTAAATTAGAATTAATTACATTATCTTTAATATTTGACATACTATTTATAGAATCTTTAAAATCTTCAGCTTTAAGATTTTCTATATCTTTTTTCCACAACATATATGTTGCTGTCTTTTTAAATATTTTATTAAATAGTTTTTTAAATATATTTTCTTTCTTAGCTGGTAAGTTATTATTTCCTTGATTTCCAATTACTTCAGCTTCCGCATTTGCTTTTTCTTCTTTATTTGTTTCTTCTTTGTGTGTTTCTTCTTTATTACTCCTTAGATTCGAATTGTATGAAAAATCATTATGAGGATCATATGTAGCATCGTATTCATCTTTCCATGGATTAAAGTACCATCCTAATGCATTTTGCCCGAAACCTTCATTTTTATATTTTTGTAAAACTTCATCTATCTCTTTACTTGCTTCTGCTGTTTTTTGTGTTTTATCTTCTTTTTTAGGGTTTATTTTTAATTCAGGAGTAACTACATCTCTATGAAGATTAGGATCTATAGTTTTTCTTCTTCCATCTTTTTTAGTTCCTTTTTCAATATCTTCACCGTTCATCCACTTTTTTGTTGTTTCTTTTTCTTCTTTTGTCTCTGTTCTTTCATTTGATTTTTCTTTATCATCATGTTCTTGCCATGCTAACTCTTCTTCTTTACTTACTTCTTTATCCGTTCTTTCTTTTGAATCTTTATTTACTTCTTTATTTTGTTTTTCTGCTTCTCTTGCAAACATTTCTTTATATTCATCTGCTGTTAATTCTATAGATAATAATTCTTCTTTGAATTTTGTATATTCTTCTATTTTTGCTGTTAATTCATTTATATTTTTATTAAGTTCGTCTTTTTCTTTATATATCTTTTGCCATTTTAATGGATCTTCGTGTTCTTCTCCTTCTGCATAAAATTCTTGTAATTCTATCTCTTTCTTGGCCAACTCCAATTTATACTTTTGTACTTCTTTTTGCATTTCTTTTATTTCCATTGTTATTGTTTTTATATTGGCATCTGTTCTAAAATATTTACTGTTTTCTTTGTTTTCTTTTATTTCTTCTTCTACCTTTAAATTTTCTGCTTCTAAAGATTCTTTTTCTTTTTCTATTTGATTATTTATTTCTTGTTGTAAAGATTCTCTATCAATTTCAAATTCTGCATCACTATATGTCATTTTTAATTGTTCTTCTAATCTTTCTATTTTTACTGCAGATTTTTTATTGTTTATTTCAATTTTGTTTTCAAGTTCTGGAACTTTATCATTATAACTTTTATATTCATCTATCAATTTTTGTGTTTCTTGAAAATCTTTAACACTTCTCATATTTATTATTCTCCTTTTATATAACAATACTATTTAAATTATACAATATTTTACATAATTTTTCAAGTTTTTAGGTAATGTAACAAAAAAGATATAATTGTAACACTTTTGTAACTTAAGCGTTAAATTATATCTTTTGGTTTATTAAAATTTTTCTAATGACCTTTCTGCCATTTTTTGATATCTTAATTTTTTGTCTCTTATTTTTTCTTCTAGTTCTGGTAATATTCCAAAATTTGCATTCATTGGTTGAAATTTTTCATTTGTTGTTGATATGTATTTAGCTAATGCTCCTATTACTGTTTCTTTTGAAAATGTTACTGTTTCTTTTTGTTTTAGTTTATGTGCTGCATTTATTCCTGCTACTAATCCTGATGATATTGACTCTACATATCCTTCTACTCCTGTTATTTGTCCTGCAAAATATATGTTAGGTGATTTTTTTAAATTATATGTTTCATCTAACAATTTGGTAGAGTTCATATATGTATTTCTGTGCATTACTCCATATTTTGTGAATTCTGCATTTTCTAGTCCTGGTATTAATTTAAACACTCTTTTTTGCTCTCCAAATTTTAGATTAGTTTGAAATCCAACCATATTAAACATTGTTCCTTCTGTGTTGTCTTGCCTTAATTGAACAACTGCATATGGTCTTCTTGCTGTTCTTGGATCATCAAACCCCACTGGTTTTAGCGGTCCAAATCTTAATGTATCTATTCCACGTTTTGCCATTATTTCTATTGGCATACATCCTTCAAATATTTCTCTTTTTTCAAACTCATGTAATTCTACAATTTCTGCATTTATCAATTCATTAACAAAATTTTCATATTCTTCTTTATTCATCGGAAGGTTTATATAGTTTTTTTCTTCTTTTTTTAGCCTTTCTTTCCATTCCTCAATTGATTCCTCTTTTTGTTTTTCTTCTTTATATCTATCTCCCCAAAACGCTATATTCATATCTATACTATCTTTTTCTATTATTGGTGCTGCTGCATCATAGAAAAACAGTTTTTCTTCTCCAATAAGCTTTGATATAAACTTATACAACTCATCTGATGTTAATGGTCCTGTAGCTATTATTGTAATTACATCTTCTGGTATTTTTGTTACTTCTTGATTTATTATTTCTATATTAGAATTTTCTTTTATTTTATCAGTTACTAATTTTGAAAATTTTTCTCTATCAACTGCTAATGCTTGCCCTGCTGGCACAGCTGTTTCATCTGCACATTTTATTAATAGTGAATCCAATCTTCGTAATTCTTCTTTTAATAATCCACAAGCATTTGTTAATAAGTTAGATTTTAATGAATTGCTACAAACAATTTCAGCTAAATCTTTATTTGAGTGTGCTGGTGAATACTTTATCGGTTTCATTTCATATAGTTTTACTTTTATTCCTCTTTTGGCTATCTGGTATGCAGCTTCACATCCTGCAAGTCCTCCACCAATTACTGCTATATAATTTTCCATAATTTGTACCTTTCTGTCGAATTTTGAAATATTATTTTTATTGTCTTTTAGTTAATATTATTATATAATGTCTTTACCTCCTAAGAGGATATTTTATTTATGGAGGTGATACTAATGAAAAACTTCTCAAAAATCATAGCTTTATTAACTATTTATTTTATTCTTAAATTATTTTAATAGTTACATATGGCAAAATTCCCACGAATAGGAGTCGTGGGAATTTTTTTATACTTAATGAAAACTTCTCTATCATTTTGTTAATATAATAATATACCATTATATTCTTTTTGTCAATATTATTTATTCAAATAGTCCCAATATATCTTCCTTTGATAATTTATTTATAAATTTTGTATCTGTACTTAGCATGTTATCTATAAGCTCTTCTTTTCTTTTTTGTAAGTCATACATTTTTTCTTCTATTGAATTTTTAGTTATTAGTTTATATACCTGTACTTTTTTTGTTTGCCCTATTCTATGTGTTCTATCTGTTGCTTGGTTTTCTACAGATAAATTCCACCAAGGATCATAGTGTATTACCATATCTGCCGAAGTCAAATTTATTCCTGTTCCTCCAGCTTTTAGTGATATTAAAAATACTTTTATATCATCATTTGTGTTAAATTCATTTATTAATTCTAGCCTTTCACTTACTTTTGTTTTTCCTGTTAATTTTAAATATTTTATATCGTTTTTATTTAGTTGTTTTTCTATTATTTCAAACATTGATGTATATCCTGAAAATAATAATATCTTGTGTCCACTTTCTATACCATCTTTAAGAAGTTCTATACATTGATTTAATTTTCCACTTTCTCCTTTATAGTTTGAAATGAATAATGATGGATGGCAACATATTTGTCTTAGCCTTGTTAGTAATGCTAATATTTTTATTCTAGTTTGCTCAAATCCTTTTTCTTCTATTTCTTCATTTAATTCATCTCGTGCTTGTGCCAAATAGCTTAAGTATATTTTTTCTTGTTCTTCTGTCATTTCATTGTTTACTATACTTGTTGATTTATCTGGTAATTCTTTTAAAACTTCTTTTTTTGTTCTTCTTAATACAAATGGTTCTATTAGCATTTTCAATTTGTTTAATACTCTCTCGTCTTGTTCTCTTATTATTGGCATTTCATAATTTTGTTTGAATTTTTTATATGTAAATAGATATCCTGGCATTATAAAATCAAATATAGACCACAACTCATTTAATGAATTTTCTATAGGTGTACCTGTTAATGCATATTTAGTATCTGCCTCTATTAATTTTATTGCTTTTGCATTTTTCGTGTTATTGTTTTTGATATATTGTGCTTCATCTGCAATTATAAATTTGAATTTGTAATTTAATTCTTTATATACATCTATATCTCTTTTTAGCAAGTCATATGATGTTATAACTAAATCATAATTATTTAGTTCTTTTATTTTCTCTTTTCTTTCTATTGCATCACCATTTATAACCATTACTTTTAATTTTGGTGCGAATTTTTTTGTTTCATTGAACCAATTCAAAGCCAGTGAACTAGGTGCTACAACAATTGAAGTTCTACTTTCACTATTATTTTGAACATATTCTAGAATTACAGATAATATTTGAATTGTTTTTCCAAGTCCCATATCATCTGCAAGTATACCTCCAAAATTGTATTCATCTAATACTTCTAACCATTTGAACCCTGTTTTTTGATAATCTCTTAAAACATTACTTAATTCTGGTGGTTCTTTCTTTTCTTTATTTGGATTGCTTATTCTTTCTATTATTTGATTGTATTTTTCATCTGTTGTAACTGATACATTTGTGTTTGATTCTAATAACCTATTTAAATATAATGATCTATTTATTGGTAGTCGAATATAATCTTCTATTTCTTTATAAGATATATCCATACCACTTAATAGATTATCTATAAATTCGATTTCTTCATTATTTTCCAAATCAACAAATGTTCCATCTTTTAATCTATGATATTTCTTTTTTAGTTTATATTTTTGTAATATTTCTTTTAATTCATCTTTCTCAAAATCAAAATCATTAAAGTTAATATCTAATAGACCATTATCTACTTTTACACCTATAGATATTTTTTTATTTGTTTTCATCTTCTTTGAGTTAAACTCATCCGTTCCATATATTATAGCCGTTTCATTGTAATCATCTATTCCAATTGTTATAAATCTATATATATCATCATCATTTGCTAAAACAAATTCTTTCTTTTTAGCATCATACATAAATTTAGATTTTCTTAATTTGTTCAGAAACATTGATTCTTTTAAAACATTTCTATTTACATTTTTAGGTTCTTCTAATAAAGGATTAAAATCTTGATTAGCATAACTGAATTTCAAATTTGCTGTAATATATTTCTTTTCATTAAAATCCAAATACATTTTTATTGTTAAATCTTCTGGCTTATAATTATATAATGTTACATCTAAAATTTCAGTTCTATCAAAAATTTTAGGCATGATTAAAGAAAAAAATACAGTCATTTCTTCTTTTTTTAATTGTATTTTGTTTTTGTTATTCTTCAAAAATGTTTCTAGAATTTTTAATTCATTTTTTATGAATTTTTTATTACACCTATATATTATATTTTTATAAATTATATAAACTCTATCTCTTGAATAAATTATATTCTCAAAGTTTGATATATCTTGCAACAAATTAAATTCGCAATAATACTTTTTGTTTAATATTTGATAATTTAGTTTTATATTATTATCAAATAATCTTGTCTCTTCGTTATTTAGCATTATTTTAAATTCATTTCTTACTGTGTAGTCAATTATTTCTTCTAATGCATTTAATCTAACTAATACTTTTTCATTGAAAAACTTTTTTGTATAATATTTGTTTACATTTTTTCCATTTATAAAATGTATTACATCTACATACTTTTGTAATATTGTTTTATACATTGTGTTATTTGCAAATATTGTGAATGTAATATTCCCATTTTGCATTTCTTCTTTATGTTGTATATTGTTATAAAAATCATTTAAATCTTTAGAGGAATTAACTTCATCATTGCTTTTAAAAATTATTTGCAATTCACATGTATCATAATCATATGTAAAACTAGGTATTAATTTTGCATTATTAATAATCTCAGTAAATTTGTTTTCTTCACTGAATTCTTGCTCATATATCTTATTCACAAGTTCTTTAAATTCTCTGTCGTGTACCTTTGCTTTTTCCTCTATTTCTGGCATTATTTTTTCAACTCCTAAATGACATTCATAATGTAATATTATATCATAAAAAAATACAAAAGTGAAACATAAAAAAAAGAAAAACTTTAAAATTAAAGTTTTTCTTCTTTTTGGGGTTTATTCCATGATATATAATCACATGTTTTTGGATTATTTTCACATATATAATAATTTCTTCTTTTTTTAGTTTTTCTGATTTGTATTTTTCCTCCACACTTTGGACAGGTTTCTTCTATTGTTTCAACAAAAGGTTTTGTATTCTTGCATTCTGGATATCCTGGGCAAGCTAGGAATTTTCCAAATCTTCCATATTTTATTACCATCATCCTACCACATTTTTCGCATGGTACATCTGATACTTCTTCTACTAATTCCACATGTTCTAATTCTTCATTTGCTTTTTCTAGTTCTTTTTCAAATGGTCCATAGAATTCTTTTATTATATTTTTCCAAGCTTGTTTTCCAATTGCTATTTCATCAAATTGATTTTCCATATTAGCTGTAAATTCTTCACTCACTATATCTGCAAATCTTTCAACCAATATATTATTTACAACTTTTCCTAATTCTGTTGGAACTAATTGTTTTTGATTTTTTTCTATATATCTTCTTTCTAATATTGTTGTTATTGTTGGTGAATATGTACTTGGTCTTCCTATTCCTTTTTCTTCTAGCGTTTTTACAAGACTTGCCTCTGTATATCTTGGTGGTGGCTCTGTAAAGCTTTGAATGTTTTCTATATCCACTTTTTCTACTGTTTCATTTTCTTGCAATTCTGGTATTTGATTGTTTTCTTCTTTCTCTTCTGTATCTTTTGATTCAACATATAAAGCCATGAATCCTTTAAATCTTAAAGTTTGTCCATTTGCTTTAAAATTGTATTTATTTGCATCTATTTTTACAGATACAGTATCATAAATTGCTGCAGACATTTGACTTGCTAAAAATCTATTATAAATTAAATTATATAGTTTATACTGATCTTTTGTTAAACTATCTTTTAATTTATCTGGTGATATATCTATATAAGTTGGTCTTATTGCCTCATGCGCATCTTGTGCATCTGCCTTTGTTTTATAATATCTATTTTCATAATAGTCTTCACCATATTTTTGAGTAATTTGTTCTTTCGCAGCTGCTCTTGCAACATCTGATATTCTCGTTGAGTCTGTTCTCATATATGTTATAAGCCCTACACTACCTTTTTCTGGTATTTTTACACCTTCATATAATCCTTGAGCTACAGACATTGTTTTCTTTAAAGAAAACCCTAATTTCCTTGATGCTTCTTGTTGCATTGTACTTGTTGTAAATGGTGGTGCTGGATTTCTTTTTCTTTGTGATTTTTTAACTTCTTTTACAACAAATTTTGCTTTATCTATTTCATTTAATATTTTTTCTGTTTCTTCTTTTGTATGTATTTCTATTTTTTTCTCTTCTTTTCCAACTAGTTTAGCTTTAAATACATCTTTGTTTTTCTTTAAATTTACATACATATTCCAATATTCTTCTGGAATAAATTTTTCTATTTCTTCCTCTCTATCAACAATTAGCTTTACTGCTACTGATTGAACTCTTCCTGCTGATAGACCTCTTCTTACTTTTTTCCATAGTATTGGACTAATTTTATAGCCAACTATTCTATCTAGAACCCTTCTTGCCTGTTGCGCATCTATTAAGTTTTTATCAACACTTCTAGGATTTTTAATTGCTTCCTTTACTGCATCTTTTGTAATTTCATTAAATGTTACTCTGCATTTTGAATTTTCATCTATTCCTAATATGTTTGCCAAATGCCAAGCTATTGCTTCTCCTTCACGGTCAGGGTCAGTTGCAAGATACACTTTTTTAGCTTTTTTTGCTTCTGACTTTAATGATTTTATTAAATCTCCCTTTCCTCTAATGTTTATATATTCTGGTTCAAAATTATTTTCTATATCTACACCTAATTTAGATTTTGGTAAATCTCTAATATGTCCCATTGACGCAACAACTTTAGTATTTCCACCAAGAAATTTTTTAATTGTTCCCGCTTTTGCAGGTGATTCCACAATAATTAATTTATCTGCCATTTTATTCTCCTTTTTATACATGATAAATTCTACAACATATTAACTTAAGTTGCAAGAAAAATTTCAAAATAGTTTATAATTTTAATTAAAATAAGAATGAATATTTCTATTCATTCTTATACCATCTCTTTTAATAAATCTTCAACTACATATTCAGCGTTTATTGGTGTTACTTCATTTCTTTTTAATGTATCTAATATTTTGTTTACTAATTTTTCATCTTTTGTAAATTCTACTATTTCAATGTTTTCTGTATTAATCTCATTATGATTATATGATGTTTTTACTATTTCTATGCCATATTTTATATCATACTCGTTTTTTACCATGTCTTTATTAGGTTTTGTTTTATAGTATTCTAATTTTATCGGATAGTCTATCCCAATACACTTTAAGTCTTCACGATTCATAAAAGTCCCTGCATAAAAGTGCTTCATTTTACTCCCCCTTTTTTTGTTAGCACCTTTCAACTATAACTCTAAAAATTAATAATAGCAAGCATTTTCGTAGGCGACATTTCTCATTATTCGACACATTGTATTCAATAGAAAAAGAAAGCGACATTTTTTCATCACTTTCTCTTGTTTGTAATTAAAATTTAATTTTTTCGTAACAATAGTGTTACATTAATTTTTTTATTTCTTTGTATATTCTTTCTTCAACATTTTCTAAAGATATACCTTTTGAACATTCTTCCATTTTATTTATAATATCTTTATTTAGTATTATCTTTTCTATATATTGATTTAAATCTGTATGTTCTAAATCTTTATTAAGTATTATTTTTGCTGCCCCTTTATCTGCTAACACTCTTGCATTATATTCTTGATGGTTTTGTGATACTCCTGGTAATGGAACAAATATAGCTGCTTTTCTTAATTTTGCTACTTCTGTAACTGTAATTGCACCACTTCTACATATAAGTAAATCTGATATATTCATCATTTCTTCCATATTGTAAATATAAGGGAATACTTTTATATTTTCTATATTGTCTACATCTATATTATTTTCTTTTAACTCTGATTTTATAATATCATATTGTTTTGGCCCTGGAGCCCATATCATTTGATAATTTTTTACCTTATTTTGTTTTATTATTTTTATTATTGAATCATTTATTGCTTTTGCTCCTTGACTTCCACCAAATACTAATAATATAGGTTTTTGTGGATTTAAACCAACATTTTTAATAATATTATTTCTTTCTGTTTCTGTTAAATTTAGTTTATTTATCTTTGTTGGCGTTCCTGTAACTACAATTTTTTTAGCACCTTCTATTCTATTTTTGGCATCTTCAAATGCCACTAAAATAGTATTTGTATGTTTTGCTAAAAATTTCACAGCCTTTCCTGGAAAAGCATTACTTTCATGTAGCATTGTTGGTATATTCATTTTACTTGCTTCTGTTAATACTGGTCCACAAATATATCCCCCTGTTCCTATAACAATATCTGGTTTAAATTCTTTTATTATACTTTTTGCCTGTTTATATCCTTTTAATATCTTAAAAGCTTTTGTTGTATTACTTAATGTGATTCCGTATGCTTCTATTGTTTTTAATTCATATCCTGCTCTTGGTACTAAGTCATTTTCTAATCCTCTATTTGTTCCTATAAAGATTATTTCTGAATCATTTTCTTTTCTTTTTATCTCATTTGCTATCGCAATACCTGGATTTATATGTCCCGCTGTTCCAGCAGCTGCTATTATTACTCTCATTTTGAGCTTCCTTTCTTTTTTTATTTTGTACATGCCCTAGATATACTCAGCAATACCCCCATTTCAAATAACAGTAACATTAATGCTGTTCCACCATAACTGAAAAATGGTAGTTGCATTCCTGTTGCCGGCATTGATGATGTTACTACTGCTATATTTATTATTGCTTGAATCCCCACTAATGTGGTTATTCCTATTGCTACAATGCTACCAAACATGTCTGGTGCCTTCATTGCAATTAATATGCCTCTCCATACTA
>OIYG01000215.1_pt1 | contig 64060 bp, 49 predicted proteins | sample 1587861 | NCBI WGS metagenome assembly OIYG01 (sample SAMN03283272) | human gut metagenome | biome: human-associated habitat; material: feces | host: Homo sapiens | place: Peru | collected 2012
CTTGCATGTCTTAGGCATGCCGCCAGCGTTCATCCTGAGCCAGGATCAAACTCTCAATAAAAAAATTCATATTTTATTTCTGAATTGATACTAGCCAAAATTTACTCAAATTCTTTTTACTTAGTTTTCAAAGATCATTTCGCACCTTTTTGTCAAGTGCATTAATAATATACCAAATAATTTAAGACTTTGCAATAGCAAATTTAATATTTTTGTAATTTTTTTGCAATTTTCTGCCTTCTTTTTGATACATGTATTAATATACTATAATTATATTCATTTGTAAAGTACAAATTTCACTTTTTTTATATTTTTTTGCAAAAATATATTCTAAAACTAAATAGATAAAAAAATCGCTTAAATTGTATATCAATTAAGATTACTTAATTTATAAAAAAACTAGATTATAAATCTAGAAAATTTCACTTTGGTGACCCATATGGGGTTCGAACCCATGAATGTAGCCTTGAGAGGGCTATGTGTTAACCATTTCACCAATGGGCCAAATGCTTAATAAGCATTTTTATTTTATCATACAATTTTATCTTTGACTACTTTTTTTAAGGTAAAATTATTTTTTTTATATTTTTGATAACTTGAATAAATATAATTATTTATATATGGTAACTTTTTTTCTATATCTTTTACTAGAGCTAATTGATTTCTAGCTCTATCTAGATTATGATTATAATAATCTGTTTTAAAATAAACATCTCCATTTATATAATCATTTAAAAATCTCATCGCTAATTCTAAAGTTATTATTCTTATTGCTTCTCCCATAAGTGCAATTTCATTTTCAGTAATACATTCAAACATTTCACTCATATACCCATCTGTATAATTCTCAAACATTTTTAAATCTATACTAACTTTTGATAAATCTTTTTCATCTTCTAAAGCAGTTGAAGAAGTAGATCTAATCCCATCACCATAGTCATATAATAAACTTCCTGGCATAACAGTATCTAAATCTATTACTGCTAAATACTCTCCCGTTTTTTTACTCATTAAAACATTATTTACTTTTGTATCATTATGGGTAACTCTGTAGGGGATATTACCATTATTTAATTCTTTTGTAATTTTACTACATATTTTACTTCTTTTTAATATTTCATTAATTTCCTTTTTGACACTATTAACTCTTTTAAATGAGTCTCTTTCTATATCTTTTAAAAAGTTTTCTAATCTTTTTTGTGTATTGTGAAAATCTTTAATTGTTTCTTCTAATGTATTTATTGGATAATTATTTAATAATTTATTAAAGTTTCCAAATGCTTTCCCTGTATTATATACAATTTTATTGTCTGTAGAATAATCATATGAAATAGAATTATCAATGAAATTATATATTCTGAAATATGAAATATTATCGCCATTGCTTATTTTACACAGCGAATCATCTTTAACTGTTTTTATTATACTTAATACTTTGTGTTCTTTATCTTCATATTCATTCATTTTATTTTTTAAATAACTAGTAACTTTTTCAATATTATCCATTAGTATATATGGATTATTAAATACTAAAGTATTTATTTTTTGAACTAAATATTTTTCTCTTTTCCCTTCATTATCATATTCTATAATGTAAGTTTTATTTATATTTCCTACATTATATTCTTTTATACTTTTTAAATTTCCTGGTATTTTGTAGTTTTCTAATATTTTCTTTATCATGATACTTCTAATACATTCATAAAAATATTTTATTGAATGTCCTTTCTAATTTACTTTTTTAATCTATTAGTTATTATAACAGCACTAATATTAAATATCAAAGTATTTAGTATATTTTTTTATAAATAGTTAATAATATTATTAGAAATGAGTGATATTATGCTAATAATTGTTGGTTCAAGAAGAAACGGTAATTCATTAAAGCTTGCAAATTTAGTAAAAGAAGAATTAAATAAAAATAGAATTTATTCTGATATAATAGTTCCTGGTAATCAAAAGATTCATATTTGTACTGGATGTATGGATTGTGATAAAGATGGTGTATGTGATTTCACTGATGACATGAAAAATAATATCGATTTAATAAAAAAAGAAGATTATTTAATGTTTATAACTCCTGTTAGATGGAATTTACTAAGTGGTGATTTAAAAATATTTATAGATAGATTAAATCCTATGTATTCTAGAAATGAACTTAAAGATAAAAAAGTAATATTAGTTTCTATAGGTTGTAAAGATAACAGTTTATATAGTACTGAAGCTGGAATAACTAGTTTAAATAGTTTTGTAGAATCTGCTAAAATGCAAATTATTTTAGAAAAAAAGTTTTATAATTGTTTAAATGGCGATGATATTTTGGAACAACAGTACGAAATAGAAGATTTTATTAATAAAGTTAAAGAAAAAATAGGATGCTAATCATTATATATCCTATTTTTTATATGCTTTTTATTGTATTTATTTAATACTTCAAAATTATTTAAATTTATTTTATATTTTTTAGATAATAAATTTATGGTATGTAATTGTTCCTCTGTAATATCTAATTGATTAATTGTTAAATCAAGAATCCTATTACAATCTTTTCTTCCATAAATTACACCTTTTTCTTTTATTAAAAAATCTATTATTTTGAACATATAATATTTTTCATGTTTTAATCTAAGAAAACTTTTACACAAGTATTTGTCTTGTATTAAATAATTATTTAATAGTGTAGTTGCATTTATTAAATGTCTTTCAACATATCTATTATCAATTATTGTGCCATCTTCTAATATAAAAAAACCAGTTTCTATTTTATTTGTTTCGTTTAATCCTATAAAATCATCAGTTGAATAAGTAAATATATGAGAAAGATTATTTGATTCTGTTATAATATATTTATTATCTTTGCATTCAAATGTAGGATTTTCTAAATAGAATGGATTAATAACTGTATTTTTTTGTTCTCCAAATATATAATCAAAATACGGAGAAAAATATGTATATTTTTTTTGAAATTCTTTAAAATTTATTCTATTTGTTTCTTCATTTGTTAATTCTAAAGTTAGTTCTTTACAAAATTTTAATAAATCATAATATTCTATTTCATATTCTTTATTGTTTATTTTTATTTTTATCATTTTTTAAATACCAATAATTTACTTATTATATAGTTTCCAACAATAACTAATATTTGAGAAACTAACTTTCCTATTTTATCATTTAAATGTAATAATGTTACAATTATAAACATACATAACATGTCTAGAACTAAAGTTAATATTCTAGAAGAAACAAATGAAGTGGCTTCTTTTACAATATTTTTTTCTTTACTTTTAAAAACGAAAACTCTATTAGTTACATACGCAAACGCAACAGATATTATCCAAGAAATAATGTTTGCAATTTGAAGTTCTTTAGCATTTTCTGGATTTAAAAAAGTTGTAACACATGCATAATATGTTATTAAACTAATTAAAGTTGTTAAAAATCCAACAATTAAGTAATTCCAGATTTCTTCATTTTTATGATATATATTCCATCCAAAATCCCAAAATCTTTTAAAAATATTTGGCTTTTTATTTTTAAAATCTTCATAATTATATATATTATTCTTTTTAATTACATAAGATTTTTTTGCTAAATCAAGCAATGGTTTATCTGCGTTTATATCATCTGAATACATTGTTTCTATTATACATTCAGGATATTCTTTGTTAATAAGTTTTACTTTTTCAACATTATGACAATTTATTCCGTTATATTTTCCTGTTTTCTTATCAACTGGAGATGCAAATAATTTCTTTATTTTATATTTTTTTGCAATTGGTTCAAGCAAAAAATATGGACTTGCTGATGCAATTATATCATTTTTATGTGTTTTTTTATTTTTATAAAAATCTTTTATATTTTTTTCATGAGTCTTCCAAAACAATTCTAATTCATTATCAATATTTTCAAATTTGTTAAATATTTCAAAAAAACATTCCTTCATAGTTTCTTTAGTTATTAATTTTAATTTATATTTTATAAAATATATACCCATTTTTGGATAATGAGATAATATACTTTTTTTTCTTTTTGTTAAATATTTTATAAAATCTATAGTTGAATCACCGTCATATATAGTTCCATCAAAATCGTATATCTCTAATTTCATAATATCATTCCTTATGTATTTAGTATACCATATAATCTTTAATTTTTTATAAAATAAAAAGTATATTAGAAATTTACAACTAATATACCATCTATTATTTTTATTGAATCTTTTTCTGGATAAGATTTCATATTGTTATATTCTTTACTACCTTTTATCTTATCACGTTCTTCATCTGTTGCTCTATTTAGATATACGCCAAATTCATTATTTATCATTGTAAATATTTTTTTATCATTATTATAAGTGTATAAATCTGCATATCCGATATATTTCCCACCCCATAATGATTGGTCAAATGTTATATTATCATTTGTGTTTGGTAATGTATTTAACTCTTTATAAAAATTGCTATTTGATTCTCCTTTGAATATAATTGGTATTCCATAATAATATCCTTCTGTACTTTCTATTTTATTTAATAAACGATTATTAAAGTTTTCTGTATATTTATAATATGTTTCTTGTTTGAAATAATATTTATTTGTTGTTATAAAATTCATAATACCTATCATTATTATTAAAATTGTTGTTATTATATTTAAGTATTTTGGTTTTGTTTTATCTATTAAAAGTATTATTAGCAAATATAATGATGAGAAACTATATATTTGTAGTGATGTTAAGTCTGCTTTATATGCCATAAAATCTACTATATTAAATGTTAATGGTATTAAAATAATTAATATTGTAAATATTATTATGTTTGTTTTGTTTTTATATATATTTTCTTTTTTAATTTTATTTATTAGTAAAATAAATGTTAACATTATCGTTAAAATTCTTATTATACTTTCGAATATTGAAACTCTAAAGTATGATTTTCCTATAAAGTATCCTATAAAATGTTTATATGTTCTAAATATTAATTTTGGCCATTCACTTATTGGAGGAATTCCCATACTATTTGCACCTTTATAGTTTGATAAAGATGTTTTGTTTATTAATAAAAGTATTTTCAATATAATAAAGTATAGTATGATTCCAATAATTCCCATTATAAATAATTTTATAATATCTTTAAATATATCTTTTTCTTTTTTCTTATCAAGTATTTCTTTTATTATAAAAATTATTATAAGAGATACTGATACTGCGATGTATGATTGGTAATTACCAAGTGATAATGCGATGCATAAACTTCCTGGTATGAAACCATATTTCCATTTTGTACTTAGCCATACTGCAAGTACAGCTAATAGTAAGGAAGTCATATAGATTTCTACCATAAATAAATAACTAAATGATAGTGCTAATGAAGGAAATGTTGATATTATTAATGAAACTAAAATCATATTCCTCTTATTTTTTATTTTGAAAATATCACATATTAATAAACTAATTAATGCTAGTATTATTATAACTAATACAAAATTAATTGGTGCTGACATTAATGATGTTGTAAATAATGTTCCGTTATTCCATCTTCCACTTGTTAGTGCAAAATCTTTAAATACTAAATATGATAAGTCATCTTCGTTTGCTAGTCTTCTAGTAAAAAAATAAAAATGTGTTAAAAATGTAAATATCATACTGCTATAAATAGAATATTTATACTTGTCATATAGTTCTTGTAATTTTTTGATTATTTTTTTCATATTTTTCTCATATAATTAATCTTATAAAAATGTTAATAAATTTCTTTTATTGATTAATCCCTTTCTATTTGTATCCCTTCTTAAATATAATATTTTTAAATTCATGTGTCAATATGATTATTTATTTTTATTCATTATTATATAATTTGTTGAGTTTTGATAAGTTTTTAGAGGTTTTGTCGAAACACTTTATTTATATTTAAAAGTGATATAGTATAACTAATCGAGCATTCGTGTTGGTGTTTACCTCACTAACTGAGATTCTTTTTGAATTTGTAGGAAGTAGGTGGTAATATGTTCAAAAATTTGGAAAAATTATTGAATAGAATTATTATTATTTTAATGATAATCTTTTTAGATAAAGAATAGTTTATATATAAAATAAAAAGACATCAGCCAACTCAGTTAGGGCCGATGTTTATCCAACCAGGGTAGACATTCAACTTTCAGGGGGTTGAATGCTCACCTAATTAAATAATATCATTTGGTATATCATGTGTCAAATGTTTTTTTTTCATATTTTCTTCATAACTAAAAAATGTTGATAAGTTATTTGTTATCAACATTTCTGTTTATTTTTTCTTTTAATATTACTATTAAATATTTTATATTATGTTTTATAAATCTTGTTATTCTTTTTGGTTCACTTGCTATTCTATATAACCATTCCAAATTCAATTTAATAAAAATTCTTGGAGCACGTTTTTTAGTGCCACTTAGCACATCAAATGAACCACCTACTCCTATAAATATTCCTTTTTTGAAATCATTTATATGTTTATTAATTAATTTTTCTTGAAGAGGTATTCCTAATGCTAACATGACTATATCAGGATTAGTTGTTTTAATATAATTCATTACTCCATCTTTATCCTTTATATAACCATTTGTTCCGCCAACTAGATTTATGTTTGGATATTTTGTACTTATAGCATTAGTTAGTTTATCCATTACATCTTCGCTAGCACCAAATAAATATACTTTATATTTATTTTCATTCGCTAATGTTAATAAATGTTCTGCTAAATCTACTCCTGTTATTCTTTCTTTTATATTATATCCTAATAAGTTGCTTGTTTTAACTATACTTATTCCATCTGGTACTATTAAATTATTTTTATTATAAAGCATATCTGATATTTCAGAATCTTTTCTAGATAGCATATATGTTTCTGGATTAGCCGTTATAATAAATTCTTTTTCTTTATTTTTTAATTTATTTTCAATTAAGTTATAACATTCTTTTTTATTATTTATATATAAATTAGTATAAATATTATTATGACTTATATTTTTAAAGAAATTTATATTTTCTTCTTTTATTAAATCGTAATCATATTGTTTAGATATTGATAAAGATTTTATTTGATATTCTTTTCTTACTTTTTCATCATTTATTAGATTTTTTAATTCTTTAATCATTTCTTTTTCATTTCTATTTTTTATCAAAATACCATTTTCTTTAATTATTTCTTTTGCTCCTAATGCACTATCATATGCTATAAGTGGTAATCCATGGCTAGCAGCTTCTAAAAGTACTAATCCAAAAGATTCTTCTATTGATGTCATTATATATATAGATGATTCTTTGTAAAGCTTATTTAATTCTTCTGTATTTTTAAATCCTAATAATTTAATATTATCTTCCATATTTAATTCTTTTATAAGATTATTTAAATTATCAAACTCACTTCCAGTACCTACTATTGATAAAGTCCATTCTTTGTTATCTAATTTATTAAATAATTTTATTAAATCATCATAACCTTTTACTTTTTCTAATCTTCCTACTGATATTATGTTTTTATTTTTTAGATTAGATAATTTATTATCAGTTTCTATTGGCATGTTATTTGTTATTATTTTATATCTATATTCTGTAAATAATTCTTTATAGTAATTAGTTAAGTAATTGCTACTTGGCATTAAATAGTCAACACTTTTTAATATATAATGTAATTTATTTAAATATTTTGTATTATTGTTATGATAAATATGTTCTTCTGCTATTTTAATATTATTATATTCATTATTTCTTATTAATTTTTCTGTAAAATCTATTCTAGTAGATATAATAATTTCACTATTACAATTTATCATTGATTTAGTAATTAGTGTATGTTTTAAATAAAGTACTTTTATACTATATATACCTTGTTTTATTATGTTGATTATATTTTTAGAATGTAATGCTTCTTTTAATTCTTTTCTATTTGGTTTTATATTAGTAGTTAAATATTTAATTTTTACATTATCATTTAATTTAAAATCTGGTTTATCTTTTAATTTATACAAACTTATTATTTCTACATCATTTATTTCACTTAATATATTTGCTTTAGTACAAATATTTTTTTCTACTCCTCCATAATTTAAATGTAGAGCGTATATTGAAACTTTATTTTTTTTGATTTTATTATCTTTTTTATTTAATAAGTTTATTTCATTCATAGCAGGTAATAAATACATAACTATATATATAGATACAGCAGGAGCGCATAATGTATGACCACTTATACAAGATATACTTAATAATAATCCTATCATTAATGTATAAAATACTGTATTTATATTTAATTCTCTAGATTGAATTATTTTTATTAAATAGTAAATGAAAGGTAGTAAAACTAATATTAGTGCAATAAGTCCTGAATGAAAAAATATATCTAATATATCTATTTCTATAAGTTTTGTTATTGCATAATGTTTTATTTCTATTGTATTTGAATATCCTATTCCTAACAATAATACTTTTGCATTAAAATGTTTCGAATATATTTCATATGTTAATCTAAAATATATATCTCTTGAAGATAACATTATTCTTCCATATTTTTTTATTTGTTTTACTAATTTGGAATCATTGCTTAACTTGTCTTCTTTTTCTATTTCTTTTCTTATTCTTCCATATTCTTCCTCTAGAAAACGTTCGTTTTTTTCTTGTTCAGTTACTGGATCTTTTCTTGGAGGCTCTGGTTTTACTTTAACATTTTTTAATTTTTTTGGATCTTTTGGTATATTATATTTTACATTATTAAGTGTACTACTATTTAATATTAAAAGTATAATACCTAAAAGTATAAATCCTATTTTTAAAGTTGTTATTTTCTTTTTCTTAATTAATGACAATACTAATATAATTGTTGTTGTAATTATTATTCCTAATACTGAAACTTTAGTTCCTAAAGAGAATATCATTAAAATCATAAATATTATTAGAACTATATTAAATTTACTTTTATTAATTTTTGTTAATAAAAATGGGTATAGTAGTGTTAAAATAACTGATATTTCATTTGCTGAATTAAACCATCCTGAACTTCCTTTATAACCTTTGTAATTATAAGTACTAAATCCTGTATTTGTAATTAACGGTAAAAATAATAGTATTCCATATGTTATAAAATTTATTATTAGTATTTTGATTATTTTTTCTTTATCAAATTTATGTTCATCAAAAAAGCATAATAAGCAAACTAATAATATTGGAAAATACATTGTTTTAAACATATATATTGATTCTTTTATAAACATAGACATTGTTAGATATTTTATTTTTGATAAAATATATGCTAGCATGTAAATGAATATTAAAAGTATATATATTAAACCCTTCTTTTTATATTTCGATGTGGAAAAGATTAGAGTTATTAACATTATTGCTAGAAATAGTAATTTTACGATTACTCCTATACTTACTGTAAGATTAAATAATCTTGTTGATATAGATGTTAGTAAATCTATAATTGGTAATAATATTAAAAATATATATAATTTTTTGTTGTTGCTCATAAAGTACACCTACCTATAAATCATTATAACAAATATGATGTAGAAAAAAAATAGAATTGTTATAATATTATCCTGTAAAAGTTTCTTTTTTAATTTTTCTTAAAATAATTATTAATTAAGTATTGTTTTATATATTTTTATTATTATTTATAAATTAATATAATATAAATTAATTTGCAAAATAGTTTAAAAATGCTTCTTTTTGAACGTAAAAATAGCACTTTTAGACAATTTAGGTCTTTATGACAGTTTCATTGTTATACTTTTGTTGTCTTGTTTTAAGACTAGAAAGAGGTGATATGACTTGATGAAAAAATTAAAAGCCGTTTTACCTATAGTGGTAATACTTTGAGTTATAAACAATATAATTTCGAAATATTAATATGGTCTAAATTTATTCTAGATTAATTAAAAGTATATTAATAATATTGTTTATACTATTTCTTTTAGCCACTAAAAAAGTTTGAGTAGCAAATAAAAGAGATAAATACGTCAAAATTTATTAAAGTGTAAACAATAATTTATATATAGTATACGATATGTAATATTATTGCATACTCAAAAAAGAATCACCGTGACTGGTGATTTTTTAATTATTATATTTATCAATAATTGCATCTACAATTTTTTTACTTGCCGTTCCATCTCCATATGGATTTGAAGCATGACTCATTTTGTTATACTCTTCTTTATTTGTTAGCAACCTTTTTGCTTCTTTATATATTGTTTCTTCATTGGTTCCAACAAGTTTTAGTGTTCCAGCATCTATTCCTTCTGGTCTTTCTGTAGTGTCTCTTAAAACTAGTACTGGTTTTCCTAAGGATGGTGCTTCTTCTTGTATTCCACCGCTATCTGTCATTATCATATAACTTTTATTTTGAAAGTTATGGAAATCAAACACTTCTAATGGTTCTATTAATTTTATTTTATTTGTGTTTCCAAATATTTCTTTTGCTATTTCTCTTACTTTAGGATTTTTATGAATGGGATATATTACTTTTACATCTTCAAATTCATCTGTTATTCTTTTGATTGCTCTAAAGATATTTCTCATTGGTTCACCTAGATTTTCTCTTCTGTGAGCTGTTAAAAGTATCATTCTTTCGTCATCTTTAATCCATTCTAATTCTTTGTGTTTATAATTTTTGTCTACTGTTTTTGACATAGCATCTATTGCAGTATTTCCTGTAATATATATTTTATTTTCATCTATATTTTGTTTAAGCAAATTATCTTTACTTAATTTTGTAGGCGCAAAATACATATCTGTCATACAATCAACCATTTGTCTATTCATTTCTTCTGGAAAGGGTGAATATTTGTCATATGTTCTTAATCCAGCTTCTATATGACCAATTGCAACTTGATTATAAAATGCTGCTAGGGCTCCAGCAAAAGTTGTTGTTGTATCTCCATGTACTAAAACTATATCAGGTTTAACTTCTTTTATTATATTTTCTAAACCTGTTAATACTCTAGATGTTATATCACTTAATGTTTGACCTTGTTTCATAATATCTAAATCATAATTTGGTTTTATATCAAATGTTTCTAAAACTTGGTCTAACATTTCTCTATGCTGTGCAGTTACACAAACAATACTATCAATTTCTTTTCTACTTTCCAATTCTTTTACTAGTGGTGCCATTTTGATGGCTTCTGGTCTAGTACCAAATATACTCATTACTTTTATCTTTTTCATTTTAAACCTCTATATTTTTTATTTAATATTTTTGCTAAAATATAACATGGTAATAAAGTTATGAAAGATAATATTTTCATTTTAGTATCTTTTAAAATATTTTTTTTAGCAATAAAAGAATACACTCCAAATGTTAAACAATTTTTTATTCTTATAGAAAGTTTGTATTCTTTACTCATAAACATTAATGAATTAGCTCTCGCTCCTTGTGGATTATTTACAACTAATCTCATCCAATTTTTTGAAAGTCCATCATTTAAATATTCAGCATAATAAATAACAATTGGAATATATGCTAGATTGTATTTTTTTGAAATTTCTCCAGTTACTATTGCCTCACTTAAGAAATTTTCTCCTTTAAAAACAGGATATGGATATTTTTTTAATATTTCTGTACTCATTACTTCACACATATCTGCTAAATTACCTTCGTTATATTTAAAATCATTCATATTAGAAATACATTCTTTAAATGTCTTTTCTTTATACATTGGATTATCTAATTTTTTTAAGAATGTCATACCACATATTTTTTCTGTATCTTTATACTTATTCCAATATTTATGGATATTTTCCACGGCTTTTTTATCTAAGTAATCATCACTATCTAATATTAATATTAATTCACCTTTTGCTTCTTTGGTTCCTAAATTTAATGCTGTATGTTTTCCTCCATTTTCTTTATAAATATACCGTATATTTATTTTTTTATCTTTTTTTATTTTTTCAATGTATTGTTTTGTATTATCAACAGAGCCATCATCTATTACTAGCCACTCAAAATTTTTATCTGTTTGTTGTAATAAACTTTCATATGCTTTATTAATTAATTTTTCTCTATTGTATGTCGGTGTTAAAATTGTTATCATTTTCTTCCTCCATGCTATTGTAAATGTTTATTAATCTTTTTTCCATTATTTGCCAATTATATTTTTCTTCATACATTTTTTTAGAATTAAATGAAATATTTTTTAATAACTTCTTATCTTTACTTATCTCTTCTAGTTTTTGTATTAATTCATTTGCGTTATAATTTATAGAAAAACCAGTTTTATTTTTTTCTACTAACTCGTCTATTCCTGTATTTTTGCAAACTATTATTGGCTTTCCTAATGCCATGGCTTCATATACTTTATTTGGTGCAGAATATTTGTGATTTTTTATATTTGGATCATAAGTTGCTAACAATATATCACAATCTTTTTCAAGACATAAAACATCATTGTATTTTAATGAACCATAAAAATATATATTTTCATGTTTTTCAGCAACTTTCTTTATTTCAGTTTCATATTTGCCAAAACCACCGATATGCAATTCAAATTTATTATTTTTTGCAAGTTCATTTACTGTTTCCATTATTAATCTATGATCTTGTAGAATTCCAACATAAACTATTTTTTCTTTTTTTGAATTACTTTTTATTATCCTGTTATAATTTATATTACTTAAATTTGGGGTATTATGAATAATAACTAATTTTTTTGGATTACTATTTTTTATTTGTTTTTTTCTCCATTCACCACAAATTATTGAAACTTCAGCATTATTAATTACATTATTTTCTAACCAATTTACTTTTTTTTCTAATTTTGCGGGCATTGGTCTTGAATCTGTATAATAGTCATACATGTCATAAACTAATTTTTTATTATACATTTTAGCTATTATATTTGAAATAAAGCCACAATCAAAATCGCAAGCATGAATATATTTATATTTTTTATTATTTTTTATTAAAACTATAAATAAATATATTTGAAATAATAATAATCCAATTATATTCTTTTTAGATTCTCCATATGTTGAGTTAAATTTAAAGAAACTACATTCTAATTTTTTGTTAGATATTTTAAAACTTTTATAATCATTAATTCTTTTGTCCCTATCCCAACCTATAACGTAAACATTATAATTATTGTTAATTAATGATTCTATTTCTTTTGTGGCTCTTGAATCATTTATTATAGAAGTGCTCCTTACATAACATATTGTATTGTTATCTTCTTTTTTTAGTTTATAAATACTAATTAAATATATTATAGTTTGAATAGAATATGCTATTATTAAAGTATAGTTTACTCCATTTAAATTAAATTTATTTATCATCATTTTAGATAATATTAGACTTGTTAATAAAGATATTATTGCTCCTAGTAATAATGTCTTATAATCTCTAATTACTGTTAATATAGTACCTAAAAACCAAATAATGGCAATTATTGTTGATACTATTATTACACCACTAAATAAGTAAGTATACGGTGTTATTTCTTTTCCAAATAATAATGTTAAAAAGAAATTTGCAAAAAAATGTGAAAATAATATTCCAGTAAATCCTATAATTATTATTAATATATTTGTTCTATTCATTATTTGTTTTAATTCTTTAATTTTATTTTTATCATAAAGTTCTGCAAAATGTGATACTAAAGGGCTAAAAATAAAGGAACATGCAACTTGAATTATTAACGCTGGTGTTGCAACTGTTGAATAATATCCTAGCATTTTTGTACCTAGAATATTTTCTAATGTAACTTTTGGATACATTGATACATAATTGAATAAAAATCCATATATTACTAGTGGAATACAAATTATTAATAATTTTATTATATTATTTTTATTTGTGATTCCTAAATTTTTGTATTCTTTTTTATAATTTTTTATATCATAAAAATATATAAATATGTAAGTTGAAATCATCATTATAATTATCGATAATAATATATTTTTACTTAATAATAATGTTAAAGTGAATGATATTAATGTTAATAAACCTCTTATAAAAAATGATAATCCTATAATATCAAATCTCCATTTTTTTTGTAATGAACCATGAATAACGTCAACTAGTGCTTCAGAAAGTTTAAATATCATATAAAATATAATACATAATAATTGATATATTTTAAATTGTTTTATTAAACTATATATAATTGTTAAAATTAAGGCAATTAAACAAGTTATTATTCTTGAAGTTATATATGTTTTTTCACTGAATTTATTTTTTATATCTGATGCTTGATAATTTCTCATATTAAACGAAGCTATTACTGTATAAGTTGTTGAAACAGTCATAGCTAGTGATAATATTCCTGCTGTTTCATATCCTGCTATCCATACTACAATAAAAGTTATTATCCATTGACAAAATAAATATGTAAAAGAGCCTATTGAATTGTATAAAATGCTTTTTTTTATTTTATTTGATTCTTTCATTTATATCACTCTCTATTTTCTTTGCTGTGTTTTTCCATAAAAATTTATCAAATACAGTACTATATATTTCTTCACTATATTTATTTCTTAAATTTTTATTATTGATTAACAATTCTAAAGCATCTTCTAATTCTTTTTTTGAATTAATCATTATACCATTTTGTTTATTATTTATTATTTCTTTTATTCCACCTTGTGGTGATGCGATGATTGCACATTTCATTAATCCAGCTTCTAATATTGAAGTAGGTAATCCTTCTGGCCATAAAGGCGCATATACAAATATATTTGTTTTTTCATATAATTTTGTTAACTCTTTAAAGTCCAATTTTCCTTCAAATATAATATTTTTATTATCTTTGTATTTTTCTTTTAATATATCTAGTTTGTTACCGTTTCCGGCTAAATGTAATTCTATATTGTTATCTTGTTTACTAAGATTTACGAAACTTTCTAATAGTTCATAAACTCCTTTTTGTTTTAATATTCTTCCTGCATAAGTTATAATTATTTTCTTTTCATTCTTTTTTATTTTGTTTACATCATAGAATTCGTTAATTGAATTATACCACACACCATCAGAGTTTATTCCAAAATGTTTTTGCCATTCACAAGCACCCAATGAAACTCCATAATAATAATTTACATATTTTTTTACAAAGTGTGTCAAGCAATGTTCATATATTGCGCCAAAAAAGTCTAATACTTTATTATCTATTGTTAAATGTTCTGAACCATGTTCTACTAAGAATACTGGAATGTTATGTTTTTTAGCATATTTTGCTCCTACCATTGTAGTTAAATGAAATCTTGTATTTACAATAACTGCATCATATTCTTTTTTGTCTAGTTCTTTGAATATATTTTTGAATTCTTTATTATGTTTTGGAATTGGATATCTTGATTTAAATAAATTATAAATTGGTATTCTATAATTTTTTATTCCATTAATATCTTCTTCTGGTTTTAAGTTATCATAGTTTGAAGATACAATAGTTGTATTCCATCCTAATTTTTTAAATTCTTGTGATAAATTATCTGTATATCTTTCAATACCACCAAGATGAGGTAAGTGATAACCAGAAAAAATTAATAAGTTTTTACTTCTTTGATTTTTCATTTTCTTTTACCTCTTTTTTTAACATAGATACTTCTTGTACTAATAATTTAATTTTTTCTGTTTGACCAGATATAATAATTGTCATAGAAATATTTATTACTACAAGTATACCTATAAAGAATACGATTATTAAATTTGATGATAAATTAAAGCCTAAGAATTTAGTAATTACATTTAATAGATTTGGTACTAGTAAAGATATTAATAATAGTCCAAATGCAATTAACCATACTAAAGAATACTTAATATTCATTCTACCTTTTTTTAATATATTTAATATTACTAATATTATAAATAGAGTTATTATTATTGAATAGATTAATAGTTTACCTGTCATATTAATTTCTCCTTATACCTGTAACAATTATTGATAAAATTACATTTATCATGTAGTATACTGATTTCCATGTTTTGATAGATGATGTTCCTTCTTTTCTTTCATTCATACTTACCCCAACTTCTGAAACAGTATAACCTTTTTTTAACACCGTAACAGTTGATACTGGTTCTGGATATTCTATTGGATAATATTTTGCAAATTCAGTAATTAGTTTTTTGTCAACTGCTCTAAATCCACTAGTTGTGTCATGTATTTTTTTTTGTGTAAATAACTTTATAAAGAAAGATATTAAAATTATTCCACATTGTCTCATTTTTGTTGATTTAAAATCACTTGAATCATCTATAAAACGTGAACCTATTACCATATTTGATTCTTCATTAATAATTGGTTCAATTATTTTACTTACATAATTAATGTCATGTTGTCCATCACCATCAAATTGTATTGCTATATCATAATTGTTTTCTAATGCATATTTATATCCTGTTTGTACTGCTCCACCTATTCCTAAATTATGAATTAGGTTTATGTGATTAATATTATTTTCATTAAATATTTTTTCCGATTTATCAGTACTACAATCATTTATAAATATATAATCATATTTTATTTTGTTTTGTTTGTTATAATTATTTATTTCATTATAAACTTTTAATATATTTTTTTCTTCGTTGTATGAAGGAATTATTAGTAGTATTTTCATTGTTATACCTCCTTGCAATAAGTTTTTATTATTTTTTATTTGCACATATTATTGTAAATATTATATAAGCTATTGATATTAGAAATATGTAATAAACATATCTATACATTTGCCATGATAATGATACAATTAAAGTCAATGTATTACCTATCATAGGATATAGTATATATAAACCTTTTTTATTTTGAATTAACATTATATAACTACATAATAAAATTATTGCTAAATAAATGCCGGTTCTCCATAAAAAACAATCAAAAAATTGAAAGCCCATTATTTTATCTCTTAAAAACTTGAAGCATTTATTTATAATATTATCTGGAACATATGCTTCCTCATTATTTCTAATATTATATATATCTATATCTAAATTATCTACTTTTTTTATTGGATACCATATTCCTTCTACAAAATTATGATTATAGGAATCATGAGGCATAGAAACATTCCACATAATATTTGTTGCATCGGTTCTTTCCTTTATTGTTTTATAAGGATAATTAAAAAAACATTCTGAGTAAACTTCGATTAAATTGAAGAGAGTTACATTTTTTTTATTTTTATTATTATCTTTATATATTTCTACTTCTTCAGCATAATATGAATCATTAGTATATTTATTAAAATATTTTCCTAAAATTTCAGGCGATAATATTCTACTTACTATTTCATAAGAGCGTGAAGAAACTTTTAAATTATGATTGTATAAATTCCCAACTACTCTTTGCACTGGCATATTAAATTCTGAAATATATTGCTGATTTTTTTCAATTTTGTAAAATTGTGGGAATATTATGTTATTTGCTAAAATATATAAAATAATAGACTCCATCACTAAAATAAGTATTTTTTTTTCTTTAAATTTTATTGTTAGCATAATTAGTGCCAATATAGTTAGAATTAATACTCCCTTTCCATTATGGCGATAAAATGTGCAAGTTATCAATATAATTGGAAATAAAAAGTAATTTAATTTGTTATTTATGAAATGATGTTTACTATCAATTATTTTATATAAATAGTATGATACTAACACTATTAAAAAACTATATGGTATATCTTTAAATATTGATGTTACCATCATATAATTATTAGGCATTAGTGCAAAAAGTATGTCTAATATGTATATATATTTTTTATTAATGCCTTTTTTTATAGCTTCATAAAATATTAAAGAAAAAACTACTGATGAAAAAAATATTTGTACTAAAATTACAAAGAAAGTAGATTTATAAATGCCATATAAAATTCTCATTATTAAAGCCATTATAATTGGATGTGAATTGTTTAGTGGCCAATATCCTATTGCTTGTAAAATTTGATCTACACCGTCTGAAGTAATGTTGCCAGGATAATATCCAATACCAACCAATATCCAAATACTTGCCATTATGGCAAACAATGCAATAAAGTCTTTTTTGCTATATTTTTGATTTTTTTGCATTTTTATGTTAGTGAGTACATTTATAAAATTAATTTCAAAATTTAATAGATAAATATCAGCCAGTATAAACAAAGAGACATTCTTTAAGCTTATATAAAAATTATCATTTTGCAAAAAAAGATTATGCCCCACAAATAAGAAACATATTATACTTGATATAATGAAAAATAAAATTTTATTATTATTTAATTTTTTATAATTGTAGGTTTTGTCACTAATACTTATAAATATTGTTAAGAAAAATATTATTGATTTCGAAATAAAGTCTAAATTCAAAATATTATAATTTAAACATAGTATGAAGTAAAGTATTATATTTAATATTATTAAATATTTTTTGTTATTTTTATACAAATCAACAATTTTCTTTATTGAGATATAAATTAATGCTATAAATAAAATAGATAAAATTAACTTTTGAATATTGCTATTTAATGAGTCATCTAATTGATTTTTAAATGCTATGAATATTGTGATAGTCATTAATAATGTAAAAAATAATTCTTTTAAGTTAATTTTTTTCAATTTATTCTTCATTTTTTTAATCTCCTTAAAATATTTTTTAATTTGACTCTTATATTATAGGGAACAATTTTTCTAAATAAAACTCTTAATTTTAAGTCTTTATTAATATAAAGATTTTTTGATGAAGGTACTGTATGTTGAAAATAATATTCTAAAACATCATATTTGTAAGATCTTATTCCATATTTTGCATCCCACCATGTTGCTTCATAGTGATGTTCTGCAATATTTCTATCGTTATACATATTTAAAGTTAACACATCTGCAGAATATATTCTTATATTATTTTCTAATATTTGTTCTTCTCCATCAAAACGAATACTAGTATTTTCTGCTAAAACCTTAGATATTCTCTTTGGAATAGTATTAACAGTATTAAATGTGCCATCAGAGTTAATAAAATGTTCTCCGTTATATGTATTAAATATAGTCGTTATCATTTTGTTATTTGGCACAGCTCCAAAAATTCCTGCATGTACGTTGTTGGTTTCAAAAGCAAAAAAAGCTTCATTTAATAATAGAGAATGAATATAAGTTGTAAATTCAGTATCTGTATCCACATAAATTCCACCATATTCTTTAATAATTTTTAATCTAAAATAATCGGTTACAAAAGCCCATTTTTTATTTTCATATGCCTCTTTTACATATTCACATTCATTAATATCGCAATTACGCTCATTCCATTCTATTATTTCGCAATCCGGAGCGTATTTTTTCCATGAATTATAACATTTTTCAAATATTTCGCTTTTTTTACCGTTTCCAAACCAAAAATAATGTATTTTTTTTGGAATTAATTTTTTGTTTGAAATATCTTCTATTTCTTTTTTCATTATTGCTTTTTTTATATATTTATTGTTTTTAAAATATTTTTTATTTTCTTTATAAAAATTTAAGTAATCCTCGGCAAATTCAGGTTTAAAATATATAAAACTAACAATGCTTTTATATAAAGCATATATATAATCATCAAAATATTCTCTTTTTATGTTTTGAATTCCATTTTTCCAAGCTAAAATTACATCTAGTGATTTTTTATTCATATGACTTTGTGTAATAGATTGATTTCTTTGTCTATAATAATATAATCCCTTATTTATATAGCCCATTTCTTCAGAGTCTGATAAAATAAAAGGCATGGTATACATATCTTCAAACCAATAATTTTCTTCTGGAAATTTATGAGATTCAATTAATGATTTTTTATAAACTCTTGCACATGCAAATGCTGGCTCAAAACAAACTTTTAAAAAATCATGCTTATTCATTCTTTTAAAATTTGGATATATTACTCTTGTAATTCCATCTTTCCATCCATCATTAATTCCAATCATATTGAAGGTTATAAGATCATATTTGTTATTATTTATCTTATCTAATATACGTTTCACGTAATCCTTTTCAACCCAATCGTCTGAATCTACAAAAGACACATAATCTCCATTGCTTTTGCTAAATCCATAATTTCTTGCGCTTCCTAAGCCGCCATTTCTTTTTTTATATAGTTTTGCATTTTTTTTGTTTTTAATAATTTTTTCTATTATCTTGTTTGAATTGTCAGTACTACCATCATCGACAACTATTATTTCGTAGTCATTAGAATTTTGTTCTAACAATGAGTTCAAACATTTTTCTACGTATTGTTCTACATTATATACAGGAACAATTATTGATAATTTCACTTTTTCCATTACTTCCACTCCTTATTTCTATATTCTTTTATTATATTATCATAATTATTTTTAACAAAAACTATTTTTTGGGCTATTTCATTAATATCATCATCTGACTTTACTACTAAATGCTCTTTTAAATATTCGCTATTGTTAAAATAATTTGTATTTCCAACTAAACATGGTACTCCATAATTAAAACTTTTTTTTATTAATTCTGTATTAGTATTGGTAAAATTTATGTATAGATTAACAAAATTATTTGATATTATATTATCTAGTGACTTTTCTTTTTGATATTTTATATTAAATTTCTTCAAAAAATTGTTTGTTTTTTTCATTTTGATTGACAATTTACAATAATCATAATCAATTAACGTCAATGCAGCTAATTGATTATAAATATTATTTCGAGGATCAATATCATTGCTTAATACACCAATAGTATTATTATTAATATTAGTTTTCTCTGTCGATTTAATATCTAAATTAATTATTTCACATTTGAATCCTAGATTATTAAAAACTTTGTAATTATCTATACTTATGCACCCAATACTTGTTACTAAATCTCTGTCAATATAATCCATCATCTGATGAAATGTATTTCTGACACCATTATTTGACATATTAGAAAATGAACTATTAAATATCCAACAAACACTTATTTCTTTTTTTAAGCGAGGTAGTAGGTACTCATACAACGAATTGTAACCATTTAAAAATATTTTTTTTATTTTATTTTTATTTATAAAATTTAGAATTTCACATTGATTTGTAACCTTATCAATTACAATCACGTTTCCTAATGTATATTCAAGACTATCTCTTATAGAAATATCATCTTTCGGTAAAAACACAAGAGTATTTTTTGCTTTTTTTAATTGTTCTATCATATTTTACCTCACTTTTCTATAAATTCTTTTACGCTTTTTACACTTAATTTATCATTTTCCTTTTTCCATATTTTATATAATTTTAATATTTTTTCTTTATTATTTAAAGATAGTCTTATTTTTTTTGAAATTTCTAGAGGACTTTCTTCGTTATTAACCACTAAATATTTTTCTAATTCGGTATTTTTAAAATAATGATGATTATTTCCCGTCAAGCATATTGTATCAACTTCAAATGATTCCAATGGCAACATCGGTGCACATTCTGAAAACGTAATGTATAAATTCAAAGTATTTTTTGACATTCTTTCTAACAATTCATTTCTGGATATTGTTCCACATTTTCCTATAACCTTTAACCCTAAACTTTTTGCAAAATATTCTGTTTCATAATCCAAAGGAATTATGTCTACGGTAGCATTTTTTAGCAAAGATATAGCTGCTATTTGAGTAAATAAATTTTTTCTCCAATCATCTTTTCTTGCCGCATATAATCCAATAACTAAATTGTCAGGTTCAACATGGTTTATTATTTTAGGAAGTGTAACATTGTTTCTTATAAAACTTACATCTATTCCTAGATTTTCATAAAATTTTATCAACGATTCTTTACAAGTACCAAATGTCGTTAAAATGCCATCATTTGCCATGTCTATAAGTTCTTGATTCCTTTCCCAACCATATTCGTCGTATACTTGTGAAATACTTCCATGCCAGAAACATTTTATTTTTATATATGGATTTTTCTTTTTTAAATAGTATGCTAAATCTTTCCATCCTAAACACATCGCACTAAAGATAACTTGTGTAATATTCTGTTCTAATATTATATTTCCAAATTTTTTTATGTCTTTTTTTCTAAAAAATTCTCCACATGGAACACGGTTGTCAAACAGTTCTATTGTTGCGCTCGTTATACCTAGCCAATCAGGATTATGCATTACAATATAATCGTTGTTGATTTCTTTTAATGCATTTATTCCCACTTCCATATCATGTTTATATTTACCACCATTCATATAAGTATATTTAAAATATTTGGCAGGTTTATATAAAAATTTTCTTATAATTGAATCAAGTATATGCAAGATTTTTTTATATAATAAATTTATTTTATCTATGTTTTTTTCGCCAAAAATTTTATTTAAATTTCTTTTCATTTTCTGTTTTGAAGAAAACCAACTTGCATCATAATAGTGAATCATACAAGTTTTATTAGTAAAATAATTGTTTTTCATATTAAATGAAAGTGGGTAAAAATATTCTCTTGGATAAATTTTTATGTTATGAGGTAAATTTTGTACCTCTGTTGATAAGTGATCTAAACCTATTTCATTTAAAAACTTAGTCATTATTCTAGGAATTGAAAATTTAAACATTTCGTTAATATCAAATTGTTCTTGTGATTGATAGAATTCCAACATTTTTCCTGAAAAAAATGATTTGGGCTTATTTTCCCCCCATACACCTGCAGCAACCATAAAAGAATCTTCTATTCCTAAAAAAGTGTTGTCTTTTAAAAGAAAGTCAACCGGTTTTACAATTAACATATCTGTGTCAAAATAAATTCCACCCATTTCAAAAAGCACTTTCGATCTTACATAATCTGAAACAAATGCATATTTTTGATTTTCATAAGCCTGTTTCACAAATGGACATTCATTAATATTAAAATTGCTTTCATCCCATCTAATAATTTCGTAATTAGGCAAATACTTTTTCCAACTTTTGATACACTTTTTAGCTAATTTAGGTAAAGGTTTGTTACCAAACCAACAATAATGTATATATTTTGATTCCATACCGTTGCTCCTAACTGTATCTATTATATCAAAAAACATATTTTATTTAAATAAAAAGAAAGCTTTTTATTATCTTTCTTTAAATTTATCTTTATTTTTCTTCGTTTTTTAATATTTTTATTAGTATTACAAAGCAAGAATAAATACTTAATATTAAAAACTTTATAAAATATAATATGTTTTTTAATAAGCCAAAAGTTATCTTATATGTTTGATATATTAAATTTAATATATTTTTTGCTTCTTTAACACAATTATATTTTGTACATATTCTATAACATTTATTCTTTATTCTTTGTTTTAATGTTAATTCTATTTTGTTGTCTTTTATGTTATCAAAATCTAAATCAAATTTTGTTTTATAATAATATTTTACATTATTGATATGTTCTTCTTTTGTACTATCTAGTGCTAACTCAAAAATTAATTTATTATCATTTTTGATTATATTTTTTCTTTGTTCTAAATTATCAAAGATTTTATTAAACTGAGTAATTATGTGATTTAATGTAAATCCTTCTAATATTTTCTCTCTACAATTTTTTGATAATTTTTCTAAATTATTTAATACATAATTAATTTTATCAACATAATCTTTTATCTCTTTTTCTTCGTTTTTTTGGTTAAATTCAACTATTCCACCAACTGTATCATCTATTAATTCTCTTTGTCCTCCAACTGATGTTGAAACAACTGGTACTTCCATTGCAAGTGATTCATATGAAGTTAATGCTAATCCTTCTAATGAAGAGCAATTTACTGTAATATCACTTATTGCATATATTTCTTCTGGTCTATTAGTAGAGCCTAGCATAGTGAAATTTTTGTTAATTGAACTTCTTACCTTTTTATATAGATTTCCATCACCAGCTATAACAAAATGAACATCATTTCTAGTTTCTAATAATTTTTTTGATATTTTTACAAATAGTTCTGGTCTTTTTTCTTCAGATAATCTTGCAATAAATGTTATTATTTTTTTATTTGAAGGAATATTATATTTTTGTTTAAGTTCTTCTTTATTAAATTTTGTTTTGTCAAACCTTTTTTCATCTGTTCCAATATATAATGTTTCTACGTTTTCTTTATTAAATCTTTCTTTTAATTCCTTTTTTGTAAAGTTATTACAACAATAAGTTTTATCAATATAATCATCTACATCTTTTGAACACCTTCCAAATCCACCTTGTAAATCTTTTGGATCAATAGAATGAATATAATCTACTACCTTAATATTATTATATTTATTTTTTATAAATGGTAACATATAATATCCAATTTTGCTATTGCTTACATAAATAGTATCTACTTTTCTTGAGTCAATTATGTAATCTACAAAATTTAAATAATCACTAGTATCTAAAAAAGTTGTTAAGTCATAAAATTCTGATACTATATTTGTAAATTCATTTCTTAAATCATTTGTACTAGGTAGTGTTGTTATAACAATTGGATCAAATTTTTCTTTATCTAGTCCTTTTATTAATTCTAAATTAAATAAATCTGCTCCTCCTAATACTGTCCAGGGTAATATAAATAAGATTTTCTTTTTATTACATTTGTATTCTGGCAATGTCATATTTTTTAAATCTTTTATTTCGTATTTTTTATTAATTCTAGGATATTGAATTATTTCTACATCTTTTTTTATAGTACTTGCTGTTCCATTAATTAAAGCCATTGCTTTATCATTGTTTTGTTTTGCTCTTTGAAATTCTCCAGTACTATTAATTCTATACCAAAATATTGGAGCATTAACTCTTATAGGCTTTTTACCCGCTGCAAGAAGTTTTAGCCATAAGTTCCAATCTTCGTACATTGCTTTTTCTTTTATTTCAAAGCATCCGACACTTAACAAATCTTCTTTTCTAATCATTGTGCTTATGCATATTAAATTATCTCTTTTTTCTTTTTCAACTGTTAAATATTGTTCCCAAATAAATTCTCTATCTCCAAAATTCACCATTGTTGTATAAGCAAAAGAGGCATCTTTGTGTGTTTCTAATGTCCAATATAAAACTTCTAACATTGTATTTTCCATTATGTCATCACAATCTAAGAAGAATATATATTTAGTATCTTTAGAAGCTTTTTTTATACCAAAATCTCTTGTGTCTGATGGGCCACCATTTTCTTTATGATATACTTTTATTCTACTATCAATCTTTGAAACATTTTCTAATTTTTTTACAGATTCTTTATCTGGTGAACCATCATTAACAATTATCCATTCAAAAAATGGATAAGTTTGACTTATCACTGAATTTGCTGTTTCTAATAATGTTTCTCCACCATTATAAAATGGAGTTATTATTGAAATTGTTGGTTTTATATTTTTATTTAATAAGTCACCAATTGTTGTTATCTTATTTCCTGGTCTTTTTTTATAATCCATTTTTAATCATCCTAACTTCCCATTTGTTTTTGATAATATTTATCACAAATTTCTTTAGTATCACCAATTTCAACTACTTTACCATGTTCTAACCAAATAACTCTATCACATAATTGCTTTATACTTTCTAAAGAGTGTGATACATAAAGTACTGTTGTTCCACCTTTTATCATTTCTAACATTTTATTTTTACTTTTCTCTTGGAATTTAATATCTCCAACAGATAAAATTTCATCAACAATAAGTATTTCTGGATTAACTATTGTTGCTATTGAAAATGCCAATTTTGCTGTCATACCTGAAGAGAAATTTTTTACTGGCACATCTAAGAAATCTCTTAATTCTGAAAATTCAACTATATCATCGAATTTTTCGTCTAAGAATTTTTTTGAATATCCCATTACTGCTCCATTTAAATAAATATTTTCTCTAGCGGTTAATTCCATATCAAATCCTGCACCTAATTCTATCATTGGTGAAATAACTCCATTAACATCAACTGTTCCCTTAGTTGGTTTCATAACTCCACTTACAACTTTTAATAATGTTGATTTACCAGCACCATTAGAACCTATAAGACCTATTACTTCACCTTTATCTATATGAAATGATACGTCACTCAAAGCATAAAAATACTCTTTTTTCTTTTTGTGTTTTTTAGGTGTTAATATGTTTATAAATGCTTGTTTAAATGAAAAGTCTTTTTCTATTCCTAAATCAAATTTCATTGAAACATTTTTTAGTGTTATCATAATTCTATCCTCCTTAAGCGTAATAAATAAATTTATCTTGTTTTGCTTTGAATATAATACTTCCAATTAAAAACATTAAAATTCCACTTATTCCACACCCAATCCAACAAGTTATATCTGGCATTTGGTTATATAATATAATCATTCTAGTAAAATTAATAAATTGATATAAAGGATTTAATTTAAATAAAACCTGTAATTTAGCATCTATCATTTGAATATTATAAAACAAAGGAGTAAAATATTGCCACATTGTAAGTATTATACCGTAAATATAAAAAATATCTCTTAAAAATACTGAAATAGTTGATAATAAAAAGCCCATTCCTACTGTGAATAAGAACATACATATATATGCATATGGTAGCAAAAAGTAGTAAAAATTTAGCGTACAATGTGTTGATTCATCCCCTGTGAACATAATTATTAATAATAGTGGAATGAGTGTTAATAAGAAATTAATTCCTACAAATAGGCATTTTGATAATGGAAATATATACTTTGGAATATATACTTTATTCATTAAATTAAAATTACTTACAACACTTGTCATTGCACTGTTGCTTGCTTCACTAAAATAATTAAACACAACGAGTCCTGTCATTAAATAAACTAGATAATTAACACCTTCCATTTTAAATTTAAACATTTGATTAAAAATTATTGCTAAAACTATCATTTGTAGTAATGGATATAATAGGCTCCATACTATTCCTAGTACACTTCTTTTATATTTAACTTTAAAATCACGAGAAACCATTTCTCCCATCAAAAACGAGTATCTTTTGAAATTTTTTAATATTCTTCCTAACATTTTATCCTCTTCTTTCTTTAATAAGCGATTTAATTACATATAAATCATTTTTATATGTAAGTTTTATATTGTTCTGATCACTCATAACTGCGTATATTTTTTCACCATTTACTTTAAAAATTTTAGCAGTATCTGTCATTTTTTCTAAATCTTTTTCACTTGTGTTTTCATAATACTTGACTAATTTTTTTAAATTAAACGTTTGTGGAGAGTGAGCATTATACAAAACTGTTCTATCTGGTATGTCTTCAACAATATTATTTCTTATCAATGAAATTGTGTCTGTAACTTTAAAGTAGGTTCCTACAGCATTATATTTTCTTGCCATTTTTATATTTTCTTTAATAATGCATTCTGACAAAATAGGTCTTACTCCATCATGTGTAATGACGATATCATCATCTTTAATGCCAAATTGCTTTTCTATTTCCTTACAACCTTCAATTACAGTTTTATTTCTGTCACTACTAGATTTAGCATAGATGATTTTTTTGTTTGTTTTTATGAATTTTTTTATTTCATCTTTAATAAAATTCTTCCATTCATCTTTACAACATATAACTATTACATCAATTTCTTCAACAGTTAAAAAAGCTTCAACAGTATAAATAATTATTGGTTTGTCATATATTTTAACAAATTGTTTAGGAATATTATCTCCATATCTATTTCCTGAACCACCAGCCAGTATTTCTGCATATACCATTTTTACCTCCTAAATATTTTTTGTTTTATTTTTTGTAGTATTCTAGCAAACTTATATGTTTTAGATGAAGCAATATCATTCAATTCTTTTTCTATAATTGATATTTGCTTCAAATTTTGTTCATTTTTTTTGTTTAAATCATTTATTGCGTTGGTTTTATCTAAAATTTCTACGTTTTTTTGATTTATAATCACTATATTATTTTGATTTTCTTGTTCTATTATTGTTATTTGATTTTCTAAATTATACATTTTTTCTTTTAAATTTTTTAATTGTTTTTCAAGTTTAAATTCAGCATTAATATTTTGATTTATGTCTCTTTTTATTTTACCATTTTCTATAAAATAATTTACAATATTTCTACATCCTCCATTTTTTATATTTCCAAACCACATTTTATATTTTTCTTCATCGATATTTTTATCCAATGACAACAATTGTTTCTTTAATGACGACCAATCATTTACTGATAAATTATTTGCCCAATAGTCATACATATTAAAAAATATACCTCTATTTTTATTAAATTCATTAATATTATTATTTAAAAATATAACTTTTTTCTTTAAATATATGGCCTCAATTAGTATTGATGAATAATCACTTATAACAAAATCTGCGCAATTTATTATTTCATCAATATCTACACATTTTGATTTCATTATATCATTATCCAAAATTTTTATGTTTTCATTTTCTGTGATATTTGGTAATGCATTTTCACTTGGATGATACTTAATACATAATAAGTATTTATTATTCTTTAGAAATGAGTTTATATCTTCAAGATTTTCTTCATTAAATCCAAATATTTTGTTTGCATCTATATTAATTTCTGTCTTTTTATCTTGCGCTTTTCTAATAGTTGGCAAATACAAAATTATTTTTTCATATTTTTTAGTATCAATATTTATAATTTTTTCTAAATTTTTTGTACTATTGGCTTTTTGCTGTAAATAAAACTTTGGATAACCTATTGGCAACACTCTTCTTGGATCAATTTGAAATAGACAGGAAAAAATTATTTTCCAAAATTCTGTTGGAACTATTAAATAATCTATTTTTTTTCTAAATTCATTTGTCCAACTCTCATCGAAATTGCTTATTCTATTCAATAAATAACCAGCTGGTTTTACTCCTATTCCATGCCAAAGTTCTACATAAATAGATTTTTCGTTTTTATAGTCAATTAAATTTCCATGAGTCGTAAAAAATAAATCAGTTACTTTCATTTTATTATAAAACTCTTTTGTATTAATTATATATGCTTTCACACCTATTTTCATCAAAAAATTTTTTTCATTTTGATTATTAACCACCCAGTATAAATTTAGTGTGCCACAATATTTTTTCATGTAAAGATATAATGCCTTCGCATGAGATGAAAAAAATGGATAACTACAAAAACAAACATTTAATTTTTCCATAAAAATCACGCCCTGTTTCTATGTAATTTAGTATATATATTACAATACATCTTTGTTATATTTTTATTTTTTTCTACTATACCTTTTAATTTTCTATTTTTAAAATATTTATTTGTTTTGTAATTTGGTATATTTTTATTTAAGTAATCAAATACTTTATCTATAAAATCATTTCTAATATTTTTATCTTTTTGATATCTTTGCTGTACTGTATAAGTTGTTAACATTTGTAGAGTCATTTCATCAATATATTCTTTTATAGTATTATCTTCTTTATCATAATCTTTTCTTATGTTATCTACAATTGTTAATATATCATATACTCTTTTATCCATAGTTGTTGTTTCACTATTACCATGTATTACATAATGATTTAAACATTTATTTACTTTACCTATTTTAGCATTTTTTAATGATAAACATATAAATACTGAATCTTCATATTTTAAATCTGATGGATATTCTATATCTTTTATAAGTTCATACTTAAATAATTTATTCCATGGAGATTTATTTATATGTAATAATAAATCTGGACTTTCAATTAGTGTTGTATTTTTAAAATCTTTTATTTTTATTTCTTTAGTGGTTTTACTTTCATATTGTTCTTCATAATAATCACATACTACTATATCTAAATTATCTTTTGTTATTTTATTATATAATACTTCTAAAGTATCTTTTTCTATATAATCATCACTATCTAAGAACATTACATAATCACTTTTTACTTTTTTTATTCCAAAGTTTCTTGATGCTCCTATACCACAATTTTTTCTATTATATAATTTAAATCTTTTATCTGTAGTGAATTTTTCAATTTTATTTTTAGATTTATCTGTTGAGCCATCATTTATTATAATAACTTCAAAATCTTCTAATGTTTGTTTTTTTATACTATTTAAACATTTTGTAATATATTTTTCACTATTATAAACTGTAATTATTATGCTTATTTTTGTCATTATACCACCATCAAATATAAATTATAATTTACTTTAAATATTAATCTTTTTATCTTTCTTTTTATTGTATTATTAAGTAAGTATTCATTTATATTATTTTCTTTTATTTGTCTTAAATACTCTTTTCTAGATAATTTATCTAATTCTTTTCCTTTTATTAATATAGAATTGGCTATGTAGCTTAATAATAATTCTTTATTTGATATATTAAGATTTTTTATAATATTAATATTTCTTAAACCTAATTCCATAAAGTCATTACATTTCTTTTTAACTTTATTTATATCTTTTGAATTTGATAAACTATTATTTCTTATTAAATAATTATAACCTATATAGTTTATAGACTTTATGGATTTTGTATTTGCAAGTATAAGTGGAGTTAATCCAAAATCTTCATGTATAAATCCTTGATCAAATTTAAAATTATTTTTTTCTATATATATTTTATTATAACAATAAAGCCAAGTGTTTTCAATAAAATGATAATTTAATATGTAAACTAATGCTTCATTTCCTGTCGTTGTATCAAAAGGCATTTCATTATATTCTTTTAATACTTTATATGATTCATCTACAGTTCTTGTTTGAAATCTAATTATTTCTTCATCTGTTATATTTTTGTTTAAGTTTTCTAATAAGTCATTGTCTATGTAATCATCACTATCAACAAATAATAAGTAATCACCACTTGCATTTTTTATTCCTATATTTCTAGCAACTGATAATCCTTTATTTGTTTGATTAATAATTTTTATATTGTCTATATTTTTGTAGGATTCTAATATTTTTTTTGATTTATCAGTTGAACCATCATTTATAATTATTATTTCATAATTTTTATATGTTTGATTTAATATGCTATTTATACATTTTTTTAGATATTTTTCTACATTATATACTGGTACTATTACGCTAAATTTTATATTATTCATATTAAACCTTCTTTCTAGCAATATTATAATATAAATAAAATGGTTTTTAAAGAATTTGTTTAATTATAAAATACGTTTATTTAAAAAAATCCAGAATTATTCTGAATCTTTTTCTTCTAAGTTATATTCAATAATATATTTTGGTCTTCTTTTTGTTTCATTATATATTTTTCCAATATATTCTCCAATAACTCCTAATGACATCATTTGTACTCCAGCAATTAACCAGATTGAACATACTATAAATGTCCATCCTGATACAGTATTACCTATAATTTTATTAATTAATGCATAAAGTATCATTATAATGCTTATTACAAATATTATTATTCCAACATTTAATATTAATCTTATAGGTTTAACACTAAACGAAGTTATTCCATCGACTGCAAAGTTTATCATTTTCTTTAAAGGATATTTTGACTCTCCTGCAAATCTTTCATTTCTTTCATAATAAACTATATCACTTTTATATCCAATTAGAGGAAACATTCCTCTTAAAAATAAATTTACTTCTTCAAAATTTTCTAAATTATCTAAAACTTTTTTTGATGTTAATCTATAGTCAGCATGATTAAATACAACTTCTACACCTAATTTATTCATTATTTTATAAAATGATTCCGCAGTAAAACGTTTGAAAAATGTATCTTTTTTTCTTGCACTTCTAACACCATATACTATTTCGTTACCTTCATAATATTTTTCTATCATTTCATCTATAGCGTTAATATCATCTTGTAAATCCGCATCCATACTAATGACAAAATCTGCATATTTTTTTGCAGTCATTAGTCCTGCTAATAATGCATTTTGATGTCCTCTATTTCTTGATAATGAAATACCAGTAAATAATTTTTCTTTTTTATTTATATCTTTTATTATTTCCCAAGTCTTATCTTTTGAGCCATCATTAACATACATTACTCTACTTTTTTCTGATATTATTTTATCACTAATTAATTTTTCTAATTTTTCCTTTAACTCCTTAGTTGTTTCTTCTAACACTTCTTCTTCATTGTAGCATGGGACTACTATGTATAAAATTTTCTTTTTCATTTCTCTACCTCCAATTATAATCTTCTTTTAATACGATTTTATCTTTATTGTATATTTTTCTTAATGGTACATTTCTCCAATCATCATTATTTGTTGAAACATCAGAATAATATATAGTGAATGGAATTTTATCAAATTTTTCAAATACTATTTTTTTTTGATTTTTATCGTTTAATATTTTTATTCTTTCTTTGTATTTTTCATCATATTCTTTTATTGCTCCGCTTTTAAATTCGGAATATATTTTATATGATGTGATAGTTTCTTTATTATAATAAACGTTTATACTTATTATTATGATAAGTATTAAATATATAATTTTTTTATTTGATTTTAATATATTTATAACTTTTTTATATTTTTTGTTTTTTATTAATTTATTATTTATAGATTTAATAACATAATATAACACAAAAATCATACAAACAAAATATTCATAATAAATAATATTAGTTAATCTTCCTTCACCTAGATTTGATGATGCATAAAGAGTTGGTGTTAATGTTGCAGAAAAAATACAGTATGTTAGTAATGTTACTAAGATAGGATATTTGTATTTAAAATTTGTTTTTGAAGTATTTATTAGTATTGTTGTTATCATAATTATGAAAGACATATTTAATAAACTAGTCCATTCACCAATATATTTTGCTCCATATATAAATGATGACATTATTGCTTTAATTGGTGACATTCCAGTTACCACGGCTGCTCTAACGCTATTTCCAGGTGCCATAGCACTTATTAATAAAAATACTACAGATACTACTAATAATGGTATACATCTTTTATCTTTTTTCTTTAACAACAAATATATGTTTAATAAAACCAATAAAATAATTTGTTGTAGCGCTAGTATAAAATTGCTACCTGCTATTAAAATTGTTATTAGAACACTTAAAGCATATTTTTTCTTTGTAAATTCACCTAATATAAATAAATTTAATATTAAAGATATATTTACTAAGTGAAAAGTATAAAATAATGTATAATAGCTTGCTCCATTCCACCAATATAATCCTTGAACTACATTTGGCATTGTTTCTAATGTGATTATCAAAAACAATGATGTTATTAGATAAGTATATTTTTTGTTAATATGTAATAGTTTTACAACAATTGATTTGGTAAATATGTATGTTGAAAATAATAAACTTAATATTAATATGAATGACCCAACAAAATAAAATTGTTGTCCCCATATTGCTGGTTGTAATGACATAATTACAATAGCACTATATGTTCCTTGCCAAGTCATATAAAATTCTGAAACTGTTTTACCTATTCCAGCTAATAGTTTAAATATACCACCTGTTTTTAATGAATTAAATGTGTAAATGCTATAATTATAATCATCTGCGGCAGGATGAGTAAATGTTCCTGTATATAATAGTTGGGCAACAAATATAAGAAGTATACCTGTTGCTATTACAACGTAGTAATTATCTTTTATTTTTTCTTTCATCTTTTATTTTTTCTCCTTTTAGAATTCTCAGTGCTTTTTACTGAATTCTCAGTGCTTTTTACTGAATTCTCAGTGTTTTTTACTGAATTCTCAGTGCTTTCAATTGTTCTATTTTTTTAGTATCCAAGTTGACTTGGTATCACTTACTATATTAATAATTATACCTTGTTTTCTCATTTTTGTAAGAAGATATTTTACCTTTTTATTTTTCTCTTCTTCTGTTAAAAATTGGGGTAATTTTGGATATATTAATTTATTTATTTCATCTCTGCTTGTCTGTTATTTATTTCTATTTAGATTATAAATGTAAAATTCGGTTATTTGTAGACATTTTATATTTTATAATTGTTCAACAAAAGTATCGTATATTCTGATGTAGCGATATGTAATTCTATTAGTACCTTCTTTTTTTTCTTTTTCAATTATATTTAATTTAACTAAACGATTTAAAATGTTATTGATGGAATTAATATGTGCTCCTAATTCTTTTGCCATTTCTATAGCAGTAAACACTATTTTCTTCATCATCAACGGATGTAATTTCAATACTAAACTACCGTTTATTTCTTTTTTGATTGTTTCCTCATCTTCATCATACACTCTATTAATTTTTTCTATTCTACCTATATTTCTTGTGCACTCATCTATTACACATTGCAAGAAAAATCTAATAAAACCATTGAAATTTCCATTTCTACATTCATTTAATGAATTATAGTAATTTGCTTTAAACAACACTATTATTTCAGACAAAAACAATATTGGTTCATCATCTTTCAATTTTGCAAGCTGTAGCGTAATTAAAGCTCTTCCCAATCTTCCATTTCCATCTTTGTAGGGATGTATTGATTCAAATTGTACATGTGATATTGCAACTTTGATAAAGGCTTCTTCATCAAACATATTATTCATATATTCAATTAAATTATCTAATAGTTTTGGAACATCTTCAGGTATTGGTGGAATAAATGTTGCTCCTTCTTTGCCTAATCCTTTTAGACCAATATAATTCTGTATTGAACGTATTTCACCTGGGGATTTGTATTTCCCTCTTACACCAGATAACAATATTTTATTCATTGAATTAATCATATTTATACTAAAATTTTTATTTTTTAAATTGTAATTAGCATATTCAAACATTTTTTTTAAATTTTTTACTTCTTGTATACTATTATTTGGTTCTTTGTAATTAATATAGTACATATCATCTTGAGATATTTGGGTTCCTTCAATTTTAGATGATCTGATACTTTCTCCTAATATTAGAGAATCCAAAAAATACCTTTGATCAAATTTAAATATTTTTAACAAAGATTTATATTGACCATATTTATCGTTTGCTTGACCTAATAATTTTATTGTTTCTTTATCAATTTTATAATCTATAGGTGGCTCCATTTCATAACACACTACTTTGTTGTATTATATCACGATTTAGTGTTTTTTACACATTAAAACGCATTTTAATGTGTAAATATTACTTTGTATGCACATTTTTTTGCAATTTAATGTGTATATTTAAGTTTTTATTCACATTTTTTTATAAATTACTGTGTATATAATTTTTTATATTACTATTTTAACAATTCTTCTATGTCATTAATTCTTTTCTTATTAATATCCTCTATATTTATTTTCTGATTGTTATGTAATTTATTATCTATTATATTTTTTATTTCTAAAATGAAGTTATCTTTTGAAATTAAGAAACCAAAATTATCTCCTATACAAGTATAATTATCACTTATTTTAATAGTTGATATTATATCTTTTTTTAATGCAATTGCTTCGTTAAATATTACAGGATATCCTTCATAGTTACTAGTTAATAATAGATAATCGCATTTTTTAATATACGGATATGGATTACTTTTTTGTCCCAACATAATTACACTATCATTTAATTTATTATTATTAATGTAATTCATATATTTTTCTTTATCAGGTCCATCTCCAATTATATATAATTTTATGTTTTTATATATTTTTTTTAATTCTTTTATTTTAGATAATTGAAACGTTATATTTTTTGAAGATTCTTCTAGCCTTCCTACAAATAATAAGTTTATATCTTGTTTGTTAAATACTATTTCTGGTTTTTCTTCTGAGAATTTTTTTATTTTATCTATGTCAATTATGTTGTTTATAACTATAGATTTATCCACAATATTTGGATAATATTTTATCAAATTTTCTCTTGATTCATTTGATACAAATACGATTTTATTAAATTCAGTTATATATCTTGTATCAAAAAATTTTAATAATTCTTCTTTATTATATAATTTTGTATAATCACTATGAACAAATAAAATCTTGTTTTTACTTGCTAACCTTGTTATAAAATTATCTGGATAAGAATATGTTGCATAGCATATAGAAATGTCGTATGCATTTTTTAATGTTATTTTGTATCTTGTTTGTTTTAATAAATTTAATGTTTTTTGAATTAACTTTATTTTTAAATTGTATGGTTTGTATTCTAATATATTTATATTTGTAGGAACTTCGGTTAGCAATTCACCTGTTGCATGTTCTAATATTAAATCTACATTATATTTTTTTAAATCTATATTTTTTAATAAATTTATTAAAGATTTTTCTATACCACCTATACATAATGTATTGGCACTAATTAATATATTTTTTTTCATAATATCATTTCTTTCTTTATTTTTTATACATTTCATAATATGAGTTGCCTAATAGTACATTATCATAATAAAATGATTTTTTCTTTATTTCTTCGTTAACGTAATTATAATCATATTTTTCTATTAAAGTTTGTTCGTTTGAAAATAAATTTGTACCTAAACCAAGTTTATTACCTTCTATTTTTACTCCTAAAGAAGCTAGAGTTGTTGGAAACATATCCATTGTAGTGAACATTCTGTTTTTATATGTATTACTTGTTGTCTTTGAATTTATAAAAGCATTATATACTGTTCTTTCATAATTTTCTTCATTAAAGAATCGGTTTTGCATTGTTAAATGATCTCCTGAAATTATTATAGTTGTGTTTTTATAAAAATCTTGCTTTTTAATCCACTCGATAAAATTATTTAACATTTTATCTAAGCAATAATATGAATTTGCGTAATCACTATCAAATTCTTTTTTACACTTTTTATCTTGATATCCATCGTAGAAATGTGTATCTGCTGTTAGTATTGTAAAATTAAAAGGTTCATTATTTTTTGAAATTTTATTTAATTCTTTTTTTGCGAATGAAAATAATTTTCTATCTTCAAATCCCCACCATTCGTAATAGTCTTTATCTATCCAATTATTATCTCTTGCATAATATAAATCATATATTTCATAATTTCCATGGTCTGTAAAATAATCCCGTCTACCTCCAAATGATGCATCTGAGCCTAATAATAAATAGTTTTTATAACCATTCTCTTCTAAAATATCACCTATACTTGTTGCACCTGGTAGAGATTCACCGTAACCTGTGTAGTTATTAGCTCCTATTACTTTTAATGGTATTCCAGATGTTTCTGCAACCATACCTGCTGCTGTCCATGTAGTTAAGCTTAATTTTTTTGCTCCTCCTAAACTATCTTTATTACTAAAATTTATATTATTTAGAGCAATATATTCTAGATTAGGGATGTATGATTTTTCAACATCACCACCATTAATTATAGATGTAGCACTTGTTTCTAAAGATTCTACAAATATATAGATTAAATTTTGTTTAATTTCTGGAAATGTTATATTTACTTCTTTTGGATTTACATAGTTATCTTCTATAAGAGTAGATTTTGAATTTTGAAATCTTATATATTCCTTTACTCCTAATTTATCATAACAGTTATATAGACTCAGAATTATTAATATAATTGAATATAGTAATATTCTTTTTTTTCTTAAATATAATGCATCAATTAAATATTTTTTATTTTTTATTGTTATTGTTAATCTATATTTATTTTCTAAATATTTATGATTTAATTTAACTATTACATATAAAATAACAAATGTTATTATAGAAAATAATGATACAAAAATTATTCCATCTTTTAAAGCATTAATACTAGTTCCTTTACTATTTAATATACTATAAAGTATTTGTTCAAATGATACTCCACTAAAATTACTATTTATATAACTACATGTATAAAATATTACTAATGCTAAAAGCGTTAATATTATACATATAATATTATTTCTTTTTTCTTGTTTCATCTTGTTTAATCCTTTCAAGTTTAAAAGAAATATTTTTATTAATTATACTAAATATATATCCTAATAAAACATTTATTACAATAGACATTAATATATATTTTATAGCAAATAACATATTTGTTTCTATATATTCAGTTATGTTATATTGGAATTTATTTTTTATTGATAAAATTATCATAATTATTAAATTAGATATTAATACTGATGATAAATAATTAATTATTAAATCTTTAATATTATTATTTTTTGTTAAAACGTTATAAATTTTAATACCTATTATACTTGGTAATAAATAAACAAATAAACTATTCATAATTTCATCTTCTTTCTTAATATTATTGTACTAGAAAGAGTATTATAAATCAAACTATAATAAAACTAGCACTTTATTTTTTGCTAGTCTTATCGTGTTTGTATAATATATCTGTTTTAAATATGAATATTATTACTATTATCATTAATAATAAATATAATAATATTGCTAAATCAGTTAATCCTATTGCATATAGTACTGATACTATACTAAATAATATATTTATAAAATAAATTATTAATACTGTTTTTCTAACTGATGATGTTTTGTTTAATAATTGGAAATGTACATGTTCTTTATCTGGTTTTCCAATTGATTCTCCTTTTATTAATCTCCTTAAGATAGCGAGTAGTGTATCTAGTATTGGAATAAACAATATGAGTATAGGGATTAGGAATGATGTCAATGTTGCTGTTTTAAATCCTAAAAGTGATATTACTGCAACCATAAATCCTAAAAACATACTTCCTGTATCTCCCATAAATATAGTTGCTGGGTTAAAGTTATAGAATAGGAATCCTAATGTTGAACCTAACGTTATTAAGCATAAGAAGAAACCCAGATTATCTGTTCTTCCTAATAATATTGATATAACTATAATTGTTATGAAATATATTGAACTAGTACCAGCTGCAAGTCCATCTAATCCATCTATTAAATTAATTGAATTTATACATGCAACTATTATAAATAGTGATATTGGATATGCCCATAATCCTAAGGTTATATTCATACCGTATATTGATAATTCATTTATATATATATTTCCATAAAATACTAATATCATCGCAACTGCTATTTGTCCCCACAACTTAGTTGTAGCTTTTAATGGGTTTATATCATCTATTATTCCTAATAACACTATTAAAAAACTTCCAATAAGTATTGAAATCATTTGTGTCGTTACTGGTGCAAAAAACATATATCCTATTAGGAATGAGAGAAATATCGCTAGTCCCCCTAATCTTGGCATTGGCTTTTTATGTACTTTTCTCTTATCTGGAATATCCATCGCATTAATATGTATTGCTATATCTCGTATAAGAGGTACTAATATTAAAGATGATACAAACGTTATTAATATAATATAAAATATATTAACATCATTTACTAAAATATTCATTAGTTCACTTCCTCATAATCACTATAACATGATATGTTCTAATAATCTATCTTTTTTATTATTGTTTACAATTTATTAACAAATATAATAAAAGATAAGACTTATTCTGTCTTACCTTCATTTTCTAACATTTCTCCAACCATATTCATGTAGTTATTTGTAAAGTCTAATAGAATAGCTTGTTTGAAATTGCTTTCATCTAAAGCGTTCATATATGTGTCGTCACCATCTATTTCTTCTTCAAATATTTCATATTCTGTTGTAGGATTTTTTGTTTCTGTATCTAATTTTACTGCAAAGAAATATTTTGTTCCTTCAATTATTGTTTCGTCAAGTAATGCATATTCAGTATTATCATCTAATGTTATTAATGTATCTTTTTCCATTTTTTATTCTCCTTACATTTTAGGTCCTCTAGACATTTCTTCACTTTCTGCTATTTGCAATGGCTCTTTGTTTTGTTTTAATTTTAATTCTTCTAGTTCTTTCATTACATAAGCTAAAGTTGCTTTTAAATTATCATATTTTTTATCTTTTATTTCAATAGTTTTTCTTAGTCTTTCGTTTTCTTGTAATAATTCTTCATTAGTTATTGTGTTTTCTTTTGATTCTTCTAATTTAGGTATTTCTTGTATGTTTTCAGATTGAGTTTCAGCTTTAGTTTCTGTTGTAACTTGTTCTGGTTGTTTTGTTTCCACATTAATATTTTCATTTACTATTGGATCTAGTCCATGATTTCTTAAGTACATATCATATTCATTATCTCCAGGAACTATACCTTCTGCTTTAAGTTCATCTATTTGTTCTTTAGTTAATCTACCGTCATATTTTGTTTCTTCTTTTTGAACTCTTTTTTTGTAATCCTCTGGTCTTGGAGTAATTCCATGATTGTGTAAATATTGTATATATTCAGGGTCGCCAGGTTCTAATCCTTCAGCCTTTAATTCTTCTATTTGTTCATCTGTTAATTCAGGATTGTAACAATCTTTTCCTTTTTCATTATCTTTTTCCTTATTTTTCTCTTTATCTTCCTCTGGTGTTGGTTCTTTAGGAGTAGGTTCTTCTGGTATAGGATTTTCTGGAGTTGGTTCTGGATCTTTCATCTTTTTTCTTAACTTTCTTGCTATAATTGCACCAGCCACTCCTAATGAAGATAAAGCAGTAAATATATATGCTTGTGCTGCAGTATACATTGCTTGTGCTTCTGATGCACCACCCAATGTATATAATCCACTTCCAGCTAAATCAAAAGCAAATTTTCCGCCTTTAACAAATGGAGCAAGGCCTGTATTTAACCCGTGAAATAAAGGACATAATGGTTTTAAAATTATTGAAGTATTACATAATCTCCATAATGTAGAGAATACCATCATAATAGGTTGTGCAGTTAATGGAAGTGTAGCAAGTATAGCTAAGCCTATTGCAAGTATTCTAACTATAGGATGTTTTTTAAACCATTCGTGAGTATTTTTAACTACTTTAACTACTTTATGTCTAAATTTAATTGGTTTATCAACTTCTTCAGATAATTTTTCGTCTTCAATTAATTCTTCTGGATCTTTTTCTTCTTCATTTTCTTCGGTATTTTCTTTATTTTCTGTTTGTTCTTTTTCTTCATCAATGTCGTTATCAGTAGTATCAGTTGAATTGTCACCAGTTACATCGTTAGTATTATCTACAACTTCTGTAGGAACATCTAAATCTTCTGAATTATTTTCAGTGATATCATTTTGATTTTCTTCTTCTTGAGCTTTTTCTCTTTTCTCTTTAATATGTTCAAAATAAGTATAAACTACTCCAGGAATATCATTAGTCTTTGTAGTAATTAAATTTAAAAAATTATCTTTTAAATTTTCATCTAACTTTTCATAAATTAAGCCATAAAAATTAAGTTTCATAGAATCATTAAGTTCATTTTTTCCATCAAACTTTATTACTTCATTATTGACTTCAATTTCTTTTTCTCCATTCGCAATTGCTATTAAATCAGAATACTCATTTTCATCAAACTTTATAACACTATAATTATTTGAGTACTCAACTAATGTTTTCATTATATCATCCATAACTCTTCCTCATTTCTTAACAATATTCTATCATATTTTTTTATTTTTAAATATATTATTTTATTTGTTTACACTTTTAACCTAATAATTTGTCAAATATTTCTGGATAGTTATCATTAATCACTATTCTTTTATTTGTTACTGGGTGTGTAAATTCTAAATAAGTTGCATGTAAACACATTCTTCTTATAGGATTTTTTTTAGAATTATATTTTTTATCACCTACTATTGGATGATTTATACTTTCCATATGAACTCTTATTTGATTTTTTCTTCCTGTTAATATTTCTATATCTAACAATGTGTATTCTTTATTATTTTTTATAGGTTTATATTTTGTAATTGCCAGTTTACCTGTCTTTTTATCGTTTGTTATATATGTTTTTAAAGTTTTAGTTTCTGCTAAATAATTTTTGATAGTATCTCCTTTAGCGACTTTTCCTTCTACTAATGCTACATATTTTCTTTTAAATTTATCCCAATTTCTTTGTAATATTCTTTTTGCTTGTTCAGTTTTTGCGAATACTATTATTCCACTAGTATCTTTATCTAATCTATGTACTATAAATATTTTATTTGATTTATGTTGTTTTTTTACATAATCTGATACTTTTCTATATAAAGTATTATTATGTTCTTTATTAGTTCCTATAGTTAACAATCCACTTGGTTTAGATATTACAATTATTGATTTATCTTCATATAATATTTTTAGTTTATCTTTCTTTTTCATTTGTTCTCCTTAAAAAAGATAGCATGTTAGCTAGCTTTTTTGTATTTTGTATTTAATTCTTTATTCATTAGTACTTGTCTATATCCTTTGAAGGCATCAAATATTATTGTTTCAATATCATCTTTTGTTAATTTAGAGTTTGTAGTAGCCATCATAGATGCTATACCATGAATAATTAACCATGTATTAATATATATTTGTTTTGATGATTCTGGGCTTAGTCCTGTAGATTTTATTATCATTTCTGTATATTTTTTTCCGTCTTCATTGTCAGCCATTTCTAAGATATTATTGTATTTGGTAAAAGATGACATGAATAAGAATTTGAATAAATTCTTTTCTTTTGTAGCAAAATCTATATAGGATAATCCTACTCCAATAAAGGGTACTTGATGTTCATTTCCTTTTAATAAGTATTTTTTTTGAAGTTCATAAACATCATCATATACAGTTCTTTTTAATTCATCCATGTTAGTAAATAATCTAAATATTGGTTGAGTAGAACATCCTACTACTTTAGCTAAATTTCTTGCTGATAAGTTGCTATCTCCTTCATCTCTAATTATTTTTATTGATCCTTTAATAAGATCTTCTTTTTTAATTTTTACCGCACTCATATTTAATCTCCCCTTTTAAATAACAAGTGTTATTTACACTTTAATATTACCATAAAACGGTATAATGTCAAGTAAATTTATTTTATTAGCACTTTGTATTGACAAGTGCTAATTATTGAGTATAATAAGTATTAGAAATGGAGGGATATTTATGGAACAAAATCCTTATGAAGAAAATTTAAAAAAACCGCTTGAAAAGTATGGACGTGATATTGTTAAACTTGCTATGGATGGTAAGATTGAACCAGTAATTGGGAGAGATGATGAAATACGTAATATAACTCGTGTTTTATCTAGAAAGACTAAAAACAATCCAGTTTTAATTGGTGAACCTGGTGTTGGTAAAACTGCAATAGTTGAAGGTCTTGCACTTAGAATTGTTAAAGGTGATGTACCTAATAGTTTAAAAAATAAACATGTATGGGAACTTGACATGGGTGCTTTAGTTGCTGGTGCTAAATACCGTGGTGAATTTGAGGAAAGATTAAAAGCTGTTTTAAAAGAAATAAAAGATAGTAACGGTGAAATAATATTATTTATAGATGAGATTCATATGATTGTTGGTGCTGGTGCATTAGAAGGTGCAATGGATGCTGGTAATATGCTTAAACCTATGCTTGCTCGTGGTGAAATTCATTGTATAGGTGCTACTACTTTAAATGAATATAGAAAATATATAGAAAAAGATGGAGCGCTAGAAAGACGTTTTCAAAAGATACAGGTTAATGAACCTACTGTATTAGATACAATCACAATACTTCGTGGATTAAAAAACAGATTTGAAGTATTCCATGGAGTAAGTATTAAAGATAAAGCTTTAGTTGCTGCTGCAACATTATCTGATAGATATATAACTAGTAGATTTTTACCTGATAAAGCAATTGATTTAGTTGATGAAGCTTGTGCTACTATAAAAGTTCAAATGGAAAGTGTTCCTGTTGAACTTGATACTTTATCTAGAAAAATAATGCAATTAGAAGTTGAAAAACAAGCTTTAAAACATGAAAAAGATGAATTAAGTAAAAATAGAGTTATTGAGATTGATAAAAAGCTTGAAGACTTAAAAGTTAGAGAAAAACAACTTAGAAATGATTGGGAAGAAGAAAAAGTCATCAATGATAATATTTCTAAAAAGAAAGAAGAAATTGAACGTAAGAATTATGAATTAGAGGTAGCTGAAAATAATTATGATCTAGAAACAGCTGCTAAATTACGTCATGGAGTTATACCAGAGTTAAAACGTGAATTGGAAGAATTGAATAACAGCAATAAGCGCTCAATATTAAGTGATGTTGTTGATGACGAATCTATTGCAAAAATTATATCTAAATGGACTAATATTCCGGTTGCTAAACTTGTTGGCGGAGAAAAAGACAAATTAGTTCATTTATATGAAAATATGAAAAAACGTGTTAAAGGTCAAGATGAAGCTTTGGAACTTGTTAGTGAAGCTATTAAACGTGCTCGTGCTGGTATTAAAGATCCTAATCGTCCAATTGGTTCATTTATGTTCTTAGGTCCTACTGGTGTAGGTAAAACTGAAGTAGCTAGAACTCTAGCATATGAATTATTTGATGATGAAAAGCATATGATAAGAATTGATATGAGTGAATATATGGAAAGTCACAGTGTTTCACGTTTAGTTGGAGCTCCTCCAGGATATGTTGGTTATGATGAAGGTGGACAATTAACTGAAGCAGTTAGACGTAATCCTTATAGTATAGTTTTATTTGATGAAATAGAAAAAGCTCATAAAGATGTATTTAATATATTGCTTCAAATACTTGATGACGGTCGTATAACTGATGGTCAAGGTAGAACAGTAGACTTTAAAAATACAATAATTATTATGACTAGTAATTTAGGTAGTGAATATATTTTAAATAACGATGATAATTATAAAGATAAAGTAGATGAGGCTGTTAGACATACGTTCAAACCTGAATTTATTAATAGAATTGATGAAATTATAGTCTTTAAACCACTTGATAAAGAAGTAGTTCATGAAATTCTTAACAATATTATTAAAAATATTGAATTACGTTTAAGAGATAAACAATTAACTCTAACTTTAAGTGATAGAGCAAAAGAATTTATTATTGAAAACAGTTTTGATGTTAATTTTGGTGCTAGACCTATTAAACGTTATGTAAGTAGAAATATAGAAACTTTAATAGCAAATGCATTAATTAATGATGAGATTGTTTTTGGAAGCAATATTAATATTGATGTTAATAATAATGGAGAATTTTATATTACAAAATAATTAATTTAAGGCCAAAAATTGCGGCCTTTTTTGTTTTGAATTTAAGTTAGTCAATAGTATCACTTTAAATTAGTCAATAGTGTCACTTTAAATTAGTCGAAGTTCATAACATAAAAAAAGAAACATTTGATGCTTCTTTAATTACTTTTTCATTTCTATAATCATATTTCCTGATATACCTAAACCAAATAATAGACTTAATAATGATACAAATCCACCAATATATGGTATATAACTTAAAGCATATATTATAAATAAACCTACTATCATTAAAATATAACTATTCATACTCTTTTTAAAATATTTCTTATCTAATTTATAAGCTACTGTATAAGCAGTAAATATGTTTGCTATATAAACTAAAATACCATAAATTATTCCACCTATTACACCTACTGATGAGAATATACCAGTCATTAATAACATTAATGCTACCATTGGAACACCAATTAATATTAAGAAACCTTTTCCACAAAGAATAGCTGTTTTTTTAGTAGTTAAATCTTCTGTTTGTTTTAAAGATTTTTTAAATAATTTTTCACAAGCAAACACTAATACTATTGCTAACATAGTTATGTGAACATATTTTGAAACTATAGCATAAATATATTCTTTAAATGTCATTTTATTCGTAGTAGAATTATAAGTTTTAGTTTTGATAGTGTCATTTAAACCATCTATAACTGCATCTTTATTATATTTTAGTGTACCAGTTATTTTTGCTCCTTCAATATTTATATTAGCAGCATAAACTGTTACGTTACCGTTAAATGTACCTTTTAAAGTAACTTCACTAGCATAAATATAACTGTTTCTATTAAGGTTACCATTTATTGTAATTGTATTAGCTGCTAAATAAGTATCTCTTAAAACATTACCATTAACTTTAATATCATTTGCTGCTAAAAATAAATCCTTTACTATATCTTTTTCTATAGTTATTTCATTTCCAGCACCTATAACATATTCTTGGTTTGCTTTAAAAGTTAATTTATTTCCTGCAACAAAGCCAATTCCATCAATTGTATTATTTACCTTAATTTCATTTCCTGCAATAAATGCTGTTCCATCTAATTTATCTTCGATAGTAACTTTATCTCCAGCTTGAAATAAATCATTTGAACTTTTTGCATTAACAGTTGTAATTGATAACATTATCGTTACTAATGTAAGTATAAAACATATAAAATATTTTTTCATTAAATCATCTCCTAACAATAATAAAACACAAATCTTTTTTTTAGTCAATTAATTATATGAAAAATAAATAAAAATTACAATTTTTTAGTTGAAAAATAAAGTTATTTTATCTATAATGATATTAGGTGATATAGTATGGCTAATAAAAAAGATGAAGAAATTAAAAATACTACAAAGAAAAAATCAACTACTAAAAGTAATACAACAAAAAAAACTACTGCTAAAAATAGTACAGTGAAGAAAAGTACAAGTACTAAGAATAATAGTAGTACTAAAAAAGCTGGTACAAAGACTACTACTAATAATAAAAGCGTAAAAAAAGTTGGTAATACTAAAACTAGTACTGCTAAAAAGACTACTACTAAGAAAGTAGAAAATAAAGAAGTTCCAAATAAAGATATTATAGTAGAAGAAAATGTAATTAATTTAGAAGAAAAGGTAGAATTTCCTGATAATTATGTAAAAATTGAAGATAATAATATTAGTGAACAAGAAAAAGATGAAAAAATTATTGTAGAAGAAATTAATAATATTACTAAGTTAGAAAATGCAAAATATATAAAAAGTAAAAAGAAAAATAGTTTACTTCCAATTGGTGTTATTATAGCTATATTAGGTTTGATTGCATTAATTATTTCTTTAATTGCAAATAGAATTGTTGATAGAGAATATTTAAGTGATACAGCAATTACATTAATGTTGGTAATTAGTATAATAATAGAAACTTTTGGAGCATTTATAATAATAAGTGAATCTTAATAATAATTAATTATTCTATATAGTAAAGTGAGGGTATATGAAAACAAAATACGTTATAGTACTTTCTTTCCTAATTGGAATAATTTTTTGTTTGTCTATAATTTTTGGGCCTAAGAAAATATACTTTACATTAAATGGTAAAGAATATAAAGAATTAAATGTTGGTAGTATATATAAAGATGAGGGTTTTAAAGCAGAATATTGTAATAAATATATAAAAATATTTTGTAAAGATTTAAGTGACAGAGTTAAAATTAATAAATATGAAGAAAAGAAAGATAATAAATATTTTTTAAATTATAATATTAAGTATGGTAAGTATAGTAAAGTAATAACTAGAGAAATTAAATTTGTTGATAATGAAAGTCCTATAATTAATTTAATTAACAATGGTAGTAATATTTGTCCTAATCATGATTATGTTGAAGAAGGTTATAGTGCATATGATAATGTTGATGGTGATATTACTAATAAAGTTTTAAGAACTGTTAAAGATAATAAAGTTTATTATAACGTTGAAGATAGTTCTGGTAACAAAAAGACTGTAATAAGAAATATAAATTATTTTGATAATGAAAAACCATTAATTAATTTAGTTGGTGGTGATACCGTTTATGTATATAAAAATCAAGAATATAAAGATAGAGGTTATACTGCTACTGATAATTGTGATGGTGACATTACTAATAAAGTAAATATTAATAATAGTGTTGATACTACAAAAGATGGAGAGTATAATATTGATTATAGTGTAGTAGATACATTTGGAAATAAAAATACAGTTTCTAGAAAAGTTGTAGTTTATAGTGATATAAGTAAGATACCTAAAAATGGTAGAGTTATTTATTTGACGTTTGATGATGGACCTGGATGTTATACACAAAGTATATTAGATGTTTTAAATGAATATAATGTAAAGGCAACATTCTTTGTTACTAATCAATTTAGTAATTATCAGTATATGATAAAAAAAGAATATGAGAGCGGTCATTCTATTGCTGTACATACTTATAGTCATAATTATGGTAAAATATATGAGAGCGTTGATAGTTATGTTGACGATTTCAATCAAATGAATCAGATAATATATGAGCAGACTGGTACATATACAAAAATGTTTAGATTTCCTGGTGGAAGTAGCAATACAATAAGTAGATTTAATAAAGGTATTGTTAGCAATGTTGCTAAAACTATGACAGATAAAGGATATATTTATTTCGATTGGAATATAGATAGTACAGATACACAATATAAAGATTCAGAAAAGATTTATCAAAATGTTATTAGTGAGTTAGAAAAGCATGATAAATCAGTTGTATTGATGCACGATATAAAAAAAGCTAATATAGAAAGTGTTAGAAAAATAATAAATTATGGTTTGGAAAATGGTTATACTTTTCTAGGTCTTGATGAAAGTAGTCCTGAGGTACACCACCATATTAATAATTAGGAGTGTTTATGAGAAATTTATTTAATTTTATATTTTATGTGTTTGGTATTTGTTTACCATTAATAGTTATTATAGTTTCATTAGTAAAGTCAAATTTTAAAATTAATAAAAATGTTGTTAATAAGTTGTTAATTGCGGTAATAATTTTTCTTGTTTTTTATATTGTAAAAGTAGGAGGAATTAAATTGATAGATAATGTAAATAGTAATAGAGATGTTAAAGTTGGAAATACAATAAAGAAAAAAGATAATAAGACAACTACTTCTACTACATCAACAAGTACCACTTCTAGTACAACTACCTCTACTACATCAACTAGTACTACAAAAACAACTACTACAAAAAAGAAACAAGATGTTAGTGTTTCTAATAATACAGATGGCTTAAAAATTATTGACGGAATATTAATCGTTAATAAGTCTTATCCACTTCCAAAAGATTATGTTCCAACAAATACTTATAAAGATGCGACAGGATTAAATTACTGTAGTGAATGTATAAACGTTGATGCTTATGAAAAATATAAATTAATGAAAGCTGATATGGCTAGTTTAGGAATGAACATTTGGATTCAAAGTGGTTATAGAAGTTATAATTTACAAGAAAGTTTATATAATAAATATGTTAATAGAGATGGTAAACTTGCTGCTGACACTTATAGTGCTAGACCTGGATATTCTGAACATCAAACAGGACTTGCTTTTGATCTAAATAGTATTAGTGATGATTTTCAATATACTAGCGAAGGAAAATGGATTAATGATAATGCTTGGAGATACGGTTTTATACTTAGATATCCAAAGAGTAAAGAAAGTATTACTGGATATAAATATGAAAGTTGGCATTTAAGATATGTTGGTGAGGATTTAGCTAGTAAATTATATAATAATGGAGATTGGATTACATTAGAAGAACATTTTAATCTAACAAGTAAGTATAGTGATTAATGTTCTTTTTTCTTTTCTTTTAGACGTAAAAAGTATATTTTCAGACAGATTATAATAATTCTTTTTTTTAATATTATATGATTAACGTGCGTGATAAATTATAGAGTAAAGTTTTGGTTATGTATGTTTGTAATATATTTATCGTGCTTTTTAGTAAATAATATATCTATTTACTAAAAATAATTAAACTGTTACTAGTTTGTGACAGTTTTTAATTTGGTAACAATAACCTTAATTTAAATTTCCATAATGGCATACTAGAATTAATACTAAGTCTTGGAATGACATATTTATTATCTGTTTTATATGCTTTTTTGAAATCTCCATCATATCCAAAACCAAAAGCTAATTTATATTTTTTCTCTTTTAAAACATTTATTATAGTATCATTGTATATACCGTAAGGATAAGCTAAATATTTAGTATCTATTACAGTTTGCTGATTATTAAAATCATTTAAAATTTCTTCATATGACATATCAGTAACTCTTTTGTTATCATGCATATCAAATGTATGTGATGCAAATTCTATATTTGGATATTCTTTTTTTGTTTTTTCAATAAGTTCTTTATTGAAGTAAGTATCACTATTATTAATAGTTTCTTTTCCTATAATAAATACAACAGCATTTAAATTATATTTTTTTAATATTGGAAAAGCATATTCATAATTACTTTTGTAACCATCATCAAATGTTATTAAAACGGTTTTTTTATTTATTTTTAATTTACCATTCATATAATCGTTCATTTCATTGAGAGTTAATGTTTTAAAATTCATATCTTTTAAGTATTTCATTTCTTTTTCAAATTTTTTAACATACATACTCATATCACTACTTTCATCATTTATATTTATAATATTATGATATCCTAATACAGCAACCTTATTTGGTAAAAATAAATATATAATTAATAAAACAGTAATTAAAATAAAAATAGATATTAATATTTTTTTCTTCATTAACTCATCACCTACCAATAATATACTACTAATAAAATATAAAATCTAGTGATATTGTTTAAATAATTAATGCAATCATAATATTAAATAAATTTGTTTAGTTTATAATTTCAATATATTCTTTATATTCATTTAATAATTCTTTAACAAATATAGATATGTTGTTTTTATCTACAAGCATATATACGTTATTTTTAGTTCTAGTAATAGCTACATAAAATAGTCTTCTTTCTTCGTCATATTTATATAATTCTTTATCAAATAAATAATTTATAATTCTGTTGTTTTTTATTTTACTAGGAAATCCCATTATGTTATCTGTTAAATTAATTAAGATTATATCATTACTTTCTAATCCTTTAGATTTATGTGCAGTATAATAATTTATATTGTTAATATCTTTACCCTTTTCCACATAGTATTTTATATCCATATTATTTCTTCCTATAATCATATATTCTTTGTCACATAATTTAATTAGTTTTTTTAAACCATATATTTTGTTATTACAAAAATATATTTTTATTGGTTTATTATTAGTTTTGTTACTAAATAATTCTTTTTTAAATTGATATTTGTTTTTGGTAATAAACTTGTTAGATATATATAATAATTCTTTACTGTTTCTGTATGTGTTTTTTAAATACATTATTTCAGAATCTTTAAAATATTCTTTGAATTTTAAAAATAATTCTATATCACTTCCTGCAAATCGATATATACTTTGGTAATCATCTCCGACACATATTATTTTTGCATTATTATATTTTATTATACTTTGTATTAAATTTAATCTAATTCTACTAGTATCTTGAAATTCATCAATTATTATATATTTGTATTTTAATCTAAGTTTATATTTATCAACTAACTCTCTGGATTTTATAATCATGTCATTTAAGTCAATACTATTAGTACTGTTTAATTCGTTTTCATATATTCTATATATTTCTAATATGAATTTAAATGTTATCTTATAAATTGTTTTTTTATATAACTTATATATCGTACTTATGTTATATCCTTTGTTTTTTATTAGATTAATAAATGTTATGATATTTTTTTTATATAATATGAATTCTTTACTTTTAATAATTTCCTCATATTTATAATTTTTAAATAACAACATAAGATAGTATTTTCTATGACTATATTTAACAGTGCTTAAGAAGTATTCATCTAGAATATATTCTAAATAATTATTGTCATATATGTTCACTTTTTTATAATATTTATTAATTATATTTAATCCTAATTTATGAAATGTATAACAATCTACATTTAATCCTATTTTATTTAATTTGTTTTTTAATCCATTAGTCGCTTCGTTTGTTAAACTTATACAAAGTATTTCATTTTCCTTAATACCATTATGTATTAAGTATTTTACTTTTCCTAAAATTGTACTTGTTTTTCCACAACCGGCACCTGCTACTACTAACAAATTTTTATCAAATTTAACACATTCTATTTGATATTTATCTAAACTATATCCATCTATGTAAAATAAATTGTTTTCATTCATAAAACACCTCCTACTTATATTATTGTGAAAAAATTTGTTTTTCCTTTTTTTTGATGTAAATTTTACACTTTTATGTAAAAATAAATTATGCGTATCTATGTTAATGTGATATATTTATCATAGAGGTGTATAGTTTTGGAAGATACAAAAAAAATAAATAAGGCAATAGTTGTTGTAATAATCTTACTTATAGTAGTCATATTAAGTTTACTTGGTTATATAATTTATGAAAAAATTGAAAGTGATAAAAAGGGACAAAATTCAAATTCGTTATCAACATCTAGTATAACAACAGAAAAAAAGAATAATACTAAACTTTCTGATAATGAAATAGAAGAATATCTGAGTTATGTACCAATAAAACCTGAATCTGATTTGATTTCTGAATATAATGATTATTATGATTATGATGAAGATGCATATAGTGGAAAAGTGGAAAATATAAATAATTTAAACGAAAAATTATTGTTAGCACATGCATATTCTATGGCGCAAAAAACTAATACAGAAGAGAAAATTACATCAAATATGTGCGGAGATAATAGTAAATGTAAAGCAGATGAATATGTTTTAGAAACTGATTTAATTTCAGAAATGAAAAAAATGTACAATGTTAATAACATTAATACTAAATCTTTTAAAATTTCAGGTGGAAATGTTGAACATTCTGAAAAATATTATGTAGCATTTATGAATTTAGGTGCATCTCCAATAAAAAAAATTAATAAAGCTTTAAAGCATGAATTTAATAATGAAGATTTAGTTGTATATGAAAAGGCTGGATTTATAGTTGATATACAAGGAGAAATATCTATTTTAAAAACTACGAATAAGAATGATGTTACGAAAGAAGATCCCTATACTAATAGAGATGATGCTATTAAATTTATAGAAGAAAACATTAACGATTTTAATACATATAAACATACATTTAAATTAAATGAAAATAACAAATATTATTGGTATAGTACTGAATTAAGTAACTAAAAAAGTAAAGGAATAATTTTATAAATCTTTACTTTTTTATTTTACTATAATATTAAATATTACAACTCAACAAATTCATTATTAATAATACTATATAAATATAAATTTGCTTTCTTATCAAAACTATTTTCTATATAATTTTTATAACCATTTAATTGGTCAATATATTCTGGACTAGTTGTATTCATTAATTTATAATCTATAATATCAATATAATCGTCATATTCTAACATTAAATCTATAATACCATGATACTTTTCATTACTATCTTCGTATATAAATTCATATTCTTTATATATTTTTGCATTATTTATATTTTTCATTATATCATTACTTAATAATTTTTTTACATAATTGATATCTTTTTCATATAATTCGCTATAATCTGGATTTTTTAAATCAATACTTTCAAATAATTCATGTATATAAGTTCCTAACTCCATATTGTTTTTGGTAATATTGTCTACAATACTAAGATTTTCTTTACTAAAATGTTTGTTAATAACTTCTTCTTTTTCAACATTATTTTCTATTATATTAATTTTATCTTCTATAATTTCAATATTTTCACTTATATTATATGATTTAACATTATTATATTCATGAGTTAAATTAATTGTATTTAAATCTATATCAACTATGTAGTTAGGTATTCTAGAACGAATAGAAATAATTATATCTTTAAAACTTTTATATTTGCTTCTAATTCTATTATCTATTACCCCATTTGCTTCTACACCGAAAGTATCTTCAGTATTAAAATTACCTACTATAATCATTTTTTCTTTTGCACGAGTAACAGCAACATATAAAAGTCTAATTCTCTCACTAATATCCTCTTTTATGTAATTATCTTTTACTATATATTTTGTAATAACATCATCTAAACCTTCATTATCAATTGGGGTAATGATTCCATATTTATTATCATATATTATTTTATCTTTTAAATCACTTAAATTAAATGGTTTATCAAAGCCACTAAAATAACATATGTGATATTCCAATCCTTTAGATTTATGTATAGTCATTATTTTTACAGTATTTCCACTATTATCTGTCATATTAATTTTAATTTGTTTATTTTTACTGATTATATTATCTAAATAATCATTTACATCTTCTATACCATAACCTATACTATCTAAATCGCCGAAAGTCTTATATAAATAATCTATTATCATAGTTTTATTGTCTATGTTTCCAACACTAATAAATTTGTTAATAACATCAAACTTATCAACAATATTTTCAAGTATTTCTTGACTACTCATACTATCAATATTCTTAACAATTTCATTACATTTTATAAATATTTCGTTGTCTTTGAAGTTATTATTTAAAAATATATTAAATATATCATCGTCATTATAATCACTTAAATAACTCCTTGCAATTGATGTAAAACTATATTTAAAACTAGTATCGTATTCATTGTTTTTTATTTTAATAACTAAGTTGATTAAATTTTTTATTAAATAAAGTTCATTTTCATTTACTATATTCTCATCTTTATATAATGTAGTAGGTATACCAACATATTCAAATATCTTTTTATATAAATCAAAATTAGTAGTTCTATCCATCAGTATAACAAAGTCTTTATATTCAATATCTCTTAATATTTTTTCATCTTTATCAAATATTTGATATTTATTATTTATTTTATCTTTTATATCTTTAGCAATTAGAAATGCTTCTATTTCTTCTTTTTTATAGCCTAATTCTTTATCATATATATAATTATATATTTCTAAATTATTATTTTGACTAGTCTTTCCTTCTTCAATATATGTAGTATTACCAAATATCATATTATGACTTTCACTGTATTCAGCACCACCGATATAGTTATCCATAATTAAATTAAACATAATATTGATGTCATCTAGTACTTCATATCTACTTCTGAAGTTTTTTACTAAATCTATTTTCATACCACCATCATGTGCCATATATTTATCATATTTATTTTTAAATAATAATGGATTAGCATTTCTAAATCTATATATACTTTGTTTGATATCTCCAACCATATATACATTATTATTACTTATTAAATTTATAAAACTTTCTTGCAAATCACTAGTATCTTGATATTCATCTACGCATATTTCATTAAAACTATTTATAAGTTCATCTCTAACTTCTTTATTATTCTTAACTATATTAATAGCCATAATACTTATATCATTAAATTCATATTTATTAATACTTCTTTTATATTTATTTATTCTAATATCTAATTCTTTAATTATATTTATTATTGCACTTACGTAGTCTTTAGTACTAATAAGATTATTTTTAATATCGTCTAAAGTATAATAACACATGTTATTTATATCTTTAATTATCTCACTTATTTCTTTTTTTATACTTTTACCTAATTCAGTAGCATTTCTTAATGGACTCAATTTAATATCATTTGAATTGTTTCTTATAGAATCATAATCATTAGATTTTAATAAATTATCCAATTCTAAATAATATTTATCAATATATTTTCCATCAACTTCACTAGATAAACTTATTAGTAATTTTTTTATGGTAATTATTTTTTCTAATAATAAATTAGTATAGTCAGTTATAATGCTATTTATAAAATTATCATTATAATAATTTTCTATATAATTATTTAAATATTCACTTTTATTTTCTAATAAGTCTATTTTACTATTTATATTAAGTATTAATTCTTTTAATTTTTTATCATCTTTAACGCATAATAAATCAACTAATTTTAAAAATAAAGTATTATTATTTTTATAATTTTCTTCAAATATATCTTCTAATATTTCTTCTTTTTTTAAATCAATTATACCTGAATCAATTATACTTATATCGTTTCCAATATCAATTAAGTAATGATATTTTTTTACTATTGAAAGTGCAAATGAATCGAATGTTGTTATGTAAGCATTATCTATATAATCTAATTCTTTTTTTAAATTTATATCATTTTCTGCTTCTTTTTTTATAGATTTACGTATTCTATCTTTCATTTCGTGAGCTGCATTATTAGTAAATGTTAGAATTAATAAATTTTTTATGCTTACTCCACTTTTTAATTTTCTAATAACTCTTTCAGTTAATACTGCTGTCTTACCACTACCTGCTCCAGCAGAAACAATTATATTTTGACCAGATTCATTGATTGCGGTTTCTTGTTCTATTGTCCATCTTGGCATACATATCACCTATAATTTATTATATCATGCATAGCGTTTGGCTTAAAGAATAAAAAATGATTTGGAGTGAATAAGAAAATTTTACAAATATAATAATCTTTGATAGATTATATTTAGAGTTGACTTTTACTTTATTTTTTTAAATACTTGTTATTACTGACTTATTTACACATTATAATATAATTTTTTTCCAATTTAACATTCAATTTGTGTTTGTGAAAAATTTTGTCGAGAACAAAAAATCAGAATTTCGTTAAGATTTTCTGATTTTTTTAAAATTAATGTAAAACAACATTTTTTTGTATAATTAAATTATGCAATTTTAAATATTACTATACATAATACATAATTTCCTAACTGTTGTTTTCGATTCTATTTTTAAAATTTATTGCATTTTGTGATGTTACAACGGATTTTCTTGTTTTTGCTTCAATATTTTTTCTTGTTATTGATGCAATTTCACCACCATCATGTGCATCTGTTTTTAATTCTTTTAAGCCTTGTGAATTATTAGTTCTATGTAATTCAGTTGTTGTTACTTCAGCCAACGTAGTTAATGCTAATTCTAATGGAGACATATTGTCTCTTAAATTTTGTTTTTTATTTAGATTTTTAAATTCTTTATGTTGTCTAGTAGTAATACCAAAAGTTCCTAAACTTATTTCGTCGGTTAGAATTGCATAATCTTTTGGTTCAGCAACACCTCTTTTATTCCATTCATCTGTTAATTCATCTCTCGCTGGTATTCCTTTTATTCTTGCATTTATCCATTCTTCAGAATATCCTTTTTTTAAATATGTTTGTCTTGCTCTTTCAATTGCTAAAGATGGATTAATTACCTCTTGTATTCTTTCTTCAGCCAATTTTGCAAACCATAATTTAAATGGTTCTGCATTAGGGCTTGGAATACTTTGTATTATTCTAAATATTCCTTCTCTGTTAGCACAGTCTGTTTCACGAATTTTACCGTCTTTAGCAGTTATTTTTAAACGTCGACAACTTGTCGACAGTTCGGAAAGTTCTTCTTCTTCCATTCTTTTCTTTAATCTATACCAATAGTCTCTAGGATTTTTACTTTCACTAAGTATTTCTACAACATCAACTACAGAATAATACCATTCATCATTATATTCTGTTCTTCTTATTTTGTTATTTTCAAATAATACCAAGTTGTCATTTATTTTTAAATCTTTTTCCATTGTATTTCTCCTTTTATTTAAGTTATATTAACTTGAATTTAATAAATTTATATTATTTTAATAATTCTTATATATATATCTGCTCCATCTTCATACTCTTGAATATGGAAAGCAAATAGATTATATAAATTGACATAAATAATTTAATTCTAAATGTGCTAATTCATGTATTAGTTTTTTCTTTTCTTTATTTACTAAATCACTCATTATTATTCTTCTTACATACATAATACATTACAACAGTAAAATTATCAATAAAAAAAGAATATTTATTTTTTAATGGTCAAATTTATGACGTTTATTCATTATTAATTCATATTTTAAATGTGGCAAAGAAAGAAATAATTATAATAGATAATTATGCTGGTATAGAATTATTTGATATATTAAAAGATGTTAAATGTAAAATAAAAATTATAACAAAGAATACTAGTGAAGAATTGATAAAAAAATATAACAAACAATATGATAACGTTGAAGTCATAAAAAATGATATGTTTCATGATAGATTTATATTAATAGATGAGAAAATTTTATATCATTCTGGAGCAAGTTTTAAAGACTTGGGGAAAAAATGTTTTTCTATTACTAAACTAAATGATATAGAAATAATATCAGATTTAATATCAAGAATTAAAAATTGTGTATAAAAGTAAGACAATAATCTATTTATTTGATAAAATAAATATAGTGGTGATTGGTATGATTGAATTAATAAATAAATTAAATGATGATACAATTTTAATTATTCCAAATAATATTAAAGAAGAAACATTAAAGAATATTAGAAATTTAAATAAAAAATTAAATATAAAAATATTTAGTTTAGAGGAATTTATAAAAAAATTAACTTTTGACTATGATGAACAAACAATATATCATATAATGAATAAATATAATATAAATTATTCTATTGCTAAGCTTTATTTAAATAATATAAAGTATGTTGAAGAGGATAATGATAATTATAAATTACATAACTTATATTCTATTAAAAATTATATAAGTGAGTACTTAGTATATGATAAACTTTTTAAAAAATTAATTAAAAACAAGAAAATTATAATATATGGATATGATTATATTAATAAATATCCACATCATATTTTAAAAAATGTTAATAACGTAGAAGTTATTGACAATGAATATAATAATTATAATCATATTGTGTATCAATTTAATACATTAGAAGAAGAAGTTATTTTTGTTTGTGAAGAAATTAGTAATTTACTTAATAGTGGAGTAAATATTAATAATATATTTTTATCTAATGTTGATTCCAACTATTATAAAGTTATTAAAAGAATATTTAATATGTATAAAATTCCTTTTAATATCAATGACAAAAATAATATATATCAAACTAATATTGGAAAATATTTTGTGGAAAACTTGTCAAATGATATAGAAAATTTATTAGATGATATGCAAACTAGATTTGATATGACAAATAAGAAAAATAAAGAAATTGTAAAAAAAATAATCAGTGTAATTAATAAATTCTATTTCACAAAAGATTATTTAAGTGTTAAAAATAATATTGTTGAAGTAATGAAAAATACTTATTTAGAAAATATAAAATATAAAAATGCAGTTAATGAAATAGATATTGTTGATAATATTATTGGTGATGATAAATATGTTTTTCTATTGGGGTTTAATTTAAATAAATTTCCTATTACAAAAAAAGATGAAGAATATATAAATGATGATATAAAATACGATTATATGGAAAAAAGTTATGAAATTAATAATATAAATAAAGAATTATATTTTAAAATTATATCAAACATAAAAAACTTAACTATTAGTTATAAAGAAAAACATTTAAATGAATCTTTTTATCCGAGTATTTTAATTGATGAGTATAAAATGGAAGTAGTTAATAAAAAAATTGGTTATACACAATATTCAAATCAATTAAATAAATTATTTTTGGCAAAATATATAGATGAATTAATTAAATATAATAATACAAATGAATTTACAAGTTTGCTATATTCAAATTATAAAATTAATTATAATGAGTATGACAATAGATATAAAAGAATTAATAAAGAAAACTTATATAAGTATTTAGGAAATAAATTTAATTTAAGTTATACAAATATGGATGCTTATTATCATTGTGCTTTTAAATTTTATATTTCTAATATTTTAAAATTAGATGAATTTGAAACAACATTAAATAATTATATAGGAAATTTATATCATTTTGTATTAAGTAAAGCATTTGATGATAATTTTGATTTTGATAGAACGGTACAGTATTATATAAGTAATAATAAGTATCCTGAAAGTTTTAAAAATAAATATTTTATAAATAAAGTGTTAGATAATTTGAAAGATATTATAAAAACTATTAAATATCAAAATACACTTGGTAGTATGGAAGATGCTTTTTATGAAAAAAGTATTGTTGTTGAAAAAACTGGAGTTATTAACACTACATTTAAAGGAGTTATAGATAAATTATTGAAAAAAGATAATAATATTGTAATTATAGATTATAAAACTTATGATGTCGGTATAAAATTATATTATTTGCCTTATGGATTATCTATGCAATTACCTGTATATCTTTATTTAACTAAAAATTATAATAAAGATTTAGAAATAATAGGCTTTTATATACAACAAATATTGAAAAATAGTAATTATAATAAAAAAATTGGTTATACTTTAAAAGAACAACAATCAACTGATTTAAAACTTAAAGGATATACAATTGGTAATGAAAATAAAATATCTATCTTTGATACAACTTATGAAAAAAGTGAAATGATATATGGAATGAAGTTAACTAGTAATGGTTTTGATAGATATGCTAATGTATTAACAGAAAAACAAATTAATAATATTATAAAATTAACTGATATGAAAATAAATGAGTGTATTAATAATATAGAAAATGTTAATTTCGATATTAACCCTAAAATGATTGATGGAAAAAATATAGGATGTGATTTTTGTAAATATAAAGATTTATGTTTTATGTCGAATAGAGATATTATAGAGTTAGAAGATATTAAAGATTTAGATTTTTTAGAACAAATAGAATAACTATTTGTTTTTTTATTTTCTTTACGTAAACAGTATTGACTTATATGTTAAGTTATAAAGTTTATATGCTAAAATTAAAATAGAGGTAAAGATATGAATAGAGTTATTAAATATTTTTTGATTATTATTAATATTTATTGTGTATGTGCTTTAATTTTTTATATTAAATTGTGGTATAAAAATACTTTAATTAGTGAAAATATTAAAATAACTTATAATAACATTGTTAATGATAGTGATGAATATTTAGTAAATGTTTTATATATTAATCCTAGAACTAATTTATTTTGTTCAATTGATAATAAAAATTGGGTTAATATAGAAAATTGTAAATTTTATTTAAAAAAGGGAAAATATAATTTTTTTATTAGAAATAATTTTAATGTGATTTCTAAAAAATATGAAGTTGTTGAAAAGTTTGATGGTAAAATAAGTAGTAATATAGATATGTTAGATGTGTACTATTTAGCATTAGGTGGAAAGAAAAAAATTGAATTAAAATTTGACTATCCAGAAAATTATAATATTAATTATAAATGGTTTGTGGAAAAAAATAATATTGTTAAAGTTGAAGATGATGTTATTTATGGATTAAGTGTTGGCGAAACAAATATTTTTGTTAAATTAAATGATGGAAATAAGAAAAGTTTTAAAATTGTTGTAACTGATTTAATTACTCCACCACAAATAAATGAAAACAAAATAACTTTGACTTGCAATAGATATAGCGAAGAAGAAAATTTGATTTTAGATAAAATTTTAAAATCCCGTGTTAAAGAGGCGGGTGTTGGAACTAGAGGCGGAGTAACTGCTGCAGCACGATTTTTAACTTTAGAATTCCCTTATAATATAAGTTATTTTGCAGAAAATGGTAGAATTAATAATCATGGATTACATAGAACCATAGATGGTGAAGGAAGATTTTATCACAAAGGCTTATATTTATCTTCGGTTAAATATAAAGATTTAATGCAAAATGCTAGTACTTTAACTGGTCCTAAACCTTGGGGATGTCCATTATATAGCAATCCTATGGGAATTAATCAAGCTAATGGACTTGATTGTAGCGGTTTTGTAACTTGGGCTATGTACAATGGTGGATTTGATGTTGGAGATGTTGGTGCTGGTGATTTTGTAGAATTAAATGATGAGTTATCAGATTTAGGAGTTCATAAAAAAATTACTTTTGATTATATGAAAAATGGTACTTATAAAGTTGGAGATTATATTGCTAAAAACGGTCATGCTGCTTTAATAATAGGGATTGATGATAAAAATATTTATACAGCAGAGTCATTGGGTAAAGGATTACGTGCAAAAACATATGAAAGATATTCTGATATTGTTTATAGTCCAATTCTAGATTATGTTATTGAAATGGATGATATTTATCCTAATGGAGAAGGTACATATACCGTTATGTGGAATTAATTGTTGAAATAGAAAAAGGACTTTGTGTCCTTATTTTTTTGTTATTCTTAAAGTATTTAAAATTGTTAATAGTGTAACTCCCGTATCTGCAAATACAGCTAAGTACATATTTGCAAAACCAAATACACTTAATAATAATATGATTATTTTGATTGACATTGCAAATACTAAATTTTGTTTTATTATGTGTTTTGTATATTTAGATATGTTAATTGCCTCAGGTATTTTAATTACTTCATCTGAAATTAATACTATGTCACTAGCTTCAATTGCAGAATCAGAACCAACATTACCCATTGATATACCTATATCTGCTCTTTTTAAAACGGGAGCATCATTTATTCCATCACCTACAAATATTGTAGTTCCTGTACTACTAACTTGTTGGTAATTTTCAAATTTGTCTGTTGGTAACATTTCATATTTTATTTCATCTATGCCAAGTAAATTTCCAATTGTTAGAGCAATATCTTTTTTATCTCCTGTAAACATATAAGTTTTTAATCCTTGTTTTTTTAATTCATATATTGTATCTAATGCATCATCTTTAATTCCATCATCAATTGTTATTGATGCTACATGTGAACCATCTATATTTAAATGTAAAGTTGTGTTATCGTTACAATTACATAAGTTTTTATTTCCTATTTTTATATGTTTTTTATTTAAGTCAAATTCTATTCCTTTTCCTTCAGTTTCTTTGAAGTTTTTTACATCCTTGTTATTAACTTTTTTTCCTGGTAATTGCATTATTGCTTTTGAAATTGGATGATTTGAAAATGATTCACCTTTTTTTAATATTTCTGAAATTTTTTCAAGTGTATATTCTTGGTCAAATATTTCTATAGATGTAACATACATAGTTCCATATGTCAAAGTACCAGTTTTATCAAATATAATATTTTTAGCATTGCTTAAATTATCTAAATAATCACTACCTTTTATTAATATACCTTTTTTACTTGAAACACCAATTCCTGTAAAATAAGATAAGGGTATACTTATTGCTATTGCACAAGGACATGATATTACTAAGAATGTTAGTCCTCTATAGATTGCATCAGTTAATTTAACATCAAAAAATAATGGTAAAAATATAATTATTAAGATAGCAAGTATTATTACTGTTGGAGTATATATTTTTGATATCTTTGATATCATTGTTTCTGTTTTAGTTTTTTTATCAGTTGCACTTTCTAACAAGTCTAATATTTTAGCCACTGTGGAATCATTATATACTTTAGTAGCTTTCATTTCTATTACTTCGCCCATATTTATTGAACCTGATAATAGTTCATCTTTTACGTGTTTTTCTACTAAATCTGATTCTCCTGTTAAGCTAGACATATCGAATGATGAATTACCTTTTACAATTACTCCATCTACTGAAACTTTTTCGCCTTTTTTAACAATTAATATATCTCCTATATTTATCTTTTCTACTTCGATTCTTTCTACTTTGTTATCTTTTTTTAAATTAGCATATGGTTCTTTAATGTCTAATAAATCTTTTATAGAACGCCTAGAGTTGTTGATTGCTTTTTCTTCTAATATTTTTCCTATTGTATAAAGTACGATTACCATCATACCTTCCATTACTTCACCTAATAGTAAAGCTCCTATGCATGATATTGTTATCAATAAATTTTCGTTTATGCTATGATTTTTCAATAATAACTTTATTGTGTTGATTGTTGTTCTATATAATAATAAACTATATGATATTATATATAATATTATTTTTATGAATTTTGGTATTTTTAGAAAGTAAGATATCGTACATATAATTATTGCAATTATTAAAATACTTAAGTGATATTCTTTTTTTATTTCTATTTTTTCTTCAGATAAGTATGAGTCTGGTTCTATACTTTTTACTATGCTGTTTAATTCATTTAATGTAAATTCTTTTTCTGATTCATAAGATAAAATTGATGTGTTGAAATTTACTATTACATTGTTCATATCAATTCTTTTGTTTAATGTTTCTTCTATTTCTCTAGCACAATTGGCACAATCTAAATTATTAATATTATATTTGTATTTTTTCATTCTTTTTCTCCTTTATGACCTATATGTGATAACGCAATTTCAAAAACTTTTTTTACATGTTCATCATCTAAAGTATAATATACTTCTTTGCCTACTTTTTTATATTTTACTATGTTATTTATTCTTAAAATATTTAGTTGGTGAGATATTGTTGATTTTGTCATGTTAAGTACATTTGCTATATCACAAACACACATCTCATTATTATCTAAAGTATTAAGTATTTTTATTCTTGTTGGTTCACCTAATATTTTAAAAAAATTAGACATATCTTCTATTGTTCTTAGTTTTAGCATATTTTTTTTAGATTCTTTTACTTTGTTTTCGTGAATTACATTGCAGTCGCACATTAAATTTGTTTTGATTGGCATACTAATTCTCCTTACAATTATATTATAGTTGAATAAATATTCAATCGTCAATACTATTATATATAAAAAAAGAATAATTTATAAATATTTATTTATTATTCTTTCAGACTGTTGACAAATAGGTAGAAATTTTACTTATTTGTCTTTTATTTTGTAA